>Ga0208018_100036_pt1 | contig 71048 bp, 46 predicted proteins | sample 31_taG_FD_184105 | JGI IMG/M metagenome (GOLD analysis project Ga0208018, IMG submission 184105) | Marine viral communities from the Gulf of Mexico - 31_GoM_OMZ_CsCl metaG (SPAdes) (version 2) | ecosystem: Environmental > Aquatic > Marine > Oceanic | place: Gulf of Mexico | collected 2015-07-12 | reverse complement strand
ACTTATTTAGGATTACTAACAGCTGATGATGAAGTAAATTTTTCAAATATATGGGCTATTATTTCAGGAAATGCAAATGATCAACAAACTGATGCACAAGCACTAAATACTTCACTTGTTGCTGCAATGACTAGAATAGGTCAAACTGCTACTCTTATAGATGAATTTTATCCTCAAGGTGTTACAGGTATACCTACTTGGTTACAAGCAGGTAATTCTATACCTATTTTTCTTACAAAATGGATGGAAGCTACAAATGCAACTTTAGAACTACTGTATGCATTTACAAGAGCGAGACAGTATGCACTTCAAAATCAATCTCATTGTTTATATGATCAAACATTAGCAGATAACGCATATAATAATGCAAGATATGAAATACAAAATGCGGCATATTTAGGAGATAAAATAGAACAGTTTGGCGATAGATTAGTAAATAATGTTTATAGATCTAAAGCTGTTGCTTTAAGAACTCAACTTTTTAGTGGTGCACCATTTACTTCAGGAAATGTATTAACTCCTGGAGCTGTTAACAGTAGTGTAGAAGATACAAGTAGATTAACTTTTACTGAAGCATTTGGAACATATTCTAATGAAACTGATGTTGGAGATGAATATGATCAATATTCTAATGGAGATCCATGTAGAGCATCTTCACATTATGCAGGTTTAAAACAAAGAATAAGAAATCAATATGGGCAAATTGATGGTATAGTTCAAGTACCTACATCTTCTTGTATTCAGTATTTTGAAACAGATGGAGATAACCCTGCAGGTGCAACATCTGATATTATATTTGGAGGAGATATTTATATTGGAAGATATACAGAAAAAAATACATTCTTTTATTTTAATGATTGGTTAAGTACACAACCTAATGATTATGAGTATAATTATTTAGAACGTAAAATGTTTCCTTACCCAACTTATTGGGTAAATAGTAATAAGTTTGATGTAAATGATTTTATACAAGGTGCATTAGATCAAATTTCAAATACTATTCAAGATGTATTTAGTAATCCTTTTAATAATCAAAATAATACACAACTAACTGGTACTGGTAGTTTTCCTTCTGATTATCATAATTTTGATGCTTATAATCCATCAAATAGTGGACTTTTAAATAACTTATCATCTTTTGGAGATGATATACTTCAAACAGTAGTACCATTTTATGGAGTTAAGAATAGATATTTCTATCTATTTAATTCAGGCGTAAAAGATTTCTTTGTAGAATCAGAAGTAAACGTTGAGTATAGAGACTGGGGTGATTTTGATAATCAAAGACATTACGATCCATATCAGTATTCTGATCTTAGAAATTTATTTAGATCTGATAGAATTACAGATATTAACTTCTATAAGTATGATTACTCTTTAAGCGTTAGTAGATTATATCAAAATTTTGCAAGCTGGGCCAGAGTACAGTACAGAAACTATGATCCAGAGATTGCAGAAACATGCTACTCTTATTGGCCAAATAGAGTTATATACTCATTGCCTCAAAATAGAGAGTTAAGACAAGACTATTGGAAAAGCTACTTGATAAATAACTATAAAGACTTTACAAGTAAAGTAACTGCTATTAAAGCTATAGGTAAGAATGGTGCATTTATACTATTTGAAAATGAAGCGCCTGTTGAAGTTCCTGGAGTTGATACATTGCAAACAGATGCAGGTACTAAAATTACAATAGGTGATGGAGGATTATTTAGTCAACCGCTTCAAAATCTTGTAAATGCTGATCAACCTTATGAATATGGATCTTGTCAAAATAGACTATCCGTTATTAATACCCCGGCAGGTCTTTATTGGATATGTCAAAATCAGGGAAAGATATTTGAGTATGCACAAGGTTTGACAGAGATCTCACAGAACGGGCTTAAGTGGTGGTTTGAGGAATTTTTACCATATAAAATTCTTGAAGATTTCCCTAATTATAATTTATTAGATAATCCTGTGGTTGGTGTAGGTTGCCAATCTATTTACAATTCTAATAATGGAATTCTTTATTTTACTAAAAAAGATTATAAACTTAAAAAAGAATATCAAGGATTAGTTCAATATAGAGAAAGAAGTGGAAATTTTACAATGCAAGATGTACTTGGAACATTTGAAATTGGAGATGAAAGATATTTTGATAATGCATCTTGGACAGTATCTTATGATCCTAAAGTTAAAGCTTGGGTATCATTTCATGATTGGCATCCTGATTTATTAATGGCTGGAAAGAATAATCACATTAGTATTAAAAATACAGGACTTTGGATTCATAATGATAGATCTGATAGTTATTGTAATTTCTATAACATTAATTATCCGTTTGAAGTAGATATGGTTACACCTACAGGACAAGTTGTAAATACTTTACGAAGTATAGAATATATAATGGAGGTGTATGAGTGGGATGAAGAAGGTGTGGATAGACATCATGTACTTGATTTTAATTTTGATCGTGCTGTTATTTATAATACAGAACAAGTTTCTGGTGAACTTAGGTTAAATCTTAAGCCTAAAAATAATGCGCCGGCCATACTAAACTATCCTAATGTTACAGCAAATGGAATAGATATTCTATATTCTAAAGAAGAACATAAGTATAGATTTAATCAATTTTGGGATGTAACAGATGACAGAGGAGAGTTTACAGGATTTACAAGACAAATGTGGGAAACATCTCCTAATGGTTATATAAAAACTTTAAATCCAAACTATTTAGATTATTTTAAACCTGAACATCAACGTAAAAAGTTTAGACATTATTTAAGTAATATTAAACTTATACGCCGTGTATCAGGAAATAAACATATGAATTTAAAACTAGTTAATAGCAAGAACCAATATTCTTTTAGATAATGAGCTATAATAGAAAAGAACTTCAGGTCCAGTCTTCAGCAAAGAAAAAACAAAACCCTTTTCTAAAGGATATGATATATGATCCGAAAGGACAATGGGCTCATCCTGGTCAACCAACAAGAATACCAAGTAATCAAATTACTATGGCTGGAGTTCCTTATCCAGTATTAGGAATAGATAACTTTGGCAATCAGCAAATGATGTATCCAGGCGGGGAATATTCTTTTCCAGGAGATTATGTAGATGAATTTCCAATGGCTCAGGTTAGTGCAAGTGTTCCTGATTATGCAGCTCAAGCATTTTTTTCTGATACTCAAAAAAGAAGACAAAGAGAAGAAGATTTGAAATCTTTAGGGCCTACTGTTGCAAAAGCAAAAGCTGAAGATGAGTTAAGAAGAGAAGAAGCTAGACTTAAATCTAAACGTAGAGAAGAAAGTTCTGTGTTAAATACTAGATCAATTCCTAATGATCCAGCTGAAGTAATACTAGCTCCTTTTTTAGAAAATCTATCAAGTGGGATAAATACTAATGCGGGTTATGATAAAAAATGGAGTTCTTTTGCAAAAAGAGCATTTGATTTAGATACTGCTCAAGATTATAGTACTGAAGTAGATGAGTTTGGTAGACCTACTCCAGGTGCTATTGAACAAAGTCTATTCAATATGTATTTGACAAGAAGACCTAATAATATATTTGAACCGTATTCAGGAGATCCAACTGCAGTTCAAATTAAAGATTATGAAAGATATTTGCCTGATACTTTAACTATTCCTAAAAAAGCAATGCCTATTATTCAAGATGCATTATATACAGGAATGAATAATGAGATGTCAAAAAAACTTCAAGAACAATTTCCTGATGTTCCTGAACATGTTATTGAAGATTGGATTGGTCAATTGCATGGATTAAGAGATTATGGTTTTGGAAGAAACTATACTACTGTAGATACAATAGGAGATATTATAAATGTAGAAAGAAAAGATGACTTTGGATTTTGGCAAGATGATGCTAATAGTAATGAATCGTGGCTACAGAAAAATTTTATTAATACTTTAGAAAGTACAGTTAAATCTACAGGAGCAGGCCCATTTGATTATAGACAAAAATGGCAATACAAAATAGATCCTAAAACTAAATATGGAATTTTACAACGTCAATACGGAGGTGGTATACCAAAAGCTCAAGTTAGTAATAATATACCTGCATCTGAATATTTAAGAATATATGGTTTTGGTAAAAATTATGATGTTGGGACTAAAACTGTACCGGAAGGTGGAGATTTAAACATTGATCCTGAAACAGGTAAAGGTTATTTTTTACCAGGTACGGGCAATTACCAAGAACCTATTGTATCAGATCATCCTTGGAATTTATCAAGATTTGTATTTGATCCAATTGTTAGAGGAAAAGGGCAAACAGTAGATGCTAATATTTATGATCCAACAACAGGACAAATAATAGGAAGACAACCTTTTCGTAATGATATAGATTCTTATTCTCAAAGAAAAATAATGAGAAAAGGAATGCCATTAGCTAAAGAAGATCTTTATAAATATTATACTCAAGATTTAAATCTTTCTAAAAAAGAAGCTAGACCTTTGGTTAGAGAAAAAATGGGACAGCTTAGAGATATGAAAAGATTTAAAAATATAGTTGGTCCTAAAAGCCAAGAATCTTTTAAGTCTAGTAATGTTAAATCATTATTTGATAAATATAGAAAAAGTTCTACTGAACAAAAATATTCTCCTTTGGATAATAGCAGAATTTTTGCAAAAACAGGAGAAAGAATGCCTACTCTTAGTGACAAAAAAATGCAAAAAGGATATAGTAAATATTTACAAATATGGGATGATAAATCTAAAAAAGAAGCTAGACAAATTTCTAAAGATTTGTTAAATAAATCAAAATTAGAAGATCAGCAACAATTAGATGAATGGGCAAATATGTTTGGAGTTTCTACAAAAGATTTTATTAAAAACAATAAATTTTACAGAAGAGGGAAAGACGAAAAATATAGTGATTGGGCAGAAAGAACAGGTCTTAAAATGCAATACGGTGGTGACTTACCAATGGCTCAAGTTAGTAGTAATGTTGAATATCCTGAAATATACCGTAAAAGATTTTTAGGAAAAGGAGAAAGTTATATAACTAAAACTCCATTTGGTAAACATGTAGAAAAATGGAAATATAACCCGCTTACTAAAACTTATGTAGCCAAAGAAATTGATATTGCATATAAAGATGAAAATAATCCAAGAATTGTTTATAGAAAAAAAGAAATAGCAAATAAGAATAATGCATATGCAATTCATAAAAAAAGAACAGGGATGAACCCTTGGGAAAAATGGATTGAAAAATTTCAAGTTAGTGGTGATGTTGAGCCACTAGTTGTAAAAGCTCCAGAAGATACACAATACGTATATAATCCAGGATCAAATAAATTCTTTTTACAAGGTATGTTTTTGGATAAGCTTAAAACATTACAAAAAGAATATAAAAAGCTTAGAAAAAATGAAGGGTATGATACATATCTAAATTATGAAAATGCTGCAGGAGATAGCAGTGTAGAAAATTTACAAGAAAAAACTAATCGTCTAAAGTCTGCAATTGATGCTACTAAAATCAATTACAAAAAAGGTAAAGCAGCATTAAAGTATTTAAGAAAAGCTAATCCTGAAAAATTTAAAGATACTAAAGTTGCAGATTTATATAAAGATCCTGAGACATTAGAAACATTAAGAGGATTATATAAAACCGGTGAACTTGAAGAAAGTAGGTATAATGAGTTCTATAAAACATTTGGTAAACATATTGACGCAAATGTTGTAAAAGGTCAAGGTGCTAATGCTGCTTATGATGCAGAAAGAGCAGAACAAATATTTAATCCAGGTGGAATTAGTACTGCAGAAGTTGCTAAGAATTTTGCATTAGGTGGATTAGGTGTAGCTAGCTTACCTTTATTTGCTGCAGCTGCGCCAGTTATACCAGAAGCATTAGCAAATCCTTTAATTAATTATCCATTAACCGGATATGGTGTATATGATGCTACAACTAGAACTCTTCCTGAAGCATATAGACAAATGTCTCAAGGAACAAGAGAAGGTTATAGAAAAGGTGCAGAAAATTTAGCATGGGCTGCATTAGATCTATCACCACTTGCTGTAGGAGATGCAATAAAAAGTGTCGGAAAACTTAAAAATTTTAATAAAATAAATAATGTTCCTAATGTAAAACCAGCTTTAGATGAAATTGAAGAATTGAGAAGAATTGCTCAAAGTCCTGAAAAAACAATTTCTAAATATGATCCTACAAATTGGGGTTCATGGAAAGAAAGACCTATAGAAAAATTTGAAGTAGAAGCGACTTTAAGAAATAATCGTGATCAATTAAAGGATTATTTTCCTGATGATGATTTTCCATTAACAGAAAATCTTCCATTATCACAAGTAGATAGAATTTATATGACAGATCATGAAATAGGTACTTTTAAAAATTTAAAAGAAAGTTTAAAGCAACATGAACCTGGTACACCTATGCATGATGCAATATCACATGCTATTAAAAATTATAAAAAAAATATTTTTAAATATAAAACAAGCGGAAAACCATTAACTGGATCTGATGCATTTGGAAACATTAATGTAAACTCTTTAATTCCTGCTGTAGGTTTAGCAGGGGCAACAGGATTGGCAATGTATAATCAATACCAAGATGAAGGAGAGTTTAGTCCAGAAATGGCCGGATTAGGTTTATTAGGCTTACCTCTTTTAGGTAATATTAAAAGTTTAAAGAATTTATCTAAAAGTATGAGCACTCCTGCTGAATTGAAAGCATCAAATAAACTAGGTGTAAGATCTAAGCTTGAAGGATCCGGTGAAGATGTGTATAAAGCATCTGATGTAGACATAGAAGATGTGGCTGATATGTTTAGTAGTAAAATTGATTGGTCTAATCCTAATAAAAAAGCTCATGAAATGATATCAGATGCAATATCAGATGTTCAAGCAAATAAAGTAGAAAAATGGTCTACACCTGAAGGTAAGAAAAGATTGCAAGATATGATTGATGATACTCCTTGGTTGAAAGAAGCGGGTATAACTCCAGAAAATTATGTTGAATCTATAGCTGGTTTAGATAATGATAATCTTTTATATTTAAATAAACTGCAAGAATTAGAAAAAAATATTTCTAAGCAAAATCAATTTGATAATTTAGTAGAAGAAGGTAAAATATCTAGAGATGTATGGATGAATGAAATATCAAAATTAGATGATGAAGCTAAATTAATTGAACAAAGTATTCGTGATTCAAGAATTAAGGTAAATGAATTTGGTCCTTCTAATGCTTATATGGGTGGAAGAGCACCTATTGATTGGGTAAGAACTAAAATTAAAAATGGCAAAATGGAAATAGCTTATATGGACGACTTGCCTTATAATAAACATTATGCAGGGTTAGGAGAAAATAATCTTCCTGATGATATGAAACAAATTATAGAGCATGAAATAGGTCATCTATTACAAAAAGGAGCTATGACTAATTTAGATAAAGAGCTTGAAAATTTAGTTCTTAAGGATGATGATCTATTTACTGATATACAAACTGAATTAAGTGCGGGTGATGTAGGATGGTCAAAATTTAAGGCTTCACCTGAATATTTTGGAAGAAGTAAAAGATATTTTCAAGAAGGTTCTAAAGGTCAGGAAAAACTACCTTTTTTACTTGAGCTAAGGCAAGACTTACTTGATAGAGGAGTTATTAAAGATTTATATGATGAGATAAATCCAAAAATGTTAAAAACTCATTACAATAAATATATGAAACAAGAGCTTAGTGAAGGTAAAGAAATACCATTAAGAATATTTGATATAATGAAAAATAAAAAAGATAATTTTGATCTTCTTTCTAAAGTATTAAATAAAGCACCAGCAATTGTTTTACCTATAGCAGGAGCAGCAGCTATATCAAAAAGCTCTGCGCAAGATGATAATCGTAGATTTAAATTTCAATCAGGAGGTGAAGTCCAAGATTACACAGTAGAATATTTAACTGATCAAGAAATTAAAGATTTAGAAAGCCAAGGTTTTAAAGTAGTTGTAGAAGACTAAACCTCTAAACTTTATAGGTTTTCACAATTAAATTTTGTATATTATAAATACAATCCATCTTATGAAAAAGAAATGTCGTGTATACAAAGAGTTACCTAAAGCTCAGTTTAGTAAAGGTAAAACTGCATTGAGGGTTGAACCATTAGATTATAACTATTATGTAAGTGGTCATAGACAACCTGGTATACAAGAAGGTGATCCAAGATTTGGATTAGGTTTAGAACATACTTTTTCTTCTCCTGGGTTATCTAGAAATTTATTTAAATCGGCAACTTTAGGTTTACATGCTGGATTACCTTATGAAAAACAAACAGGTACAAGTTTGCATGCAACCGGCCAGTTTAAAGCTAAACCTAAAACTATTCCTGGAACTCCATTTACTATTGAACCAATGTTTCAGGGTAGAGCAGGCTATGATCCAAATCGTGGATTAAATGCTAGTTGGCATGGTTTACTTAAAGGTAGTTTTGGAAACTATGGTTATAGACCTGATTGGGAATCTAATTTAAAATCTGGAGAATGGAGAGGTTATGTAGGTGCAGGTTATGGAAATGAGGCTAGAAATATAGATCAATACTTTACTAAACCTTCTCGTGAATCAGAAAAATATGTAGATCCAGAAAAAAGATTTTCTGTTACACCTGGTATATTAGAAGGAGGTTTTTTTTGGAATCCTACAAATAGAGATGGTGTTAGTTTGGGAGTTAAAGGTGGAGTAAGAGGATCGCTCATTGAAAATAAGGGTAAAGGTATTTTTCCTTATGCAAATGTTTCTTTAAAAAGTAATTTAGATTGGAATAATATAAATAAGGCATATGATAGTGTTGCAGATAAAGTAAAAGACTTATTTACATTTGATACATCTCGCAGAAGTACACCAAAAGTATTTAAAGCAGGTGGTGAAAATAACATGCCTTTTAATCAACTATCTCAAGGATCAGGTTCTAAACCAGAAGGATCAAGTTATTTACAAGGGTTTATAGGAACCATGCAGCAGAATATACAAAACTTTCAAACCGATGGACCTATTGCAGATTCTATAGATATTTTAAATTATGCTTCTGAAAGTTTACCTGAATTTAAAAAGAGTGGATCTAAAAAGAAATGGATTCAAGGAGCTGTAAAACAAATGAAGAATAAAGGTACTGTAGGTGCTTTTACACAATATTGCGGAGGTAAAGTAACAGCAGAATGTATAGAGCGTGGATTAAACTCTCCAGATAAAACTGTGCAAAAAAGAGCTAGATTTGCAAAAGCAATGCGCAATCTTCAAGCAGGTGGAGAAGTATTTGATACTTATAAAACTGGAGGCAGTAAAGGACCTTGTTGGAAAAATTATAAGATGGTAGGTATGAAAAACAAAGGTGGAAGACAAGTTCCAAATTGTGTACCTAAAAAAGAAATAGGTGGTAATTTACAAAATTATCAAATAAATGGTGGAGTACCTTGGCCTACAGTTCAAACTCAAAGCACTGGAGTATCGTGGCCTACAGTTGGTCAAGGTTTAAGTACTGGATATAAAAATTCTTCAAAACCATGGTTATTTGAAAATACAGTTCAGAACCCTCCAGCATTTGATGCGCAAGCTTATAACTATATTATAAATAATCAAGGATCTTATGATATTCAAGGAGGTTTTCAAAATGCTTTAAAAACTGCAATGAAAGATTGGAGTCATAATCAATATTATGCACCAAAAGGTGTTCCTGAAGATGCAATTATTACAGGTTATGAACCAGGTATGGGTAAAAAGACTTCAAAGCTTTATTATTTTGATCCGGCAAATCCTAAACAACCAAATACTAATATTACAGCACAACAAAATATTACATCGCATCCTTTACAGGGTACTCCAACATATGATGCAAACCAAGCTTATTTTCCACCTACTATTTATAAATTTAGTGGATCAACACCAAAAGCTCAGAATTCTAAAGATGTAGATGATTCTTTTGGCGTAGTAATGTATGATCCTGAAAATCCTAAAACACCTATGAGATATATGCATAAAGGTGCGCTGGGAGTATTAGGAGTAAAAGATGGAAAATATTATGAAGTCAAAAATGTAACTTGGTGGCCAAATGACACTATATATTATAGTGCTGATGAATATGAACAAAGAGTAAAAGATATAATTAGTAAAGCTAATAGACCTATGAAATTTAAAGGATTTACTCTAGATAAAAAAAGAAGAGGAGGGAATATTTCAGCATTTAATGATGGGTATGTACCTAAAGCTCAAGCTAGCGCTTTCTTACCAGGTCAAGGAATGTATGACACTAATCAACTTTTAGATAATCCATTATGGAATCCTAATTGGGGTCAAAATGTAATGAACACATGGCGGGCTAATTCTGATGAATTAGAGTTGGAAAAAGTAGATGATGGAAGAGTAGAAAGAGCGGTTGCAAACTTTTATACACCTGCAGCTTATGCAACTGCTAATTTTTTTAATAGAGATGAAAGACAATTAGCAAAACAAATGTTAGATTTTAATAGATCTACAGAAGAAAGTACTGCAGTAAGTTTAGCTGAAAGAGGTCAGCATGAAGTAAATAGAAATCCATTTACTCCAGGTTTAATGCCTCATCGCTTAAGAGGAAGTGCAGGAGGATTTGAAGTTCCAATTGCTACAGCTCAATTTGGATTGTCTGTAGGTGATGTAGGAGAATATAGTGATGAAGATTTACAAGCATTAATTGATGCAGGTTATGAATTTGAGTATATTTGATGTCTATGAAAAAAAGAGTTAAAATAACTAAAGCACCACTTAAGAAAGCAAAGACTGGGACACACATAGGACTTGAAAATTATTTTAAGAGCTCTATGCAAAAAGATCCTGGTCTTAATCAGTTTGGTGAAGAACCTGTGTCTGTAAGAAAAACAATTACAAATACTAAAAGTACACCAAATATAGAAGCTGAAGGTGGAGAGTTTATTGCACAACCTGGTCAAGCAGGAATGATAGATACTTTTAAAATTAAAGGTAAACCACATTCTAGAGGTGGTGTTAAACTAGCAGCTGAACCAGGAGCATTTATTTATTCTCAATATAAAAAGATGGCAATTAAAGATCCAGAGATTCTAAAGTTCTTTGGATTAAGTCCTCGTAAAAAGGGATATACTCCTGCTGAAATTGCAATGCGTTTTGATAATTCTAAGTTTTCAGAAGTTCTATTAAATCCAGATACAGATAAAATAGAAAAGGAAACTGCAGAAAGAATGATGAAAAAGAACAATCTGATGCTTTCTTATCTTGCATTATATGTAGAATCAGAAAAAGGATTTCAAGAAGGTATTCCTGAAATAGGAAATATAGCTTTAGAAAAAAATGGTATTGATCCAAATCAGATCTTACCACAACAAAAACAAGAACAACAACAAATGATGGCTGCTGATGAATCAATGGCTAAATTAGGTAATTTTATAAAATCGTATAAAACTGGAGGTATGTATAAAAGAATGTATCAAGGGGGTGGACCCATCCCAATGCAACAAGGTTCTGCACCAGGTGAAGAAGTCATGATGATGATTCAGCAAATGATGGAACAAGGTGCTCAACCACAAGATGTAATAATAGAACTTCTAAATCAAGGAGTTGAACCACAAACAATTCAAGAAGCTTTATTAGCAATAGGAATGCCACCTGAACAAGTAGTACCAATGATTGAAGAAGTTATTGCAATGGCTCAAGGACAAATGCAACAAGGTCCTTCACCAGAAGAAGCAGCAATGATGGCACAACAAGGAATGGCGCCAGAAGCTCAAGCTTTAATGGAAGAACCACCAATGGCAAAACTTGGTAGATTTTTGCAAAGAGCTCAAATTTCTGAAGATGTTGATAGAATTGATAAATATGAATTTTTTACAGGAGAAACTACACCAATAGAATATACAGATCCTGTAACTGGTGAAGTAAGAGTGACATATGAACCTACAGAGTATTTAGAAACTGGTAGACAATTTAATGTTTTAACATCTCATGAAGATGATATGAAAATTCCAGCAAAAAGAAAAATGTTGGATAATTTTTTAAGAGGTAAATGGGCTGGTGGTAAGTATGTAACGGAAGCAGATTACTTAAAAGATTACTATCAAGTAGGTCCAAGTGGTAAACATTATAGACCAACTTTTGAATATGATTATTCTACAAATTTTGATCCTATTAAAGGATTTTATAAATCTGGAGGTTCTTATGATAATCCAGGATTTAGAGCTTTGCCTCAATATGTTCAAGATAAAATTAAAGGTATAGATAAAGCTAAATATAGTAAATCTACATACGGAGCAGGTGGAGCTTATCCAATGTATCAAGCAAGTGGCCAGTTTATGCCATACATGCCGGATTTTTTTACGGGGAATAGAGTAGGGGCAGATTCTATTCCCATGGCACAAATTTCATCAGATGTCCCAAGGAAAACACTAAGAAAAATTAAAAGGAATGATCCTGAAGCTTATCAAGCATTAACATCAGGAGGTACACCAGTTAGATTTCCTTTTAGACGTAGACAAAAAACTCAAAACAATCCTGGGATCATGATGATTGATGGAGTATACTATGTATATGATCCAACTGTTGGTCAATTGGTTCCACTAGATCCTAATGTTTTAAATCAAATTCAATCTAATACGCAAGGTGGTCAATTATCTAGTAGACCTACTGCTAAGAAAAATGTACCTGAAGGTAGAATAATTACAGAAGATGATTATAACAGTGGTGATCCAACTAAAGTAGAAGTAGGAGATTATGTAAAAAAAGCAGATGGTACATATCATAAAGTAATAAGAGTTCCTGTAAAGTCTCCAATAGCAAAAAGAGATTACCAAGGTTCTGATACTTGGGGTAGTGATAATGCAGATTTTACTAATGCAGTAAAAAATAAATATCAATATTTATCAGATGTTCTTAGAGATGAAAAGGTTAAAAAAGAATTTGCAGATAGAGTAAGAGCAGCTGCTAAAGATGAAAAATCTTTTGAACGTAAGAATGGAGGATATTCAGATTTTTGGAGTGATGCTGGAAAAAAAGCTAGCTTTCAAAATAAGATTGATAATATGACTAATGATCAAATTGTTGATCTACATTTAAAAATGCAACGCCGTAATATGAAGCTGCAAACATATGGTGTTGATGCTGCAGATTTTTCTGATGCCCAAGGTAAAATAAATTGGTCTTCTTTAACTCAACAAAAGAAAGATAAATATAATGCTTTAGGTTTAAATCAAAATAGTAAAATATCTGATTTATTTAATGCAATAGGTGAACCTGTTGGAGGTTGGGGTTCTGAAGAAGTTGCTTTAGAACAAATAACACACTGGGGTTACACAAAACTAGCAATGGATAAAGATGCAGGAAATTTAGATGCTGATGTAACATCTAAATTGTATGGTATCAGCGTTCCAAATGTTGGTGCAGGTGATGAACCATATGGAAAAATTTCACCAGCTGATGGATATTATACAGATACTAGTGCTTTTGAATTAGATAATGTAAACTTAGAAGATGATCAAGGAGAACTAAAACCTTGGGATGAACCTTATGATCCAGAAACACCAGGTTTTAAAGGATATATTCCAAAAGAATATTGGAAACAGGACATGATTAATATAGGTACTGATTTAGCTAATTGGATGTCAGCTAAAGAATATGGACCTTGGAGTAAACGTGTAGAGTTTGGTAGACCTGATTTAATTTTAAGATCTCCAATGACAGACCTTAATCAAAACTTAGCTCAACAAAAAATACAAGCTAGTGCACTAGGAGCTTATGGTCAAGGAATGCAAGGTTTAGGTTATACACTTAGTGATGTAGCAGGAAGAGGTTTAGAAGGTTCTGCTAAGATTCTTGCAGATGTGGCTAACTATAACATCCCGGCTGTACAACAGTATTATGATAAAGCTCTTGATTTAGAAACTAAAGAAGATCTCTATAATGCTGAACGTTTAGGTAAGGATTATGCAGGTTGGGTTACAATGCGTCAAGGTGCTGATAACTTTGATAGAGGAATGCGTAGGCAATTAGGTACAGATTTAATGCAAGCTGAAACTAATGCTGCTAAAGCGCAAGTTCAAAACATGTTGACTCCTAATTGGAATATTAGACCTAGTTATGGAGGAGATCTTGAGTTTGCTGGTGGTACACCATTAACTGGCCAAGATTCAGGATCAGGTTTAACTGCTGCAGAATTATATGCACAATATAAAATAGATTATCCTGATGAAGCTGCTACTTTAGAAGGTAGAAAGCGTTTATCTGAACAAGCAATTGCAGATGCTAAAGTATATAAGAATAATAGTTCTAATGCTGCACTTCTTCAACAATATAATCAATTAATGCCGGCAGCACCTGCACAAAACATATATGGTGGTTAAACTTTAAACTTTAAACTTTATAAGTTTAAATTAAATTAAGAAAATTATTTAATTTTGAGTTGATATGGCAACTTATTTACAAGGCGTACAAGATTTCATACCACAGGTTCAACCTTGGTCACCTGATTTTAATTTCTTTCAAAATGCAATGGAAAGAAAACAACAAGCTTATGATCAAGGTTGGAGACAAATGAATAGCATTTATAGTAGTTTGTTAAATTCTCCTATGATGAGAGAAGATACATCTGCTAAAAGAGATGCTTTGTTTAGATCTATTGAAAATGATATTAATAGATTAGCAGATGTAGATCTTTCTTTACCTCAAAATGTGCATGCATCTAAACAAATATTTAAACCTATTACTAATGATCAAAATATTATTCATGATATAGGTTATACTAAAAATTATCAAAGTCAATTACAAACTGCAGAAGCATTAAGAAATTGTTTAGATCCAAAAGAATGTGGAGGTATGTATTGGGATGATGGTGTAAAATATTTAAACTATAAAGCTGAAGAATATAAAAATGCACCTGCTGAGTTTGCGTTAAGCATGTCTGCGCCAAGATATATTCCATATACAGACAAAGTAGATAAAGCATATGATATGCTTTTTGATAAATTTAAAGAAAAAAAACTTTCTTATAGTAATGGTAAATATTTAATTGAAGAAACTAATGGTACTCATCTTATTGTACCTATGGCAAGTTATTTAGCTAGAACAGTTGGTAATGATCCTGCAGTTCAAGCAATGTATAAAGTAAAAGCTTATAATGCTAGAAAAGATTGGGAATCACAGAATATTAATAATTATGGATCAGTAGAAGAAGCAAATAACTATTATATCCAAAATGTAATTAAGCCAGCTAATAAAATTAATGAAACAATTAAAAATGAAGTTTCACAAGAACGTTCTACAAGAGAAGGTGAGCTAAATGCATTTAGAAAATTAATTATGCAAGAAGGTGTTATTCCAGAATCTAAAGAACATAAAGATTATGGTAACACATTAAATGCTTTTCAAAGAGCAATAGCCTCTGAAAAAAATATGGATAAAGTTTTAGAAAATTCATATAGTATAGATCAGATGACTAATATGAGAGCAAAAGAAATGAATGCAGATGCTACTGTTGCTCAAAGTATGCTATTTAATGATCTTTTAGGTATTGCTACAAGATATCAAGAAGGAACATATGAACGTCAAATTAAAGGTGCAGATCCATATGCAATAAAAGATTATGAATTTGATATTTGGTTAAAGAAAGAATTTTGGAAAAAGATTTTAAATCCAGATGATGTTGATGAAAATGGTAACAGTAAAACTAAAAAGAAAAATGGTTTATCTCCTCAACATAATTTTTTATTAGAACTTAATAGAATTAAACCTTCACAAAACAATGTTTTTGGTGAAACAATTAGTGAAGAAAAAGATAATTTACAAGTTAAAGAAGATAGAATTGAATCAATAAAAGAAGGATTAAGAAATAATCCTAAATATAAAAATGCTAATAATGAAACTATAGATGCTTTAGCGCAAACTGTTTATGATAAAGAAAGAAATGCAATAACTTATAATAGAGAACAAGGTGAATCACTTAATGATCAAGTTCAATCAGGTAAAATAAATAATATTATTACAACTTTAAATGCTTTATTAGCAGGACCTAAGACAGATGAAAATAAAGCAATATATAATGCAATTGTTGAAAATCTTGGTTTTGGTACGCAAACTACTGGAAAAACTGAAGATGGAAAAACTGTAGTATTAAAAAGAAAAGAAGGTAGATCTGTAATGGGTAAAAATGCTTACTATAGAACTGTACCTAGTTATGAAAACGCTATTGATGAAAATTTTAAGTTTTCATTTAATTTATTAAAACCTTCTAAACTTTCTTTAAATCGTAGAGCTGAAAAGATTGCTGAAGATGAATATTTAGAAATGCAAAATGATCAAATTCCTTTATTAGGAGATCTTTATAATCCTACTGAATATTATAAAGAAAATATTCATGATAATATTGATAAAGCTTATGACTATATAATGAGTTCTATTAAAAATCCATATGATGAAGAAAATGGTCAAACTATAAATTCAGTTTTAAAAGATGTAAAATTAACACAAGAATTTCAAGAAAATCAATTGCAAGTATTTAAAGATGAAGAAGCTTTAGAATCTGTTTTAGAAGTACAGCGTAAACAAATGTTTGGTACTAAAGATAATGTTGGATTTATAGATCAGTTTATAACAAGAGCTAAAACAATTGGTAAAGATGCAATGCCTTTTAAAAGTTTATTAAGTAGTATTAAACTTATAGGTGATGGAGATCTAGGTAAACAAATGCAAATTAATACAGGTTATGAAACTGAATTAAAAAATATATTATTATCTATTGATCCTACAATTGATGAAAATTTAATGAATGTAATATTTACTCATTTAGAAGATGTAGATGATGATAATAAATGGGAATATATTCCTTCAGAAATTCCTAATGAAGCTGGTGAATTTGGTTATCCAGGTCCAGATTTTTGGACAGTATCTCCTACACGAATAGATAATGCAGGAAATGAAGTTCCAGTATCTATACAAGAACTAGATGAAGAATATGATAAAATTAATAATGCATATGCTGATTTTCTAGGTATTGCTGCTGAAAATATGTTTACATCTTCAGGCTTTGATAAAAGCAAAGAAGCTTGGATGAAGGACATGTTAAAGAAATTTCCTTTTGCTGGAAGAACTGTAGCACCAACTCCTGGTCAAACTATGGAACCAACTTCATATATAACAGAATCTCAAATTGGTTCTGGCATGGAAAATTTATTAAATCTTATTTATACAGGTAATGTTCCTACTAAAACAGATCAAACACCTAGTTTTTTTAGCATGGTAGGGCCTGGATCTTTGCCTAAAATTTATGATGAACAAGGTATAGAAAATAGAGGATTAGGTCTAAGTCATCAATTAAGTAAATTAAGTAATGAATTAAAAACTTTTGGTTCTTATGTTGGAGACACAGGAGTTCCAAGTTTGGATGTACCAGGGCAAGGAAAAATTTTATCTAAAATTGATAATAGTATAGTAGATAATATGTCTACTCAACTATTAAATAGTTTAATTGTTCATGCAATTTCTGGAAATCAAGATTTAGATAAACCTAGTGTACCTATTACATTTGCAGAAGGATTTACTAAAGATGTTATTAATGCAATGTCATCTGATAGAAACTCAGAAGCATTTATGCAATATTTACCAGGATCAACAAGTGAACAAGGAAAATCTTCTATTCAAGCTTTAGAGATTTTAAGAGAGTATGGCGATTGGATAACTGAAATAGATGATAAAGGAGAAATTGTTAAACGTATTACACCTTCTTTGAGAATAGATCCAGATGTTGATGGAGAAAATTTTGCAGTACAGTTGAAGTTAGATCCAGATTTTATAGAAGAAATTAAAGGTACTAAAGATGCTCCGGGAATTGGAGCACTTAGAGATGAAGAAGGAAATCTAATATTAGATGGAGATGACAAAGTTCAACTTACAACAGGTCTATCTGAAAATGGTTTAGTATTTAACGTTAAAGATGATACTCAATTAGGACAAGCTATGAAACAGCAAATTATGACTAGTAATTTAACTAAAGCTGTTTTATTTAAAGGTTACTATGATGATTTTGGAAAAGTTATTTCTCCACGTTCAGGAATAGATTTAAAAATTATTTATAATGAAGAAGCTAATTCATTTAGATGGGATGAAAATTCTAAAATAAAAGTATTTGATGAAAGTACTGGAGAATATTTAATTCAAAATTTGGTAAACACGCCTCATCAAACTGCATTAAGTGGAATAGATAAAAATGATATTGATAAATACATTAGTAATTTTTATACATTAATGTCAAATCTTGAAAGAGAGAATAATCAATCAATGGCACGTTATAAAGTAATGAACGGAGCAGTTAAAGATTATAACATATTAGAACAAATGTTACAAGAAATGCAACAACAATAACAATTTATTATTATGGCAGATCCTAATGTAAATCCTCAACCTGATGTTTTTAAAAGTTCTGAATCTAATTTAAATAAAACACCAGATTTAAATGTTGTTGCAGGACAATCTATTAATAATATCATTAATAATCGTGGTACTGTTTCTGATATGATGTTGCTTCAAAAAGCAATGCAAGATGGACATTTTGGATTTAAAGATATTGATCCTCAAAATTTTTTACCAAAAACTTTTTCAACTTATAATTTACCTACAGGTAATTCTGCATTAGACAGATTAAATAATTTTAACAATGCTGGAATTGAATGGGGTCAAGAGTATGATAATATTTTTGGAGGCATGTCAACTAGAAGTATAAATCTTCTAGATAGTAAAACAATACAACCTTTAGAAAGATATAAATTACATATGGATTATGACAAGCTTGGTTATAGTCCTTTTAGAGATAATGATGCTATTTATAATACATACGGAAGTACATTTGGTGATTTTATGAGATCTGTTGGTGGATTTAAAGATGTTGCTGTACTTGGTTGGAATAATTATTTAGATGCTGATTTACAACTTTCTGATTGGTCTCAAGCAAAGAATGCAGAAAGATTTGAAGAGATCACTAAAATGAGAATGTCTCAAAAAAATAATAAGTGGTCTAATTTTGCTGCACCGTTTTTAGGTAATACTTTTATGCAAGTAGGATTATCTCTAGGTATGATGGCCGGAATGGGCACATCTATAGTAGATGATATACGAAAAAATCCTAAGTTAGTATTTACGGGTGCTGCTAAAGGATTAAAAACATTACCTAAATTAGATAAGGCCGGTAAATTAAGCACAATAGGTTATGAGTCTTATTTAAGTCAATTTAGACAACCAAATAAACTTAGAAAGATTTGGCAAAATGTAAATCAAAAAGTATGGGATGGAACAAAATGGGTTATTGAAAAACCTGGTAAACTTGTTGCACCTAGTACTGCTAAAGCATTTGCTAAGAATGTTAGAACTCCATATGATATATTAAGATACAATCATAAGACTTTTCCCGCTTTATATTTTGATACTAAAGTTGCAACTGCAGCATTGGCAGAAGGCCAATTAGAAGCAGGTTTAGTTCAAAATAGAGTAATGAAAGAAGGACTTGAAGAATTAGAAAAGTCTGGTAAACCTATTACACAAGAAGCACTTGATGATTTAATAACTACTTCACATGAAGCTGCACAATCAACAGCTTTTGCAAACGTTCCTATTATTTTAGCAACAAACGGTTTGATATTAAGAACTGCATTCTTAAAGCCTTTGGCAATGAGAGTAGGTATGAATACAGGAGTTACTAAAAAATTAATCTCTGAAAATCCATTATATAAAGCTGTTGCTACACCTTTTTCTAAAGCTAAAGTTGTAGCTAAAAAAACTGCAAGACAAAAATTATCAGATATAGGAACTACTATTGTTACACCAAAAAAATGGAAATCAGGTATAGCTAAATCTTTTAATAGATTTGGAAAGTATTCTTTAGCACAAGGAGGATTGTTAGAAGGTGGTCAAGAATTGTATCAAGAAATTGTAGGTGATACTGCAGCTGAAGGATATTTAGATCATTACTTTAAGTTATATGAGAAAGGTGAAAGATATAAAAGCCCAGAGTTTGGAGACTTTATTTCTCATCTTGGTAGTAATTTAAAAAAATATACAAGCCCGCAAGGTTTTGAAATATTTGCTTCAGGATTTTTAATGGGAGGAATGGCTAGTGGAGTAATAAGCGCAGTAACTACACCTATTAAAATGTTACGTAATTATACTGATAGAACTTTTAATAATGAAACTTATGAAGAGTATAAAACTCGTATGGAGAAAAAAGCTCAAGAAGATGTAGATGCCTACAATGCTTATACAGCTGATCCATTTAGATTTTTTAATTCACCAATAGAACATGCAACTACAGTAAAAAATTTAGCAAATGAAGCTATTGAAGCAACATTAGAAGGTGATGAAAAAGGAGCTATTGATGCTAGAAATGAAGCAGTTAATGAACACATGTTTAATCTATATGAAAAAGGTGGACATGAAGAATTCTTAAACTACTTAGATGAGATCTTAGAAGAAGATTTTACAGTAGAAGAATTCAATGAAGCCATGGGTACAAACCATGATACTATTGAAGAAGCTAGGGATTCTATAAAATCTATGAAGAAAAGAATTTCTGATGCAGTTTATAATATAGAAAAAGCTTATGACACTTGGGGTGCACCATATGATCCTAACGCAGTACCTACCATGCTTCTTGATAAAAACGGAATGCCTTATTTAAATCCAGAATACATTGATAGACAAATTAAACATCAAGCACATAAAGATTTTATAAAAACTGTTGCACTTGGTAATACAACATTTAATGAAGCAGTTAATAGAAGACTTAAAATACATAAAAATATTATTGACAATTTTAATTTTTTAGAAGTTGTTGAAGAAAATGATATTCGTAATATTTTATCTTTAGAAGATATAAGACAAGAAGATACTATTTTGTCTCAAGAGTTAATTGCAATTAATGATAAAGAAAAAGCCGGAGCAGTATTATCTAAAGAAGAAAAGGCTGATAAAAAAAGATTAGAAAAAAAGAAAGAGCTTTTAAATAGTTTACGAGAAGCAGTAGAAGGTTATCAGGCTACTATTGCTGAAGAAGATTCTTACTTTGATAAAGAAATTGGTAAAACTGCAAGATATACAGAAGAGCAAGAAAAACAACAAAAGAAAGCACTAAAAGGATTATACGGAGCATTCAATAAATATATTAATTATTTAGTAGGAGAGTCATTAAACATGCCTTCTGGTAAAATGAGAAAATACCGTATAAGTCAAGATCAAGTAGATGAGATCTTTAAAATGTATAAAGATTCAATTGAACTTGATAATGATGCTAAAATGTATGGAGCAGTTTTAAGATACTTATCTAATCCTGATACTTATGTTGAATGGCATGCAAGAAGAGAAATGGTTAGAGCTCAACAATATCAAGCTAATCAAGAATTATCAAAAAAACATTATAATGCAGCTTTAGAAAAAGTTAAAAGTAGTCAATTAATATTTGAACTATCTAAACTTAATATGTTCCTAGATGATGAAGGATTAAGATCTGTATTTGATGAATTAGATTTACCAGAGTATTTTATACTAAAAAAAGATGATGGTACTTTTGTTAAGATCCGTAAAGAAGATCAGAGGTATTCAAAGCCTGCTAAATTAGTTTCAGCATATATAGAAGATTTTGCTGCAGAGTCTGGGTTTGAAACCTTTGAAGCTTTTGATAAAGCAAATAGAGAAGCTTCTTTAGAAAGAGAAAAGCAAGAACGAGAAGCAAAAAGAAAACAAAAAAAGAAAAAAACGGTAGATGAAATATTAACTCTGCTAGATAGTGATGGTTTAAGCAATAGATTAACCTGGCCAGATACTATACAACAGCAGGCAGAATTATTGTTTGCTAAGTTTCAGAAAAATAATCCTGATAGATTTGCTAACATAGATGAATGGATTGAAAGTAGACCAGATGATGTTTTACTTTTAATTGATGATCATAATGAACAAGTTAAACAAAGAAAAGGACAAAAAAAAGGAGGCAGAAAAAAGAAAGAAGATATTGATCCTACAGAAGAAAAACCTACTGATGAAGATATATCAATGCCTTTTTCAGGTGTTTCAAAATCTGAGGGACATAAAAAACTAAAGAGAGTTCAGGGTACTGAAATAAAGCAGATCAGTAGTATGACTGATGAAGAAGCTTTAGAGTTTGGTGTTAAAACTACAGATCACGGTTACTTTATTAAAGTAAATGGAAAGTGGGTCCGTAGTACAAGTATGACATCTATTATTGGTATGGAAATGGATCCTAGAACAGGAAATAAAGTTAGGATTAAAGCAACTGGTCAAGATGGTATTTTAGGAGATGAATTAGCAGATTTAGAAGATCAAACTGCAGAACCAGTTTGGGAAGTTAAGTTAGAAGATGGATCAGTTGTACAAATAAAAGAATCTGAGTTTGATCTAACTGAGTATGAAGATAATGCATTTGCAGGTAACACATTAGATGCATTTGGTAAAGAGTTTTTTGAAGGAGTTCCTGAAACTACTACTAGTTATCAAGGTCCTGTAGTATATAGTGGAATCTTTTTTAATACTGATGAGTTAGTTGCAGCTTACGGACAAGCTCTTGCAAATTTATTTTCTCATCATTCTACAATTGAATTTAAACCTTCAGATGTTTCAGATCTACCTATCGGTCAAGAAATGGAAATTAGAGTAGTTGGAAGACTTACTACAGATAAAGTAGATGTATTACTTGTAGATAATCCATTATCTAAAAATGAATTTCCTCATATTACTCTTAGCACGGCGGAAGGAGTTAAACCTTTTCAAAGTAATGAAGAAATTAAAAATAATCGAGATAAGATTCAACCTCTTAATGATGTTATAAAAGGAACTGTTGGTGTTTTTGATGGCAAGTCAGATATTACATCTATTGAAAAAACTAAACTTGCTACAGAACCTGTTATTCCTATAGGACCAACAATGCTAGATCTAACAGATACAGCTAAAAAACAATTAGTAAAAGCATTTGAAGCTTTTGCAGAAGAAATTAAAGCATTGGGATGGGAGTTTGTAATGGAAGGCCCATTAGTATTTGATAAAAATCCTCCAACTGGACAACCAGTGGGTGGTGAAATTGACTTATTATTTTGGGATCCTGTTAAAAAGAGATATGAAATAATAGATATTAAATCTTCTAAAAATCCTGCAATTAATAGAATAGTTGGAAGTACAGGTGAAATAGTCTTAACCAAAGGTTATACTGAACCAAGTTACATGGCTAAAATAGTTGGCGAAAGAATTAGTAAAAGAGAGCAACATGGTTATCAGCAATCCGGTTATAAAAATATGCTTGAGAACATTACAGGAGTAAGAGCTAATATAAACATTGCATCTTTTGATCTTAATTTAGATAAAGAAAATCGTCAAATTACAAAAGTTAGTTATGCTGGATTAATTCAGCAAGGATCTAACTTTCCTTACATGCCTTTTATAAATGAAATACTAACACCATCTACTGTAACTGAAACAGCTTCTCCAGGTATTTTTGGCACAGAAGTAAAAGAAGAAGAAGAATCAGATATTGAACCAATTCCTATTAAAGATACAGATCTATTTTTAGGTGACGAATTATTAGAAGATCTATATGAAGGAATTATATTATTAACACCAGATGTAGTAGAGAGATTATTTCCAGATTATTTAGAAAACCCTCAGCAAATTGTAAGGTATCAAGGTGATGACTATACTTTTGTTTTAGAACCTAGTCTAAATTTTGATGAACTTATAAATAGTCTTAAGACATTGAATCCAGTAGATGAAGATGGTAATACAATCTTATCTCAAATAAATGAAGATTTAAGTTATAGAGCACAATCAATGCAACTTTTATTTGAAGTTCTTAGATTACAAACAGATCTAGAAGAAGGTGATACAGTTAAAGGAAGTACTATTATGCAAATAGATGGTACTAATTATCTAGTACCTAATATTTTAAACAACTTTATAGAATCTCCTGAAAAGCAATTAGTTCTAACTGAATTTGAATTTATTGAAGAAGAAGATACTGCTATAGAACCAATAGATTTGATGGAGGAGTTTGGTGATCAAATTAAAAATGCAGATTCTTTACAGGCACTGTTAGCAATAGAAGATTATATATTTCAAGAAACCAAAGATTTACCGGTTACTAGATATACTAATGACGGAGCTGTTGCAAACTTAATTGCTAAAAGAAAAACAGAACTAAAAGGGACGACTGCTGTTTCTATTAAAGATATAATAAATAAAGCTCCTAAAAATAAGATTATATCTATGATGCATAAAGAACATGGCCTCATACAAATCTTAACTAAAAGGATAACTAATAAAACCAAATTTATTAAATTTAAGGTCCAAGAAACTAATAAAGAAATGACTGAAACCCTTGATAAATTTTATACAAACCTTGTACCTATGAAAGAAGATGCACCTGTAGAACCTGTTACTACTGAAGAACAGGATACTTCAGATGAGAATGTTGATATTAAACTTTCTCCAGAGCAAATGAAAGAGTATGCAGATAAGTATGATAATCCTCTTGATGCCTTAAAAGATCTAGGTAAACAAGCTAAAAAGAAATGTTAAGATGGCCCTTTGTAATATACAAATTAGTGCAGAAGAAGTAGGTATTGTTTTTGGATATGCTACAGCAAAGTTAAAGCAGTTTAAGGCTAACGATCAAGAATTTAATTTTGATGATGTTGCTCAGGAACTTTATGAGTATATCTATAATGAAACAGAAGATCCTAAAAAAGCAGCATCATACGTACAAGTTCTCCCATATCAGTTGATATCAGCTGCTATGTATGATAAGTCTTTGCTTCCTCCTAAATTTAACATCCAAGATTTATTTGAAATAACAGATAAAACTGATGAATTAGATTATGTACTAAAAACATATACTACAGAAGAAATAACAGATCCTGAGATTATTGATACAGGTATTGCAAATTGGGTTGTTGCTGAATCAGATGAAACAAACAAGCAACCACCTAGTGAAAAAAAATCAAATAAGTTTGCTGCAGCTTTTAGACAGTTGGTAAAAGAGATTGGGCAATTTAGTTTTAAGAAACCTTCTATTCTATCTAGCACAGGTCAGCAAAGTTTGCAGGATGTCAATGGTAAATATTTAGATATTAAAGATCCGGATCAAGAGTTTGAATATGGATTCTTAGATGTATTTAAAAAAGCACTAAGGTCTGAACAAGATCCAAGTAAAATTACTATAGGAGGTCATAAAGGATTTAAGATAGCTGCTGTTAGAATGTCAGAATTATATCCTGATGGAATGGATAATAAGAATGATGTACTATCTAAAAGAAACAGAAAGCTTCTTGATGGTAAAGCATGGGCATGGCAATCTAATGTAAAAATTACAGAAGCATTTGTAGATAATTTTGAGAAGAGAGCTGTAGAAGAATATGGTAACACTGATCAAGTAAAGCGTAAGGTAAAAACTTTAAGAGGTAAAGTTGGTACAACTGAGAAATCATTATGGGCGCCAACATCTAAGAAAGATGGATTTACTCTTTATAAAAATGGTACACAATTAGTTATTACGGATAATAATAACAATATTCTTTTCTTTGATGAAAACTATAATGTTGTTAAAGATTCATCTCAGGGTAGTCCTATTTATTATAATCAATCTAAAGTTGTACAAAAAGGAACAGGATATGCAACTAGTTTTGCTAAAGCAATTCAAAGCCCAGAAGAAATTGCTAAATCTAAAAACTTAAAAGAATGGCCTAAACTGTCTAATAAAGCTAAAGAAGGTTTAATAGAAGCTATTGCAGTTGAGCAGCAAAAAGAATTAGAGATCATGTATCTAATACAAAAAAGACTAGAGACTGATCCAGGTTCTGTAATAGAAATGAATATTATAAGTTCTAATACAGGTATTACACCTTTTGATTTAGATATGCCTCAAGATAAAAGACCTGTTATGTCTGAGGTAAATTGGGCTCAGTCTGATATTGATCCACGTACTGCAATAAAAGTTGCGGATAATGATGTAAGCAGTTGGGAGGTTAAAGGTGGTATTTATTTAAGATTACCAGGTTTTAATATATCAGCTCCACTGCAGCAAAGAAACTGGACACAAGAAGAAGCAGAATATTTAGCAGATATTATAACTACTGATGCTAAAATTAGTGGTCAAAAGATGAACAATACTCAACGTGTTGCATTGTTTAGAAGTTTAGTTTATACAGGTAAGGATAGTGTCACTGTTTCTGTTAAAGATAAAACCGGTGAAATTGCTATAAAGGTTAAGAAAGGAAAAGATGTTATTATAAGTGAAAACAATCAGGAAAAAATCCGCAAGCAGATCATTAATGTATTAACAGAGCCTTACAAACCGGGAAGTATTTATAATACTAAAGCAGGTCAAGTTAATATCAAACTTAAACCTAATAGTGGAATTGTCTATGCTTTAAATGTAGAGAAAAGTAAACCAGGTAGTCTACAGTTTGATCAAGTTGATTACTATGATTACATAATGCAAAATTCAACAGCTCCTTTAAAATTAAATGCAGAAAGAGCAATTGTTGGATTGAATGGTTATTTTTCATTTTCTATTCCTGAGCATACATTAACAGATTTGTATGATAATGCTCCGGCTAATTTAAAATTATTTGGTGATCCAAAAAGAGCCAGAGAAAGCCAGAAAGAATCATGGTGGACTAAAGCACAAAAGTATGCGACACGTCCTAGTCAATTTGTAACTAGCATTTCTAAAAATAGAACTAAAGAAGAAGTTGCAGATATTATTAGAATGGTCCGTGAAAAAGAAGTAGATGATACTTTTAAAAACTATGCGGGAGGTGATGCTGTTTTAGATCAAGATGGTTTTACAGTTAATATTGAAAATAAATCTGAGCTATTAGATAAAATTATAAACATGTTTGGTGAAGTCCCTACAGGAATCATTGCATCAAATACCGGAGTGTGGGTAGAGTTTGGAAGCAATGTAATGGAGGGATTAGAATTGACTAAGTCTCAACCTACATATAAGAATTATAAAGTAGGAAATTTTACAGCAATTGAATTTCTAAAAGATCCAAATTATTTTGATTCAGAAGAAGAACGCATTTATATAAACCTATCTGAAATATTAGATGCGCCTAATGAACCTGTTGTAGAAGGACAACCACAAGCTGATACTAGAATAGAAAGTAAAAAATTTGATGGAGATTTAGTCTCAGAACTTAAAAAATTAGGAGAATCTGGTTTAGATGAATCATCAGATATTTCAGATATTATTAATAGTGTAGAATCTAAAGAATCAAAATTAGGTTTAGAAGTAGTATCAGGAGAACTTCTAGATCCAAATAATAGTATAACAAGTAATTCAGATATACATGTTATTCATTATGACGGACAAATATTAGGAGCTTTAATTATTGCTAGAAAAGAATTAAAATTATATCCAGCTGGTTCTGTATCAAATGTATTAATACATCCTGGATTAAGAGGTAAAGGTATTGCTACAGAGTTATATAGAAAAATAAATTCAGACAGAATTTCAAAAGGATTATCTCCATTAAAATCAGATAGTGATCAAACTCCTGCATCACAAGCATTATGGAAAAGGCTTGTAAAAAGTGGTGAAGCAAAAATAATAGGGAAATCTACACTTCCTGGCAAAGAGGGAAATCCTATTTATCAAATGATAGGTCAACCACAAGCTACAGGTTATAGTGCATTAACTAAAGCTGAATTAAAAGCTGAGTTATCTAAGAGAGGATTAAAAGTAAGCGGTAATAAAGCTGATTTAGTTGCAAGATTAGAGTTAGATGATTCTAAGACTGGTCCTGAGAGTGGTGTTGTTGAGGGGCAAGGGGGCACAAAAGTTAATCCGGGAAATACAAACGAAGAACAAACCTCAATTCAGGAGGAAATAGATAAAACAAAACGTGAATTAGAAGAAGCTAAAAAACTAAGAGAAGATTTAAGAAAAAGAAAGCAGCAGTCTTCTAAAGAAGAAACTACTGAAGAACCAATAACTGATGAAAAAATTGCAGAGGTTATTGATGATGTAATTGATGAAGAAGATCTTAAAGAATTAAAAAAAGAAATTGAAGCAGATCAAGATTTAGTAGAAGGAACAAATGAAGAAATAAAACAAATTTTATTTGAAAATGTAAAAGATTATATAAAACGCCATGGTAATACTTTACCAGATTTTCCAGGAGCTTTAGCAAAAGCAATTAAAAAAGTTCTTAAAGGTATAATGGCTTTAATTATTGCAGGAGCTGTAACTGTAGGAACAACATCATGGAGTTTTAATAATGATGGATCTTTAAGTTTTAGTTTAGAAAATTCTGTAGAAACTTTATTACCTGATACACAAGCGCAGTGGGCTAAAAGATATTTAGATAAAAAAGGTCTTATTGATATTAAAGAAGCTGCATTAATTGTTGAAGAGCAAGTTGCTCCTGTAATTGAAGAAACACCTAAAGTAGATAGATTCTTCCAACTAATTGGAACAGTGCCTGATAGCTATAATCCTTCAGATAGTTTGATGTCATACAGAAGTCAGTGGGATAACGCAGAAGGTTTTAGATATATACCAGCACCTGTTAAAAAAGATTTGCCAGGTGAAGGAATTAAAGTAAATGGTGTTATTGGTGTAGGACATTTTTTATTAGATGCAAGTGTTGCAGCAGATAAAGAATATTCTCATGAAAATAATAAAGTTTACTTAAGAAAAGCTAAAGAAAACAATGACTATGTTCCGGCATTTACAAGAAATCCTGATGGTAGTGTAAATCTAAAATACAAAAGAGCTAAAGATCTTGTTGATTCAGATATTGTTGTATCTGCATTGAGACAGATGAAGTTTAGTGATATTGAATTCAGTAAAACACAAACACCTAAAGGATTTAAATCTACTATTAAAGAAGTAGTTAAAAAAGATGGTTCAGGTACATATTTAATCTTTAAAGATAGAAATGGATATAGTAGATTTAGCGGAGGATCTGTAGTATTTATTTTTAATGATGTACACGGTAATACAATTATTAGAGATTTTGCCGGTACTATAAATAATATTGAGTGGGAAGGTTTAGAAATTATAAAAGCTTATAATCTTAAACCTGGAGATCTTACTATTGGTTATCATGACGTAGGATCATTTAGTGCTAAACCAAAAGCAAAAGAAGGTGTTATTGATTCAAAACAATGGGCAGGATTTAACCCAGAGGGATGGACCGGTGGTGCACTTATTATTCCTGCAGAAGGTAATATAGTTTCTGAAACTCCATTAGAAACACCAGCTGAAACTCCAGGTGCTCCTGGGGCCCTTTTGATGAGTCTATTACCTATTGTATTTAGATTAAGAAAAAAAGTAGAGTCTAATGAAGATATTACTGATGAAGATCTTTCAGAACTTGATGAGTATATTGCATCTTTAGAACTTAAGTTAGATGATTTAAATAATAAACTTAACGGTTATACTGATCCAAATAACTCTTCAGATATAAATAAAAAGTTACCTGATGAAGATGATTTAGATTTTAATTTTGACCCAGAAGATGACTCAATATTTAAATCTAAGCTAAAAAGAATTAGATGGGAAAGACTAAAGCCAGGTTATAGAAAGAAAAGAAAAAATGCTATGGCTTGGTTTAAATCTAGTCCTATTAGTAAAACTTCACCACTAGATTTTGATAATTTATTTAGTATTGTAAACTCTAATGCTTTTGCAAGTTGGAGTAAAAATGGTATTAAATTATATAAAGGAGCTGATGAAACAGATCTATATCATGAAGCTTATCACGGATTTACACAATTGTATTTGACACAAGATGAGAAAGTGCAGATGTATGAAGAATTACTATCTACTGCATTGGGTCCTAAGATCTTGGAAGAATATGCAAAAGCTAATAATAAAGATATAAATGCGCTTAAAAATTATGACAGATGGAGAGCGGCAGATGAATATTTAGCAGAAGATTACAGAACATACATGTTGAGTGATGGTAAGAAAGTACTTACTAACCGACCTCAAACAGCTTCTATATTTAGAAGAATTCTTAATTTTTTAAAATGGTTATTTACAGGAGTTAATCCTAATGATATAGTTATTGATCCAGTAGTAGTTAGAAATGTAGGTATCTTATATAATAATATGAGAGTTCTACGAGATGAAGATCTTGTAATCTATTCTCCTTCTGAGTTAAATGTAATGCCAGGATGGGGTCAATTAAATAAAGGGATTGAGCCATTACAAGACGGAGGACCTACAATCAATGATGCCGATGCTCTACAGATTTCTCAGTCTATTGATTCTATTATATCAACTGTACTAAATGAACAGATATCATTAGCAAGAGCTTCTAAAGAAGAGAATAAAAGAAAGGTTGCTCAGATGTTAGTAGGTGCACTATATACTGCGCCGGATAAGATCCTTCCAAAGATGTATTTAAACGTATACAAAACTCTAAAGGATAAAAGAAAAGAACTCAAAGAGCAATTAGATGACACTGCTGATATCAAACAAAGAAATAAAATACAGCATCAAATTAAACTGCATGATTATGCTATTGAACAGTTTGGAGATGTAGAACAAATTCTTGATGTAATTACAGGAAAGAGTACTAAAGGTACGGTTGCTTATCATTTACAGAATTCAGAGTATATTAAACCTGCATTTGAATTATCTAGAGATGAGCTAAGTGATTTTGTAAATACAGATACACCGTTATTTTCTATAGATACAAGTACAATATCTCAAAAAGATCTTGCTTCTGCTGAAATTAAATCTATTATATACAGCGCACATATGAGAGATGATAAAGGTGAGTTTGTAGAAAATATAATGGGATATCCTAAACTAGTTGATCCAGGTAAAGCTTGGAGAACAGTTGTTTCTGCAGTCAAAGATCAATCATCTAGAAGAGGAATGCGCAACGCTTTATTAGAACTTTCTAAAACTTCTCCTAAAAATAAATGGATTGAAGAAGATCTATTACACAAGCTTGGACCATTAGATGTCAAGAATCCTTTATCACATTCATTGTGGGTTAAGTTTTGGCAGTCAATGTTTATGGCAGAAAAGCCTTTATATACTACGACTATAGAAAGAGTATTTGAGCCTGTATATAAATTAGTAGACGGAGTTAGAAAAAAGACTAAACAAAAAAGAACAACATACAGAGTTTTATTTGGTCAAAGTCAGGCTCAGTTTAGAGCTGCTGAAAGAGATTTTACAGATCACTTTAAAACTGTGCGTAATCATCCATTTATTAAACTAACGGATAATAATGAAAATGTTTTAGATGTTCAAGGTATAGTTGATAAATACAAGAACTCTAATTTTTCAGAAACAGGTATTTTGTTTTTACGTGATCTTGGTATACCAGTATCAAATAATACTAAATCTCAGCAAATAATTTTAGATTCTGCTAGATTAGACATGCTTTATAAAAAGCTGAAAGATTATAATGATAAAACCAAGAAAAATAAAAAAATTAAACCTATTAATGATATAATTGCATTTTTTAGATCTAGTGATAATAAACTTCCGAGTGAGAGTAAAAACCTAAATACTATTTTTGATGCGGAGGCTAAGTATTCAGGAAATTATTCTACTACAGCTCTTAGAAATGCAAAAGGTGATACGCAATATGCAGACAGTAGACATTCTTCTTTAACAAGAATGGCCCTTTATATGAATGAATCAGAAAGTTTTCATGAGCTTGTTGCAATGCGTCAAATGGCACATTTAAATCCTGAAAATAATCCATTTACTAAACAACAAATAAATGGAATGCATAATGATAGTGCAACAATGGCTTTCTTAAATAGTATTTATGATTTTAGTAAACCAGATATTCCAAAAAGAAAAGGTGTTAAGATTAATGTAACTAGTTTAGCAGGAATAACTAACCTAAAAGAAAATGGATATATAGATTATGATTATAGTGAAAAAACTTCTAATCTAGATTCATTTGGTCGTCAAATGAATGACATCTATGGAGTACTATTAGCAGGTATGGGACAAAATCCAACACCAGCTGATAAAGGTACAATTGTTGCTGTAACAGTTACAGATGAATCTGGGACAACTAAAATTGTTACAGATGATATAGCTAAATTTCATAGTCACTTATATATAGATACTGTAGATTTCTTAGTACAAGAAACAGAAACTAAAACAAACGGTGAGCAAAACTTTATTAATCAAATGATTCCATTTATTCAGATGGAGTTAGATGTAATAAAAGCAGCAAAAGAAAATACTAATAATGAATCTATAATAGGTTATACAGAAGATAAAGTAGATAAAGATGGCAATGTCATAGAAGAAGCTGCCGCTAAAGACTTTGCATTATTTGATGATATATTTAGCGATACTTTAAAAGCTAAGTTAAAAAAAGCTACAAGCGTACAAGAATTATATGATACTGATCTAGAAGTAAGTAGAGAGATTGATGCATTTTTGTTAAACTATTTGAATTCAGAACTTGAAACTCTTAAGCAAAGAATGGATGGTATGATCTATTTTGATTCTAATTTAATGAATGATCATATTAATAGTGCAGCTGATAGCAAGAGTATAGAATTAAGTAAAGTTAGTAGACCTCAAAGAGCCGATGCTTTATTAAAATCTTATTTAGCAAATTCAACTATTCATAGAATACAGGTTGATACAATATTCTATGGATTTGCTTCTCAGTATAAAGACTTTTTTAAACGTAATCCAGGTGTCAACTCTGATGGTAAACAATTATTGACAGATGAAGATGCAATAGATTATGTAAATGAAAGATACTTTGGTAAGGATGCTGTACCAACATATCAAAACATAAACTTCCCAGATCTAAAAGCTATACCTTTTGATGGAACATTGCGCACAGCTGTAATGAGAGAAACAGAAGTAACATCTGTTTATGTAGATAGAATACAAGAAGATTTAGAAAAGTATTACGAAAATATCTTTAGAAAAAGAGGTAAGAAAAATAAAAAGGAAGCTGCTAAACTTGCTAAAGTTGCTGCAGAAGAAGCTGTCAAGCCTTATAGAAACATGGAGGAAGGTGACGGTCAAGGTTGGATAACAATTGATTGGTATAAGATTTTATCTGAATTAGAAGGATCATGGACACCTGAACAAGATAAGCTCTATAATGCTATTATAAAAGGCGAGACTATATATGCTAATCAATATGTTCAGTTCTTCCCTTCAAAAAAATTCCAGTACTGGGGACCTCTTGCAAAAATGATGGGATTGCCGGCACATGCTTTTCATAAATATTCAGTTGCACCATTAGTACCTAATGTAATAGAAAATACTAATGCTGAGATACTTCATAACAATATGGTTAAACAGCAGATTGCTATTGCTTTGCATTTATCAGGAAGTAAAATTTCTACAGTTGTAGATAAGAATACTAAAAAAGCTAGTATACTTTATAATGAAGAAGATTTTGGAAAAGGTGTGCGTACAATAGATGAAGCACCTATTTTAGATTTAAATGATCCGGCTACTGAATACTATAAAGCAAATACTATACATTTAGAATATCTTAAGAATCAGTTAGATGTAGCTAGTAAGTTTAAGCGTAAGAATACGATGTCTTCTCAGATGAGAAAGCTTGTAGAAAAAGGTTATATGGAAGCAGGTGTACCTGTTGATTTTATGCCTGACGTTGATCCTGCAAAAAGAAAAACTGAATGGGATAAACTAGAAGAAGTTGAAAAACTTGCAAAGTCTCAAGCTTATACAGAGATTATTCAGTACGAGAATAACATCCAAGAATTAATTGACAGAAAGAAAAAAGTCCTTGTAAAGTCTACAGGTTGGACAGAAGAAGATATTAAAAATGGTACGCGTGAAATAAATAAAATTAAATCATTAGTGGATTTACTTAAGAGAGAACTTAAGAATGCAGGGCTTCCTACAACAGATCTAGATATGATTGATGTTAACTCTAAAGGGGATGGCCTTCTTTATGACATTTCTATTTCACCTGTTACACCAGTTATTGAAAAGTCTTTAACTGCTCTTATAAACAATACACTTGTAAGACAAAGACCAAATGGTGAAATGTTGATTCAGCTTGCTACAACTTTATTTGAACCAAGTAAGCCGACTGATGAACAGAAAGCTAAACATGGAACTAATGATCTTGAGTATTATCAAGCAGCTAGAGAATTCGAAGGAACAATTACTACTCAAGGGGATTTAGAAAAGACTGCTGATGTAATTGTAAGAAGTATTGATGGTGATCATAAATACATTTATGTAAAAGATCCTAGAACCGGAGAACATAAACACATTAATAAAGATGATATAACTCTAGATACTAAAGATGGTGAAAGAGTTAAAGGTAAAATGTACAAAGATTCTATAATGATATATGGAGAATATTATGCTCATAATACAATTATAGATGGTACAGGTGAACAAGCAGATATAATCTTGGTTGACTCTATGGAAGATGCCAAGTTGCAAGCTAAAGCATATACAGAAAGAAAGAAAACCAATTTTACTAGATATGAGGTTGCTAATAATGAACGAACTATAGGAGCAGATGCTAAAATTGCAATGCAAGGAGATTATTATAATCTATTGTATCTAACTCATATGGATGGAGATCCTGTATATGTTAAAGATGAAGATGGTAATATTTTAGAAAAAGAATCATTGGTTAGATTAAATGAATTAATCAATGACCCAGAATGGAGATCTCTAAAAGAGAATCTAATGCTTATTACATTAGTAGGTGTACGTATTCCAGTTCAGGAAGATAACTCAATGGAATTCTTCCATGTTAAACAGTTTTTACCACATTCTGAAGGTAATATATTAATTGCTCCATCTGAATTAGTAGCTAAGTCTGGTGGTGACTTTGATATTGATAAACTTACATTATTAATGGCTAACATTTCTTTGATGCATGGCAAACCTACTATGGTACTTAATTCTAAATCTGTTAGAGATGAATATGAAATTAAAGATGATATTAAAAGCGTTAAGAAAAAAGTTAAAAAGACTCATCAAAAGTTTGGTAACAGAATAGCTAAAGTATATAAAGCTATTGGTAATAGTACAATTCAACCTTTACGTGATAAGAGAGATGAAATGAGTGATAAAGTTGATATGTATGAAGAAGGATTTAAGCAAGGTCTTGTACCTATTGATCCAATTAAATTAGATCAACTTAGAGAAGAAATTACAACTTTATCATCTCAAATTGAATTTTTAGAAAAAGAAATTAAAAATTCAGATGAAGTTAAAAATAATCCTGAGTACCAAAAGATCATAGAAAAACGTGATAAAGCTTTAGAACCTTTAAATAATAAACTAAGAAAATTAGAACTTGAATTAAAAGGTAAGTCTGTTAAAGCAATTGAAAATGAATTAATGATTGGACTTTGGACAATGCTTTCAAATCCTCTTAAGTATCATACGTTATTAACTCCAAATAATGCTGATCCAATGAAAATGTTGGCAGCTGAAATGAGAGAAAAGAAAGAAGATAGACCAGGTGCTTATAATTCTATGCTTTCTTATCAAAGAAATGAAAACGGTAAAAGAAAAAAATTATCTAAACCTAGTAGATCTTCTACAATTTCACCTACTTATAACATGCATATTCATGATGTTAACTCAGAAGGTAAAGCAGTACTTGGAATAGGTGCAGTAGAAAATGCATTCAATACTATTTTAGATCGTGTAGGTGCACATTTAAATCCTATTTATAATGTATCTCTAGAAGCTTATGAAATAGCTAAAGAGGAAATGCAAACAGGTAAAATTCAAGCACAAATTGATGATTTAGAAAATCAATATCCTGATCCAGAAAGCAGATCTAAACTTGTTAAAGATAAATTAGATAATCTTGCATTTATGCTAGAATTATATGAAGGAGATATTAATAAAGCAAGAGAAATAAATATATTCTTACCTCATAATACTCTTAAGTATAAAGAGTATGATGTAGTTTCATTATCTCATTTATATGATGCTTTTGGCGAAGAATCAATTGGTAGAAACTTAAGTATGCTTATTGATGGTTGGGTAGATGTATCTAAAGATTGGTGGATTTTTGATGTTAATGGTAATAAAGTTATTGCGCCTACTTTATTATTCTTAATAGAAATGGGTGTTCCTGTAAAACTTGCAGTAGACTTTGTTTCAAATCCGCTTGTTGAAGAGTATAGACAAAGATTAAGAAAAGCTCAAAGTGCTCTTTCTAAAGCAAATAATAAAAACAGACTTAAAACTGATAAATCTAAAGAAATTGATTACATGAATCTTAGAACACAAATTAGAAAAGAAATGCTTCTAGATTATAATGTAATTAATAGTACTCAAGCTGTTAAGAATCGAGATATGTCTATAATTCATGATATGAATAATAGATTAAAGAAAAAACTTAAAGGTAAATCTATAGATGCAAAAACTTTGGATAAAGTTGTTAAAACAGATCCTACAAGTAGTAATGCAGCAATGATGGATGCAAGAGATTTATTTTTGCATTATTTAGAAATAGAAGAAATAGGACAAGATTACAAAAAATTAAAAACTACTTTAAACTATGATACAACTAAATCTGTAACATTATACGAGGCAGCTAAAAGAATTGAAAAGCAAGAAGACTTATATACAAATACTGTATTTCCTTCATATATTATAGATGCTATTTTAAATGAATCACCAATTGGTTCATTTGATATTCAACGTTTTCAATTAGATCTTTGGAAAAATGTATTTCCATTAAGAACATCTGAGAAAATTTTAAAATATATTCTTGGTATAACAGGAAATATAAAAAATCTATCTAAAATTAAATCTGAATTTGGTACTGAAGAAAGATTTGCAAATAAATTTTTAAATGATCTAGTTGTATATGCTCTTCAAAAAGATGTATTAGATACAGACATTAAAGAAGGATATAAAGGATATGAAGTTAATATTAGTTCAAATTTATTAAAAGATGCTAGAACTAATCGCGGAGTAATTGTAAATCCAGATTCAGGTGAGATCTTAATTGATAAAGATGTTCTTAAAAAACAATTCCAATCTTTAGCATTTGCTCAAAGTATTGATCAACAACCTTTGAATGTTTTATTAAGTCGTATAGAAAATTTTACAGATAAAACTAAAAAAATAAAATTAGATAAAGATAAAACAGCAGTAGCAGAAAAAATATTAGAAGATATAAATTATCAAACTTTGCAATTAGCTGAATTAGATTCTAATACATTTAAAAGAAATACAAGAGGTTATAATCAGTTTGTTAAGTTTACAATAGAAAGAGAATTATTAAGATTAAATAATCCTTTAGCTGAATTTATTAAGACTAATGAGTTTACAAAAAGATATGATCGTATTAAGGATATTGATTCTAGAACTGATGAGAGTATTGATGCTAAAAAGAAAAGACAAGTACGTCAAGTATATGAAGAATGGTTAAAAGATACAGCTCTTTATAATATTCTAAACATGCACCAGCTGTTTAATAGTGATAACTCTGTTATGCACCGTGTAAAAGAAATTATAAATAACCATCCAAATCTGTTAGATACTTATGCTATTTTAGAATCTATTCAGTATGAGTCAGATTCTAAAAATAATGTAAAGTATCACAATATTAAATTTAGAAATACTAAGTTAGAGAATAATGAAATTGATGCAGCTATTACTGAATTTAGAGAATTAGCTGATCCAAATGTAATGAAAGTATTAGATGATAGTCCTCAAGGAATTCAAGAAAATCGTGAAATATCTAAGTTCTTTGAAATGCTTCCTATATATGCTTTCTTGCAATCAGGTATGAATATAGATAATAGATTTGCTCTTGGTAGAGTAATGCCTAAAGAAAACTTATTGCCATTCTTAAAAAAATCTACAGATAAATTAGCTAAAGAAATTGATAGTCCAATAGGTTTAGCAGTACTTATGGATTTTCAAAATCAATTTAGGCAACATAACAAAATCAATAATGCTAATTTTAGAAATAGAAATTTAGATTTTATTACAGATGATGTAAGAGATTGGCAGTCTATAATTGATCAAGATCAGTTTAAATATGAAGGAGGTTATAGTAATAAGTGGTCAGATGCAGATATTAATGTAAAAGCTGCTGATACAGGTAAAGGAACTAAATGGGGTGATGAAAAAGATCAAGCCATGAGATTAAAATCTGACGCGGCTATTGTAGAATTAAATGTTTTAAATAGAAATTCAAGTTCTAAAACTTCATTAGAGCAAACTGGTGATGAAAAAGATACTATTAAAAATAAAAATGGTGTTTACACGGGAGTAAGTTTTGAAAGAATTAATGGTCAAAAGTCATTTGGAGATATAGTAATGCTAGCAAGAAATGGTAAATTAAAAAATACACCATTATCTGAAGAAACAAGATCTCAAATTGCTGAGGCAAATGAAAGTGGTGCAAGATTTGTTGTAGGTGATATGCCAGGAGTAGATACTCAGTTTATAGAATATCTATTAGAAATTGGTGCCGGGTTTGAAGTATTCCATACAGGAGAAGAATCTAGAATAGATGTAGATAGTTTAAAAGTAGACACGTTGTTTACTGCACTTGAAGATTCTTACGATGCAGAGATTCTAAATATGTCAGACACTACTAATCTTAAACAAATTATTGAAAACAATCCTTCCAAAGTATTTGTATTACCAGGAACAATTACTGGTTTAGCAATGGATCAAAATGGAAATACAATAGAAGGTGTTAATAATGTACATGTTTTGCCGGTTTATAATGCTAAAGGAGATTTATTAATAGGTCAACAGGATGTAATTAAAGATGTTATTAGTAAATCTATAACTGAATTAATTAAAATAAATGATAAACAGCCAATAGTATTTTTAAGTGTAGGATACGCAATGGATCATCTAAATGCATCTAGAATAAATGACTCAGGTCAATTTTTAGTTTCTAATTTATTTGATGAATTGTCTACTCAATTATTTGACAGTTTTATTTATGTTAATCCTAATTCTCAGTATATTAGCTTAAGTGATTTAATTGAAGTTTATCAAGATTTTTCAGATAAACAATGGGCAGTAAATATGGAAAATGAAATTGATAGTGTTCTTGAACAAATAGATAAATGTTAAAATTATGGCTTTAAATTGTCAAGTAGTAAGAAATCAGACAACTAATCAAATTGAATATGTAACAGCGCCTAATGGAAAGCGTTCTAATTTATTTAATAGTATTAAAGAAGCTCATCCTGGTATAACAGATGAAAGAGCATTAAGACAATATGCCCGGTTTTATACATCTGAATTTAGAAAATCATGGGGAGATTTTGTTGCTTTATCTGAAGGTAAAATTAAAAAATTAGAACCAAGAATAAATAATGAATTAGCATATACTGTACAGATTGAGCTTGATGAAAATTATGAGCCTGTTTATAGTGATCCTATGTTAAAGTTTATGCAGAATTATGCAATGGGTTTAGAATCCAAAGGTATAGATTCTGTAAACAAAATGAATGAAGAGCTTAGTTTAGGTGCGCAAAAACATGCAGAATATAATGAAAAACTAAGAGGAGCTCTAATTGATTTTCTAAAAGGTTTAAATATTGATGTTAATGAAAATGCAGATAACATATTAGACAATCTATATGATGATAATAATCCTATTGCTGCATTTGATATGATTAATAAGTATCTAGGTTTGCATAGCACTATAGATACTGGAAGATTTACATTACAAGTTGCAGCCATAGTATATGAAATGCTTGGTAAAAAAACAAAACTAAGTATAGATATATTTAAAAATATAGATAAGTGGGATGCTTATCAAACACTATATGATTACTATAACAGTAAAGAATTTGATAAGTTTAGAGATGATAAAAATCCTATAGGTGATGCAGAAGATCTTGGTGTTGAATATGAAAAAGAAGGAGAACTTGTAAGACTTGCTTTACAAGTATATGAAGTAGGTCCAATTGCAAATAACTTAATTTGGAGTAGTGCTAAAAAAACTATAAAGAATCTTATATTTAAAGATAAACCTTTTAATTATTGGGCTCATAAACAAGTAATATATCATTTTATAGCTGAAGCTTTAGAGTATGGTTATCAAACAGAGTACAAAGGACCTAAAATTAAAAATGAAACCATTAATAAAGATTATTTTGAAAGATTTGGTTGGAAAGAATCACCAAGATTTGTAAAAAATATTTTTAAGAAAATATGGAACTGGTTTTATAATAAGATCATTATGCAAGGGTTATTAGGCAATATACCTTTTGCTAAAGTTTCTCAACAAGATCTTTATGATATAGCAAATAGTATTGCTGATGATGTATATAAGAAAGATTATAGTAAGATAATGCAGCAAGCTTTTAATATAAATGGTGAGTTTTATAATGTACAAGGGGAAAGATTAGAACAAAAATTCTATGAAGAAACTTTAGAATCTGATCCTTTTGCTGCACAAATTATTGCTACTTTATTTGGATTAGAAGGTTTTGGATTTACTGAAGAGAAAGGTAAGCAATTGCAAAGCCTTTACAAGTTAAGTGGATCTCAAGTAATTAGACGATATGGATTTTTATTAAGATCCATGTCAGAATCTTTACATGATATTGATGGTATTATTCCTTTAGAAGTTTTTGAAGCTGAAGAAAACAAACAAGAGATTTTAGATTTTCTTGAAGGGCCGGGTCTTAAATTAGAAAACAAAAGAAAAGGGCCTAAGTTTGCTAAAGAGTTTGAAAAACTTTTAAATAAACAAAGCTGGTATCAAAAAGTTAAAGAAGTATTTCCGGATTTTGTTTATGAAAATGCTTTCATGGGTAATGCAAAGAAAACTCAAGATTATGTAACTATAACGGGTTATATAGAGCATCCTACAGAAATGGAAGTTGATAAGGATACAGGATTACCAAGAAAAAAAAGATATGTATTAGATCTTTTTTTAAGAACTAAACCTGGAAATTATCCTCAAAGATTTGACGACACTTATTATAGCTGGAAACAGATTTATGAAGCTAAAATTAAAATGGGCCGTGCTAAAGACATGAATGACCATATACTATTTATACCTTATGTTACAGAAGGTACTAAATATCTATTTAAAAATAAAGGTTTTAGATTGATGACTTTTGAACCTATAGCTGCAGATCTTCAAGCAATGATTAAAAAGTCTTCTAAAAATGAAGGAGTTCAAATATTAAATTCTAAATCTAAATTTTCTAAAGGAGTTAATCCTGAACAAGCTAGTGATATATTAGATAAGAAAAACAGACTGTTAAGTTTAAATCAAGTTAAGGCCTTAGTTTCTCAAGTAGGTAGAGATATTACAGATGAAAACTTTATTACTGCTGAACAAGCAACAGAAATGACTAAGTATTCTGAAAATCCTTGGTCAGGACAAGCAGCATTTTATTTTAATGATCAAATTTATTTTGTTGATAATAATATAACTGCAAAAACAGCAGTGCACGAAATATCTCACCCTTTAATTAGATCAATTAAAGAAAACAATTCGGATCTATATAATAATTTAGTGCAGGAACTTCTTAGTACAAAAGAAGGAAGAGATCTTGTAGAAGAAATAATGATTGAGCAGGAAGAAGGTAGAAATCCTAATAATCCTGTTGACATGGAATGGGCCGCTTTAGAAATTCCTAAAGGTGATATTTCAGATATAGTTTTGGAAGAAGCAATGGTAAGAGTTCTAAATGAAAAATATTTCATGGATGATGCACAGCTTACTCCTGAGTTCAATAGATTTATTAAAAAGATTTGGTTTTATATTAAACAGTTATTAAGAAAGATCTTTAAAACAGATGTAAGTAAATTATCACCAAAGACTACTATAGAAGAATTAGCATTCATGCTAAAAAAAGGAAATAAGTTTGATGCTCCGGTTACTAGTGTAGGCATGGAAGATATTGTTGCTTATAGTGATGATCTTGCTCAGTATGCAGATACTATTACAAAAGCTTATCGTAATGATAAAATCAAATTGCAAGAATCAATTGATAAACATTACAATGCAATACAAAAACAATTAAATTTTTTAAACTCATTAAAAAAATCTGATCCAGAGCTTTATGAACAAATTATTGCTCCAATGGCTAATCCTCATAATAGAAATTATTTACATGAAATGGCTATTAGTATTAGACCTTGGACAAGTTCTAAACTTGTAAGAGCACAAGATGATGGTAAGATTACAAAAAGCGAGCTTGAAATTTTTAGAGCAAAAACAAAAGCTCTTTTAGATACTTTATTACAATTACGTGAGTTAACTGATCAGTCATTAAAACATCTTAAACTGTTGGCTAAAAATCCTGATACTGCATCTACTATAACTAAAGTAATGGAGTATAAGAAGTTTCAACAGTTTTGGTCTGAGTATATTGATCAAGCTATTGAAGATTTAAAGTCTGCATTTGCAAATGAAACAATATCAAATACTAATCCTACTATTCAAATATTATTTACTGCTCAAAATAATATTAAAGATATGAAATCTGTTATACAGCAGATCAATGCTGAATATGTAGGAGATTATGTAGCAGATTTTATGGAGCCAATGAATCAAATGGCTAATGAGCAATATGAAAAAAGAAAAAAAGAATATGAAGAAAGGATAAAAGAAAATCCTGAAAATGCAAAGTATTATGAAGAAGCAATAAAAAGAGAAAAACAACTTAGAGATCGTAGAATTGTAAACCCAGATAAGGTTAAGTTATTATTAGCTGGAGCTTTAACAGAAGACGTTAATGGTATATTTGATAGATGGGTTACAAACTTTATTGGTCAATCAGATCCTATTGTAGGAACTTTAGCTGCAACTTTAAAAAATGCACGAAATACTATTCATTCGCAAGCTCTTAAAGATAAAAATGAATTTATGCAAGAAATAAATCCTTATTTAAAAGAATTAGGAATTAATGGTGCACGTTATCAAACTCTTGCAGATAAATTATTATTTAATGATAATATAGGATATGTTAATGAATATGGTAATTATGAAGATTATGAAGCAAGAACTTTATTAAATCCTCATATTGGAGCAAAAGCTTATATACTTAAACTTCAAATAGAAGAAAAGAAAGCTAAAGAAGCTTGGTACGCAACAAAAAATCCAGATACTGAAAAAGCATATTTAGATGCTATTAAGAAAAAAGAACAAATAACTTCTTTATTTTTTAATAGAAAATATGTAGATGAGATTTATGATCTTCAGAAAGAGTTAATGGATGTTACAAGAGAAGTAAATGGTAAGATTGAGAATGTAGGATTAATGGCTTATGAAAAAACTCAAGAAATTTTAGATGAGATTGCTCAATTAACTCCAGCATTACCAGATCCATTTAAAACACATCAAAACTATGAAAGAATAGATGCGCTATGGAATGAGTATAGTAAGCTCTTTAGTTTTAAAGATGACTTTGGTAGAGACAAAGATGATCTTAATATGGCCATTGCAGAAGTGCTTGTAGAAAATAGAGAAAAAAATAAAAACTATTACGAATACAACCCTATACCGGGAGCATTTGCAACAGCTTATAATTCTGTAAAATCTAAAGTTATTTTAGAAATGACAGAAGAAGGATTTGATCAAAAAGCAAAACCTGAAGAGTTTTATGAAGAGCTTAATGAAAGAATGCAAATGTGGGTAGATCTTAATACAAGACAGATACCTAAAGAATCTTGGTATACAGATAGAGCTAGAATCTTACAGGTTATTCAACAAGTATTTGAAGATCTTGCAAAACAAAGAGCAGATGTTTTAGCTGAAGATCCTACTTTGGCTTCTGAATTTGAAACTTCTAATGAGCTTGCATTAATAGTAAAAGAAATCAATAAAAATTTAACAGGAAGACGTGATGATGATGGTCACCCTAAAGGTGATGATATGACAGAAGAACAGCTTGCTGAGATTAAAAGACTTCATGAATTAAAAGAATCTTCTAAAGCAGCAGTAATGAATTTAATGGGTCTTACTGGTGAAGAGATGGAAAGAATGCAAGAGTATTGGGATATTCTACGCAGAAGAAAAAAGAAAGAAAGAGATTTTAATGGAAAGTTAGTGGGGCTAACTGAATTTGAACAAGAAGATTATGATTTTTTAAAAACTAAATCAGATAAACTTGGTATCAGCAAGATACAAAAGAACAAGTTATTTAAAGCTTTGCAAGAACTAGATGATATGCAGGAAAGACTTCCTACTAAATATTATACAGAAATTGCAGAAAACTGGTATCAAAGATTAATTAGACCAGTGTTAATTCAAACTTTAGAAGGTAAGAAAATTGCGACATCAGTACAAGAAGAAGACTTTTTAGATCCAGCATTTATAGATCAGTTTTTAGAAATGGATGAAGAGTTTAAAGAGTGGTTTGAATCAAGTCATTATGAAACAACAGTTTATCAAAAAGGTAGTGCACCTCAAAGAATGTATGCAAGGATTGACGCATGGAATATAGTTAGACCTTCTGATCCAAAAGATTATGAGTCTACTAAAATTTATGATGAGTATTCTGAAAAAGATATTACTATTATAGGTCAACCTGGAAAACAATTTTGGCGCAGAGAAGTTAAACCTGAATTTTGGACTGGATATGATCCAAATACTGGAGAAATAGAACTTAAAGTTGGAGAGCATATTGATAATAGAGGTTTCTTTATGCCTAAAAGTTTAGAGGCAATGGAAGCTAAGTATCAAAAAGATCCAGATCAGTTTACAGAAGACATGCCTTACAACATGTTTATCAATCAAGATTATTATAAGTTAAAAAATTCTACTAATAAAGAAGACAAAGCATTCTTTGAGTTATTAGAAATAATTAAAAAGTATAATTTAAAATGGCAAGAAGATATAGATGAACCTTCGCAAAGATTAATGCATGAGCTAGCTAGATATAGACCAAGCAATTATGAGATTGCAGTAACTAAAGAAAAAGAATCAAATAGACTATTTAATAAGTTTGATAGATGGAAAGAAAACTTCTTAGATAATTTTAGACCCAATCCAGAAGATTTTGAAGATAATTTAAATTATGATAATGCTTTTAAATTTACAGTAGCTGAACATAATTTAAACTTTGAAAGAAATAATATTCCAATTGGTGGTATATATAAAATGGATGTTAATGAGACATCTATGGATATTATTGGATCACTATTAAAATTTAGATTAGGAATATTAGAACATAAGGCTTTAAAAGATACAAGTCCTATAGCAGATGCTATAAAAGATCTTATTAATAATTTTGATGAGACTAAGATAAATGATCTTAGAAAAAAGTATACTACAAATCAATTAATGGCATTAGGTTATACTGATGATGATAGAAAAAAGTTTGGTAAGTCTAATAGACAAGCTATTGTAAATGCTTTATATGAAATAAATTGGGAGGGAAGAAGAGTTAAAAAAGATTCTAAAGGATGGGCCATGACAGATAAACTAATAAATAGTATTTTAAAATCTGCTAGTCATTCATTCTTTTCATTAGATCCTGTGTCAGGATTTAAAAACTATTTTGGTGCACAATTTCAATTAAGACAAGAAGCATTATTTAATAATTCTGGACTTGTTACTTATAAAGGTGCGCTTGCAGGAGAAGCATGGGCTTTAAATACTATGCGTTTGATTAGTCAAGAAGTTTATACTAGAGATCCAAATCATATAAATATTCAATTAACAGATTTATTTGATTTTGCTCAAGGTAGATTTAATGAAAAATTTTCTGATAATGTAACGCGAGATATATTTAAAGATATTTATTCATTAAGTTGGACAACTTCTCAAAGAAAATGGTTAGAACTTTTAGCTAGTATGGAATTCTTTTCTGCTGCAATGCATACTGTAAAAGTAGACAGAAAAGTAGGAGATCAAGTTGAAGTACTTAATTATATTGATGCTTGGGAAATTGATCCTAAAACAAATGATATTAAACTTAAAAGTGGTATAGATAAAAAATATGCACCAGGAGGTTCTGAATTTAACAGGATTAAGAATGCTATACACGAATATCAAAACTTTAATCAAGGAGCTTATGCAGCTGCAGAACAAGGCGCAATATCTCAATATGTATTAGCAAGGCCTATTTTTTCAATGCGTAGATTCTTTCCTAAAATGTTAATGAGAAGATTTTATGCTGATCGAAGAATGCAAAAATCTGGAATTTTTAAAACAAAAAGATTTGATTTTAAGAATTTAGAAGAACATTGGAATCCTGCTTTGCAAAGATTTGAAATGGGGTATTGGGCTAGAAGCTCTAGAATGATTCATAGACTTATATCTAAAGAACATCCACAATATAAACCAACTAAAGAAGATTGGTTTGCAGTAGGAAGAACTATATCAGATCCTATAAAAGCAAAACTATGGTTATGGATGTGGCTTACTATTTTTGGAATTGATTGGGATCCAGAAGATCCAGATAAATGGAAAAAAATAAGAGAAAGAAGTAGTGCTATGCCAGGACCTTGGACAATTGACGATGCAAATAAAGATTATAATTTTGGAGGATGGTTGCAAAATCAAGCTTTGTTAGTAGCTCTTAATACAGATGTAGAAAATAGATTTTTTCAAAATCCTAGAGAATGGATAAGAATGTTTAAAGATTTAAGTATTTCTTCACAAGCAGTAGAAAATTTATCTAATGTAGTTTCTCTTACAGCTGGAGGTTTAATGGGGTCAGAAAAAGCTTTTTATAAAAGAGATTCTGGATATACAACTTATAGACAAGCAGGTGCTTGGAAAGGAGAAAGAGTTTTATATAAAATTGTAGGATTTAAAGCAGATAAATTATTTGATCCAGAACAAGCAACTCGTGATCTTTGGGGTGCAATAAATAGGTAAATATAGAATTAAAAAAAAATAGGGATAAACCACAATGGTCTATCCCTATTTTCTTAAAACACATATTAGAGCAAAATATGTACTTTTAATTACAAAAAAATTCTATTTCTAAATAAATAAAATAAATAGTCATAGCTAACTTTTATTATTAATAGTAATAATAAATAGTGAAACCAATTATTTAAAATTTGTGATTCTACTAAAAATATAAAAGCTAAACCGCCAGACATGTATGATATAAACTGTAATAAATGAAACCCATCTGTTAAAAACACAAAAATAGTTCTAGATCCAGGATAAGCAGCTCCTTTAAAAGGCATTTTATTTTTAAATTTGTTTCTATAACTTTTTTTATGATTCCAATAATTTTCATTTAATGTACTAAATATAGATCTATTATATTTAAAAGTAATTACATCCATTGCAGCATCAGATGCAATTTTTAAAATCCAAAAAAGTATTGTAAAATATAGCATTAAATTATTATTTATTATATTTGTATTGATTGAATAGTGATTATATACATTATGTATACAATTATCATCAAATGGTTCATTTGATTTTTTTAAGGGTAAAAAAAGGGAGAGCTAAAAACTCTCCCTTTCTTATTATCAGAAATCAAATGGCGACTCCAGTTCATCATTTGTTTCTGAATTATTATCTAAAGAAAAATCTATTTCTGACTTTTCCTTTGCTTCTTCAGGAGACATAATTTGAACAGGTTCATCTAGATTAGGAATTGGTGTAATTTGAGATTCTTGATCTAAAGAGATGTCTTCATTTTCTCTTTCTTGAATTATAGATTCAGTTTTAATTTCTTGCATTTCAAGATCTGCAGAAATTGCATCATCTATTTCTTTCTCAAGATCATCATCAGTTTCATCCAATTCTTCATCATCAATTATAACTTCATCTGTAACAACATCAGAGTCTAAATTTGGTTCTTCATCATCAGATGATAGAATTAGTAGACCAGTCTCATCAGTTTCAAGTTCAGGCTCAGGTTCTTCTCCACTTTCAGCAGGTTCTTCTGTAGCATCTTCTTCTATTTCATTGATTAGTTCTTCTGGTTCATCTAATTCTACAAAATCATCTAAAACAAGAATATCTGATTCTGTGTTACTAGTTAGTTCACTAAGATCATTGTCTTCAGTTGTTGTTACATCAGCATTTGTTGCAGGAATTTCATCTATAATTTCTGTTCCATCTTCATCAACATATGGATACTCGCCATTTGCAATGTCATCTTGATAAGCTTCCATCATCAAACGTCTTTCTTCTTTTTCTTCTTCAGTAAGTTCCGGTTCATCATTTTCCATAACTGCTTCAGCTTTTTCAGCTTCTACTGCTAGATCTAACTGATTAGGATTAACAAATGGAGTCTTAGGGAAGAACATGGATTTAATAATTGCGTGAAGTTCTTTTTGATCTTCCAACCAAGTACGAGGATGTGATTCTTTTAATACATGTGTCACACAATTATATACATGCCACAATGTATTATAAGCAACACCATAGTTATAAGATGGATCTTCTAATTCATCTTTTAGATTAACTAATTGTGTTACTGTAATAACTTCATCTTTAAGATAAAGTCTACCTATAAGATCATGAATCTCAGTATCAGTTAGTACAATATTTTTCATTGTATCTTTATCAGATACAAGCTTATTAAAATATGATTGTACTGAAGCAATTTGTTGTTCTATAGTTTCAGTAACATCATCTTTAGCTGTGCCTAAATGTTTACGACCATAATTACACATGTCACCTACTAGCATTCCATTTCCGCAAACAAATACATAGGCACCTACTGCGCATTTAAATCTTTGTGTTTTATCATATGAGTTACCCCATGCAAACATTAATGAGATTTCTGAATCATTTCCATAATTCAGATAATAAACACCTTGAGCTACTTCACCATTATGAGTAGCTCTAAATGATTGATCTTTTATAGATAGACCTTTCTTTTGTAATTCTTCTTCGACCTTATCCATTATGTAACCATGTGAGATAACTCCATATTTTCCACCATGTGATGGAAGTGTTACATTTCTAAGATCATTTTCTGTTGTATTGATAATTTTCTTTGGCATATTAAAATAAATAAAGTTGTTTAAATCTACTTTGAGCTATATTATCTATCTCTTTGTAGATAGCTTTTAAATAATAAGTTTCATCGATATTATAGTCTTTCCAATCTTTCTTTTCATATTTATTAAATAAAGTACATAACCATTTGCCGGCTTCTACTTGTGTAATTCGACCATCTGATTTATGCTTTTTAAGGATTTTACAACCCTTCTTACTTATATAATATCTTACTGTTTTAGAAAGATCTTCTTCTTTGTATTCACTATTTTCAACAAAAACTTTAGTAAATTTCCATGTTCCTTTTATACGTACAGCATTACAATAGTCATATATATTTCTATTTTCTGCTAAAGTTTTTTCAGGACTAATATTATGTACAAAAAAGTTATAAATAGCTTTAGAAACTATTAATGAACTTTTATTCTTATGTAATGTTGATACATCATATTTAGTAAATGATTCCCAAGCAAACCGACCTTTGCATTTAGTTGGTGCATAATATGATTTTCCATTTTCTTGTTTATATAAGTAATGTGGATTTTCATTTTTAATTTTCCAATAATCTTTATCATCGATTTCTTTATAATCATGTACTGCTATATATGTATTTACATCTGCAATAATTAATTTTTGATAATAATCATGTTCTAATTTTAATTTTGTTTTTTCTTCCCATTGCTTACATATTTTAAAATATTGATCTTTATACTTACGAGGAATCATAGTTTCTAAACCATCAGTATTCTGCATTAGTGGAATTGACCCTGGAATATTTTGTACAATCATTTCATACAATAACATTAGACTTAATTGGCCATTCACTGTAATTTGCATTGTCATCTGTGGATCATAGAAATATGAATACTTATCATTAGATAAACCGTATGTACTATTTAGTATAATCTTAAATACATAATTAATAGGATTTGATTTAGGAATCTTTTTTCTTTCATTAAAAAACCATTCATACTGATTACAAAATTTTGTTTTAGGTAAATGAGCTGGCGCCCATTCATTTCTAATTGCCATATTAGGATAGAAACTTACTACATCAGAAGAAACAATAATCATTTCTTCATCAGATTCATAAACTCCACTTTGTCTAGCACCGTGTAAACCACCTAAACCAAAATCTGTAATAACTCCATTATAATTTATAGATTCTTTAAAAGCTCCTTTTGTATATTCAGGATCAATAATTAAATCTTTAAACTTATTATGCAGTTTTACAAATTCAGGATGTTCAAATTCTATATAAGGTAGAATAAGATCTTTAACTATAATTTCATTACGCTTTGTTTTAGAATACTTAATGTCATTCTTTCTATGTTTACCATCTTGAGTAAGATAATATAAGAATAGTTCTTTTGAAATTTTAGGTTCAGATGCACTCATCAAATTAAGATTATATGTATCTGTTAATTGTTTTCTTAGAGCAATTTGATCTTTACATAAACGTAATATTTGTTTAGTTGATTTAACATCATTAATACAATAGTTTACAATCATATCTAATTCTTCTATTGTATTAACTTCTTCATAGTGTTCCATAGGCATATCTTCAAGATTATGCCAATCAATCATAAATTGAATCCATTTTAAGCTTGATCTTTTTGCAGCATTATCCCAGTGATTTAATTTAAATACATCAAGTTGTGGAATGCGCATTTTACCTTCATAAAATGGTAAAAATTCTCCAGCATTAGATAGTGATATAACAGTTTGAGCTATTTCATATATCTTTGCGGCAATTTTTTCATTTGAATATCCGGACCAGTTAAAAGCATTTTCAAGAATAGATTCTGTAACTTGGGCATCAAATCCTAAACCATTGTAAGAAATGTGTCTTTCTTGGTTTTCAATATTCTTATTTAGGAATTCAATAAAATCATTAAAACCAAGATAGTTATTTGCGATTTTTGATACAACAAAAATATGTTGTTCTGCAGTGTTATAATTTTCAAATACAGCTACAAAACAATCTTTCATTGTTTCATAGTCCATTACCCAATGTTGTTTCATACATTAATTTTTAGCCAAAAAAAGGAGAGCAATATAAATCACTCTCCTTTAGATATCTGGTTAGTTAAATTATGGTTCAATAATAAGTGGTGGTGTTTCAATTCCACTTGCGTTTGGTGAATCCATAGTTTTCATGTCAGTATATTTTGAATAATCAAAACTTTCTGCATTAATAGCAAACATTTTAATAAATGCTTCTACTTCATCTTTTCCAAAAATGTAATATTCACTAAATGTTTCCTGCATAATTCTTTGAGTTTTATGAGGTTGTTGTTCAGTTGGAAATTTGCGTTTTTGCGGATCTCCATCTTCATTTAGTCTTGGTACTGTGTGAAAAGCTTCTTTACTAATAGTACCAATTACAGCTAATACTTTACCTGTTGGATTATAAATACATTCTACATAAGGACATTCTTTAGATGCCGGAATCATTTTAAAACTTTCTGTAGGACCCCAATTTGATGATATTAAAATCATACTTGGTTCAATTAATTTTTTTGTTGGCATAATAATATTGTTTTCAACAAAAATAGTTAAACCTTTTTAAGATCCAAAACATTTATACTTTTTAAATGTTCTAATCCTAAATTAGGTTTATCGCATAATTCAGTTACACTTTTAAGAATTTTAATCATATTAGGAATATCTTGTTGATCTGGACATAAAAATTTAGCATATAAATCATAATAGTTCTCAGGATGTAAGTAAGTATCTATATAAGCATAATTAATGCTATCAGATCCATAAAACTTACGTATTGCATTCTTATGAAAATTATCTAATTGTGAGTATCTACCATTTATAAAATGATCCCAATTTTTTGATTCAGTAGATAAATCAAAAATATAAAGTATTTTATTATTTTCAATAATTTCCATTGAATCAAAATATTGATTTTTAAAAATTACATTTTCTTCAAAATTTACAAATTCTGAATCATCACGTAAATGAAAACATGTAATTAACTTTTGATCATTTAATTGTATTTTATCTTCCCAAGATACATAAGTTTGAAGGGGAGCAATACTAGTCTTTTTAATTCCTAAACTAGAATACAAAAAGACTCTGGACTTTTGAAAGTATCCATCATACAAATCTTTCACTTGTTTTTTTATGGCCATATAGAATTAAAGTTCTATCTGATCTAAAGCAAATGTTTTAGGTAAGTCATATTGTTTATTCTCATAATGATACTTAGCTTCTTCTAATACTTCACCTGTTTTAATGCTCCAGTCAGATAATGTATTATCACTTACTGGAAAAGCATAGATTTGGTTATACTTATCGATTACAATAAAATGAAATTTAATTTTGTAATTTTCATAACTTTTACTTTTTGCAAAAGCTTTTACTAATTTTTTATAAATTCCGACTTGTAACCAATACTTATAATAATCTACACTATCTTCAAAGTCATGAAGTGTTTTTGAGGTGGTCTTAAGATCATTAATGTAAATAGTTTCTGAGAGGTGGTCAATAACAAAATTATCAATAATTCCTTTAATTCCAAATTTCCAGTCTTGAATTTTTACTTTGAGCATTTTTTCATTGTAAATCTCAGTAAATTCATCAGATTTTCTGTTGTATTTGATCAACTCTTTAATTTTTGTGTTTTGTTTTAGAAGTTCTACTACTTCATTGCATCTATCAAGGGTTTGTTGATCAATTACATCTTTATTTTCTGATGATAAAAGAAATTGAAAATATGTTTCATTTTCAGTTGTAAGAATTTTATCTAATCTTTTGGTATCATCTGATAGCTTTTGATAAGTATTATCATCTACCAACCATTGTAAAATTTCACTACTGTAATTTTTAAGTGTTTTATTTAGATCTTTTTCTACAGTATTTTTCCAAAGTTTATAAATAGCGTTTACTACTTTAAAACTAGTGGCTGTTGGAACAGATCCAGGCATTATAATAAATTGTTTATCAAAAGATTTTTTATCTAATAATAAACAATGAATTATTTTACCTTCCATAAGATAACTTTCTAACTTGTCTTCGCGTTCTTGTAATATATACCAATTATAAAATGTAATTGGCGCATATAAAAGTTTGTTTAATGAAGAGTAACTAAAAAAGAAATCTTGATTATAAAATTCATCTAATAATTCATCATTTGTGTTTTCCATCACTTATGTATTTTGCTAACTTACTTTCAGGTTTAATTTCTAATCCTTTAATATTAAATGTTCTACCACCATCAACCCAATTCATACTAAGTCCATTATTAATTTCTCTAAAAACATTATCTGCTAAATCTTTAATATGTTCAGTTTTTAATGCTTCTTTATCCATTAATATTTCAAGATTTTTATGTCTTGATAAATAACCTGGATCAGATATATTAAGATATTTTAAAAGTGTTTTATAATTGACATGAGATTTACCTTTTAAATAGCGAATTATTCCTGCATACTTTTGAAGTAATTCTAAAAAGTAGTAAAGATTTTCATTGTAATTAAAGTTACAAAGCATTTCTAAAGCAAGTTCTCGATCTTCTGTATTACTAGAATTAAACATTGCTTCAATTTGCTCTTTGGATTCTTTAGTTAAAGTAGGTGCATCAGAACTTTGAAGGGATATAAGCTTTTCTACATTATATAGATTAGAGATATCTAATTCATTATCATCTACTTGTACTAATTCTGGATGTTTTGATGAAATAATACTTATATATTGAGCTCCGTTTCCTTTCTTTGCTAATAACTTTTGAGGACCTTTATAACCTTTACTAAGTATATGACTATTATTACTACTAAATAATAGATTTCTATCCAAATATTCTTTCCAAATATCTAGTAAAATTTCATTTTCAGGATGTTTAGATATAAAATCTTTTAATTGTAAAATATCAGGAATGTTTTTAAATATTTGACGCTCTTGATCAATAAAATCAATTAAATCATTTTTTTCAACTATATACATATGTCTTGTACTATATAAACTATTAATTCCTTTAGAATCAATAAATCTATAATCTGCATCATTAACTTTTCTAGTAATTGCTGCATTATTTTTACTACACCAGTCTCTAATTTTAGTTCTTGAAATTTGTGTACTTGGATAAATATAAATTTTAGATTTTTTTGTACCAGAAGTATAGTTAAAATCTTTGTCTTTAATTTTTGAAAAATCTATTAAATTATCAAATTGATTATTATAAAGATCATCACCAGTATAACATTCTTCATATTTTACATTTTGAATCAACTCTTTGATTACTATTCTCTTTTTCATTATTATTTTCTTTTAATATATTTAAATATTCTTCTTTTAATTTAAGACCTGATATACCATTTTCATAATCATCAATTGGTTCAAAAACTAATTCAACTTCACTATCTTCTCTTCCGTATTGATTTGCATATTCAAAAAGATTATTTAAAAGTTTATTTAGTGTTTCTTTATTCAATTTTTCTGCATGATATAAATCGCTTATAAAAGTACAAACATCTCTACAAGCTAAGTCATATAGATTACTAGCATCTAAAAAATATTTACAGTTTTTAGATCGACTACTTTGAATTACATCATAATGATCTTGTGCTAATCTATATAAATTAAGATGTGCATCTTGAAAATTAGAATGATATAATAATTCTCTTCCCATTTCTCTATTATCTCGATCATTTGAATCTAACATCATATTAATATTTTGATAGTTTTCTTCAATAGAAAGATCTAATTTTGAGTGAGCATTGTCATCAAGATATTCTTGAGAAATAATAGGAATTTTTCTACTTAAAGCATAGTATAGAATATCTAATGCAATTGGATACATAGCATAATCTGATTCAGAATCATTAATATATGCATTCCAACCAAATTTTTCTATTATTGACCTTTTAGATAAATAAATAGAAATATCTTTTTCATTATAATCTTCTTTTATAGTCTGCAAATCTCTATTTATAAGCATTCCACTTAATGAATTTTCATAAAAATTTTCAAAATCATCAGGACGATTTTTATATAACATTCCGCCTATTTCATGCAATTTTAATAATAAGCAGTTAAGTGAATTTTGATAATTCTGATCATTTATATCATTTATTATTTTACCGCCACTTAAAAATACAGTTGCTTTTTCTATTTCTGTTGTAACATATGCTTTTTTAGATTTAATATAAGTTTTCAATCTATTTAGAGGCATACTGTTACCAGGCATAATATAAACCCGGTCTTTAGGTTTTATATCATAGTCTTCAGTACCTTTTAAGATTTTAGATACTTTAAGAAATACATCTTTAGATACTAAAAATATTTTTCCAAGATTTGTACCAGTAGTTTCACTATAGTACAAATAAGAACAAAGCTCTCTATCAAAAGAGAGCTTTGTAATATTTGATTCATTAAATTCAAATAATTTTTCCATGAATTATTGAGTTACCATTTTAACAACTTCTGGATTCATCATCATTTTTTGGAATTTTTGTTTGTTACCATTTACAATATCTCTGGCAATCATATACTTAAGATCATTTGCAAACAGATCTTCTGTTGTATATTTAATCAAACGATCAATAATCTTTTGATCAATAGTATTCTTTTGAGAATATACTACTGCAAAGTTTGCTAAACGTGTAGATAATACACTTGCAATATCTGCACGATAATTATCACCAATTCCAATTGTTCCTTTAACTTGTTGCAACATTTGATCTGTATCAGATTTTAACAACATGTCTTTAGGACTAATAAGTTGATCCAGTTTATTATGAATAAATTGTGTAAACATTGATGCAAATTCAGGTCCTACAGAACCTTCACCGATCATTTGGATCATAGGTAGCTTTTCACTAAAGTTTTCAAAAGAGCTAATTGCATTAAAGAATGTAGTAATACTACGAGCATTAGTTTCTTGTGTTACTAGTTCAGGGTGCATTAATAAGAAATTAATACATCTACCGTCAATACCTTCTGTTTCAGCCCATTTAGCCCAAACATCTACATCAAATTTTAGATTTACTGTAATAAATCTAGTTCTTTGAGCTGAGTCAATAGATTGAACCATATAATCTCCATTATCAGGATTTGATGTTAAGATAATATGCCAATCTTGTGGTAGTTTCCAAGAAATATATTCTTGTCTGTCTACTAATTCCATAACTGCTTGAATAAATCTAATGTCTGCACGGTTCCAGTCATCTAATAATAAAATACCACCGCCGGTTTTTCCTGCAATCCATTCTGGTGGACAATAGGACATTTGTGATTTACCTGTAGCTTTGTATCCTTTTTCTTTATAAGAATCTAAAAGATGTTCATCTGCCCATGAAGTAATCCACTTTCCTTCTTCATTTTGTTTAGCCATTTGAAACTGACGAATAGGAAATCCAATAAGATCACCCAATTCTTCGATTTGTGCTAAATTTAATTTTACAAAGTTTAGACCTAATTCATCAGCAAGTTGTAAAACAGTTGATGTCTTACCAATACCAGATTCACCAACTACTTCAGTTGAAACTAAATTTTTACCAGCATTTTGTAAATGTCTATTATTTACAATAATGTGGTTTAGAAATCCTTTTACTTCTTTAATGTTTAGAGATACTTGATTACTCATTTTTAAATTAATTTAATTTAGGTTAATTATAATTCTAATTTTATTGTTGCTCCTGGTAAATGATCACATTCATGTGATGTTGTGCTTAATACCCATAGGGTTTTACCACGCGGTTTAGATGGAGAGGGAGCTTCACCATCTGTAAAATATACAAGACTTGAAAATTTTCTATGATGTTCATTATAATAATCAATTACAGGTTGAAAGCTAGTACCACCACGTCCTGTAATTTGAATTTTACCATCATCTGGTTTTTTGTATTCTACAATAGAACTAATCTGTGTATCACATTGAATCACAGTTATATCAGATCCTGTTTTATACATGTGATGTATTTCATGAAAAAATTCTGTAAGTTCATCATTACTAACAGATCCTGATGTATCTATTGCAACTAATACATGATTTTTAGGTTTTATTCTCAAACCTGGATTTCCCGGATAACGGCGACTTAATTTACGTCTAGTTTTCTTTGTAAAGATTTTAATAGATCCACCTGTAAATCTTCTTAAATAAGATTTCCAATCAAATTTAGGTGGCTCTTCTTCAAATAATGCATCAATTAGATTTTTCAATGCTCCTGGAATTGTTCCACGGCTTTTAGTTTGAGCAACAGCTTCTTTTAATTGATATTCAATTTGCTTTTGAACCATTTTCTTTTCAGCTTCACTCAAATCATCAAAATCTTTCCAGTTTTCATGTGACCAATGAGGTTCTCCAGTTTCGTTACCTTGAGCATTACTATTACCTTGAGCATTCATTGCTTGATTTAAAGCTTCACAAGTGCTATTACCATTACAATCCATAGATTCTTTTAGTTTTTTGTAATAGTAATTTGTACCAGCTTTTTTATCTAAATTCAGTTCATGAAAGTCTTCTAAGAATAAAGCTCTTGATGGAACTTTTGCATATTCTTGTCTTGCTTGATCTTCATCAATTTGTCCAGAATCAAATTTAGATTTTACATTATCCATATAAATTTTTACATCAGCTTGATACATTTCTTTATTAGGATAGTTACCACCAGGTAAATATTGACGATCAATATATTGATTGATTTCTAGATCTGCAGCAATATTAAATAGCTTTTTATCTGTGTATTTATCTCTTAAAACTAAATGTTGAAATGCAATATGTAATAATTCATGTTTTAAAATACCTAATTTGTATTCTGCTGATAAATTTTCCCAGAATGTAGGATTTATAGTAAGTTGAGTATTAATACCTTGTTTACTAACTCCTGCTGTACTAATTTTGTCTGACCACTGTTTGTTCATACTAATTAAAAAGAAACCATAAAATGGTTCTTTTAGCATTAACTCTTTAGTAGTTCTTGCTAATGATTGTTTTCTATCCATTTGTTTTAGGGGTTATTTTAATCTCAAATTGATCCATATAGTCAAAACCATATGTTTTTAAAATAGATGAAAATTTTTCACCCATTACGTTGTAAAAAAATTCTAATTCTTCTTTAGAATTTCTATTTAATACAACACTGTTAATAAAATTATAAGAAATTTTAGTTACAGAATCTATATTAGTACTCTTAAAGTAACTTAATAAAGTTTTTAATAATTTAGGTGCATATTTATTTAATTCATTTTGTACAAAAGTTTCTTTTGTAAAACTTGTTTCATAAATATCACGCAACATCATTAAGATAAAAGGTAAAGATTTTTTAAAATCTGCATTTTCTAAAATCATAAATCCCATTGCTACAGATTTTTTATCTTTTGATTTTAATAATTCTCTTACATTTTTATAATTTTCATAATCAATTTTAATAGTTTCTTTTTTACTCATTATAAATTCATTTCTTTTTTAAATAAATGCCACATATGAATAGCATCTGCTTCATTATCATCATTTCCAGTATAACCATAAGTAAATTTTGCTGCTTGGATCATAGCTGGTTTACCAGCATTACCTTTACCTGTTGCAAATTTTTTGATTTCAGTAGCAGAATAAGATCTATAATCTATACTGTTTTCTTCACAAAACTCTTCCATTACTGCAATAAGTTTTGATTGATGTATGACAGAAGATGCGTGTCTTCCTGCTGGTCTTTCATAGATCATAACATCTATATTTTCCAGCTGATGAATCTCTCTTAATTTAGCTCTAAATCTAATAAGTTTCATTCCCATTGATTCATCTCTTCTTGTTTTAAAGTCCCAAGTACCATAAATATCTTTTTCTAAACACCAGCCTGTTGTTGATGCAATATCTAATGATAGTATTTTCATAATGTTGGTATTATAATTTTTAATTGATTTTTTACAGTCTTGGGTCCATGATCTACAATAGAATCAGCTATATCTTTAGAAAGATTGAGGCATAATCCTGGTATATTATAACGTTCAATATACTTTTGCGCTGCAATATAACCAGCATTGTCATTATCAAATAAAGTATACATATATTTATATTTTAATGATAATGCAGATAAGAAATTTCTTGGAATAGTTGTATTTTCACTACTAGGTGCAATAAATTCTACATTTAAACCTAAGCTTACTAATGTTAAACCATCTTTCATTGATGCGCATATTATTAAATTATCTTTTTCATAATTTAATTGATCAGCACCTTGTATAAAAGAATTTACATTTATAAACTTTAAAGATTTAGAATGTGGTTTATAAATCTTGCCTAATGTACCATCTGATTTAAAGTAACCATATGTATAGTTTGCTTCGTTTTTAATATCTATTATTTTGTTATCAACGTTCTTACTAAATACAAATGATTTTAAGGGATATACATTATATTCTTCTAATAGTTCAGATCCAATATTAAACTGTGTCCAATATTTTTGATCTAAAACATTCCATTTTCTTTTTTCAAATGTTGTAATTTGAAATTTTGATTCAGGTTTTATCTTTTCTTCTTCATAAGTATTATTAATTTGGTATTTCTTATAATCAGATTTAATTTTTGCTAATGCGTTTAAATAACTTAGCTTGAATAAATTCATAACTAATGTTACAGCATCACCGCCATTACCGGTAGAAAAGTCTTTAAATAAATATCTATCATCTTTATAGAAAATAAACATTGAGTTGTTTTGTTCTTCTGGGTTAAATTTAGATTTGATTCTGACATCTTGACCGTGTAACTTTTCTGGTAATTGGCAATAATATTCAAATATCCATAGAGGTGATATATCTTCTAAATAAAAGTCAGTCTTAATCATATTAATTGGAATAAATAAGGGCCCTAAAATTAATTAGGACCCTTAATATATTCAAATAATTGTAATTAACCTAAATCTACATTTAATAGATCATCAGCATTACCTTGTCCAGCTTGAAAAGAATCTATTTCTTTTTCTTGTTTCTTTTTAGGAATATATTCATGATATTTAGTATCAAACTCAATTATTTTACTATTTTCATCAGAAGTTTCTTGTAATTCTAATGGAGTATATAATAAATTATTGGTTTTTTTACTAGATACAAATCCAGGTAGATAAAGATCATCATTTAGATAACCATCTTTATTATAGTATTTTTTAGTAGCTAAACATGCTCTTAACCATTTATCTTTAAATGGTTCATCATTAATAAATGCATTTAGTAATTCTAATACAGTTTCATGTTTTTCATTTTGACTAATTAACCATTTTTCTGATCCCGTAGCATCACATAAATGTTTAATTAAACTTAAGATTTCAGCATCTTTATTATGATTTATACCACTACTATCTAAACCATTAATTAAAGGCCATTTAGTTGCTCTTACTCTACCTACTTGACCAGAAGCTTTTCCTAGTTCTGGACGGTTTTTATCAATCATCCAACCTTCAAAACCATTTTCAAGTTTTGGACCCTCACAATATAACATAAGATTATGAGCATCATCTTGAAATTCAAATTTTTCATATTTAAGATAATTAATTTTAATTACTTGATTTCCTGGTTTTAAAACTGGACTAATAAAGTTTTCATTTCCGTTTCCTGAGTTTGTTTCAATGTTAGTTGTGTTAATCATAATTTTTAATTTTCGTAATTTTCAATTGCTTCTTTAACTAAATTTAAATCATTAGGTATTGTTTCTTTTTCAAACATACCCATTGGTGTTTTACATGTATTGTTTCCGTTGTTTACAGTTTCAAAAACATAATTTAATGTTCCATCATCTGTACGCTTTACTTTGGCAAATAAAACAATAGAAAACAAACCTTCTAAGGTTAGTTTTTCATCAACCATTTTTCCAATAGTTTTTGCTTTTGTTTTGCGTTTACCTGTTTGATCATATGCTTCTTCTGCATGTGTTAAAAAGAATATTTTAATATCATCACGCATTTCAATTGGTTTTTTTGCAACAGCGGTTAGCCATTTACCAATATCTGTGAATTTATCATAACCTCTTTCATCAGCACGATCAAAGAATTCAAATGCAGACATATATTGCCAATCATCAATAATAATATTTTTAATGTCTTCACGGCTGTCATTAATATATTGCAAGACATTTAAAATTTGATGAGGTTTATCTACACTTGAGATATGACCTTCTTTATTTTTGCTATCAAATAAAGGATATTTTCCTTTCCAACCTTTAAAAGGTAATGGTTTGTTAGCTACATTTATCCAAAATGTTTCTTTTGGATCTAAGTTTCTACCAGCAGTAGATTTTCCTGATCCAGATTCTCCAATAATTAAAATACTAGTTGCCATTCTTATTAAATTCTTTTTTAATTAAATTGTTTAACCACGGTTTTTGACTTACCGGTCTTTTCCATAAAATTGCAGCAAGATCTCTTATAGACAATTGATCCATTGCTCTATCTTGATCAGGATCCATAAAATTAAATTCATTTTCATTAATTGTCATATTAGTATCTACTACAATCATTTCATCTACAGGTATAAAATACCTTACATTTCCATTAGAAAGTGGTTCAGATGTTTCATATTCATCTTTAAAATGCGGATTATATGGTATTTTATACAATACTCTATCAGGATCTTCTGATTCCATAGAAGAACTAACTTTTTCTGTATAAACATCTTGTCCATGATCTAACTCACTTTCAAAGAATCCCATATTTAAACCATCTAATCCACTAACATAGTGTGCCATTTTAGGAATATAAATAGCATCACTAATACCTAGATTATCAAAGATAGGTTGTTGATGAATTCTTAAAGTTGCAGTCATTTCTTTCCGCTCTTTAGGTGTTAACTTTTTTTTTGTTTCTGTCATATATTTACTTATTATAATTTACTACGTGATTCTTGTTGAGGAGGCGTTGCAATTTCATTAATTGACATATGTTCATATGCAGCTTCAAAGAAAGCTAAACCGCCTTCGCCATATCTACATTTAAGAAAATGCATTACTAATATTCTATCACTTTCAATGATATAACGATCTGGGCCATAAAATCTAATTTTTTGTTTGCCAGGTCTATTTAAACCAATTACTGTATCTGCATGTTGCAGTAAAGCATCAGCACCAAATATATCAGATTCTAATACATAATTGCCATATTTACCATCTTCATTTCTTTCTGGTTGATCTATGTTTCGATTTAATTGACTAAGTATTATAAATATTATTGGATATTTTCTTTTTAAACTTGTTAATGTTTCACCAAGATCAAATAACATATCATTACGTGATTGTCTTGACTCACATTTAATTAATATTGAATGATCAATAGTGATTATTGTATTGGTATATTTTTTTGTTGCTTTAGATGTGTTTGTTGTTTCTAATGAAGCATGTTGCTCCATGTAATTTTCTATAATTTCTTGTAAATAATTTACTGTAGGTGCAGATTCTACAATATCAATTGGATTTTTAATTGCATTTCTTGCATATTCTACACAAGAATTAAAATCTTCATCTGATAATGTGCCTTCTGCACTACATAAATATTTATAAGATCTTTTTAAGTGAGCTGAATAACTACGTATAGCAGTATTTTTACCTAGCATTTCTAATGAAAATTCTAGTACTCTAAAATTTTCACCTGCATTTAATTTAAATGCACCATTTACAATTAGATCTTTTAATAAAGTTTTACCTGTACCAGGTCTACCGCCAATAACATTCATTGAATGCCATTCAAATCCATTAACAGTAGCACTGTTAAGTTTTTGCCACGGAGTTTTTAAACTAGTTATCCTGCCTAATTTGCGACCTTTTAAATAAGACAGTGATTCTTCATAGGCTGTTTTTTGTGATTTCCAAGCCATTAAAAAGGGTAAAAATTAATTTGGTTTGTTACATGCAAATATATATAATTTATTAATATTTATCAATATAAATTCTATTGCAAAATATTCAATAAAATGAATATTTGGTAATATTAGTTTTATTAAGAAATATCCTAATAAACTAGAGACTATTGCAAGTAAAAATCTTTCATTAAAAAACTTTTTCACTAAAATGATTTTTATTGTCAGTATCAAGACCATCTTCAATTTGCATACAAAAATCTGCTAAAGAAGATGCCCATGTTTTATCTGTATTTTGTTTACGAACAAAATATTGAGAATTTTGTGTAAAATTCCAATTAGCTAATTCTCGCTCATCTAAATACATTGCTGTAGCTTTAAATATAGTTTCCCAATCATAATTATAATTTTGAAAAAACCATCTAAAAGCCGGCTCTAAATTACCTTTGGCAGATCTAGCTGATTTACCACTAGGTAATCTACGTTTAGGAAATAAATTATTGTATTTTTCAAGCATTGCATCATAGTTATTACCTAGAATTTGATCAGATGTTTTTTTAATTCTTGCTTTAAAAAATCCTTCAATATTTTTCAATATTTGAAAACTTTTATCAGTAAGTTTATTATTGTCGTCAATCCAACCTTGTCTTTTTAATATTCTATGTTCTTGAGAAGTATTAATTTTTGGAGCAGTTACATTTTCTTTTATTGACCATAGATAATAGAATTGATTAGGTGTTAAATTATGCCTAATCAGAATATTAAACATTTCTTTCATATTACATTTTTGATTTATATATGTGATGAATTTTATTGTCTATAATCTTTTCCTCATAATCTTGCTCGTTTAAAGAATCTAAACTCCATTCAATTAAAACGTCATTTATTTGAACTCTATAAAATTTATATCCATATTGTACTTGATGAGGAATTTCACTAAGTACATATTTTAAATTTTTAGGATCTTTAAATTTTATACAAATTGTAATAAATTTATCATGAGATTTTGACATATTTGTTTATTTATCTAATCTAAAACCTACACAAACTGGGAATCTTGGTATACCATCATCAGTATATTCAAAAAATCTAATTTCTGCAACTTTTTCAATATATTTAGATTTATTACTTAATATTTCAGCACGTTCATCATGAGAAAATTTTAAATTAGCTTTAAAAGTTTTTCCATTTAATGTACATACTAAAACACCTTGATCAGGCCTAGCTTCTGAAGGAATAACATCAATAATACTACAAGCTTCATCTATAAAGTCTTTATGCTTTAATAAAAATGCGCTACGTTTATTCATTTGATATCCTGTATTACCATATCTAATTATTGATCCTTCATATCCTAAACTTATAAACTTTTCATGTTTAAGATTTAATTCATCTTCATTGTAAATCTTATAAGTTTTAATTAATTCAATTGCAGGATTACTAACTCTATCTTTTAATAATTTTAAATAAGCATATCTAGATAAATAAGATTCTTTTGATATTAAGTCATATAAATGAAAAGATATTTTTTCTGTTTCACCAGGTCTATATTTTTTGATAAGCTTCATGTTTTCTTGAAATGACATACCATGATTATATAACTCACCATCTAATACTAATCTATTTTGACCAGTTCTAATCATAGCTTGAGTAGCTAAAGCATTTTTAATATGATCTACATTCTCAATAGTTTTACCTTGACGTGAAATCAAATTAACTTTACCATCTTCTAATACAGCTAAACATCTCATACCATCTAGTTTTGGTTGAATATATACAGGATTCGTCCAAATTATTTTTTTACTATGATCTTTATATGATTTAGCAAGCATTGGTAAAATGACGTTTTTAGAATTTTCATTAAGCTCTTCTAAACTTTCTGAATACCCTTGAGTCAATTTGTCTTTGACTTTACTTTTTGCTTCTAAAATTGCTTGTTCAATAGGTGTAGTTTCATTACTTTTACCTATATTTTTACCTACACATACTTTAGAATGTGTGGTTAAATTTCCATTTAAAATTCCAGATTCCTGATGTAAAGTTGCATCTTCATTATATATTCTTAACAGACGCACTTTACCTTTAGAATCTTTTTTATATATTGTTTTATCAAACATAATTAATTATTTATTTATGAGTAATACAGTTAAATTAAAAGGTGTAAAAAATGATCAAATAATTTCTATTGAAATAAGTGGAGCTTTTTTATTAAGATTACAAGGTTTATATCATCAGTTTGTAAAACTTATTGGTCATAAAAAAACTATTGAACTTATGGCATATATAAAAGAAGAAAAACTTGATGATATTAAAAATCAAGAAGATTTATATAATGCATTTTCTTTAGAAACTTTATTACTTTTAATTAAAAGTTTAGAACATTCTTTTATTGATAACAAAATGGTTGAAGAAGTAGAAGTTGAACTTCCTGAAGAGTCTAACGAAGATTAGATCCAACTTCATCTCCAATTTGAATACAAGCTTGAATTGCTAAATTTAAATCTTCTACAGAACAATCTGCAAAAGACTTCCATTCATGATATATTTTATCATCTATTTTTCTTTCAACAGATAATCCAGCTCTATCTTTAATTAAAAGTTTCATTTCATCAAAAGTATATCCTAGATCATTAGCTAAAACTCTAATACATTTATGAACTTTAGCATATTGTGGTATACTAGCTTTTTTACCTTCCGCTTCAATGTACATAGTACATAAAGTTTTATCTGGCAGCTCTTCTATGAATTTTTTATAAAGAGTTTGCTCAGTATTAGTAGTAAATATTAATTTATCTTCTTTTTTTACTACTTTATATATAAAATTATGAGCCATTGTTTTCAGATTTTGTAGTTATAACTAAACCTTCTTGAACAACTCTATCTAATACTTGAGTATGTTTATTAATTTTTTGAGCATCTAAAGGATATTTAGATATATCAGTTAATATTAATTTTTCTGTTTCTGTTTCTGGAGTCAATAATATTTTAATCGATCCATTTAATATTAATTCTACTTTCATATTTACTTATTATAATATTTACCTAATGCTATTAGACTTTCTAATTCTGCATAACTACAAATTATTTTACGTTCTATTACAACGTGGTCATCATTTAGTAAACACATTTCTATTTTATGATCTTGAGGATTCCAATATAAAATACCATTAGGTCCTAATTCTTTTTCAACAATAAAATAGTCATATCCATTTTCTTCAAACCACACAGGATCCGGTGAATCTATTCTTTTAAATCCAAGATCAATGGCAGCTTGATAATTAATTTTTAATATTCCCATCACCCATGTTTTTATAAGTTTCTCTCAATCTTGCAGGAAGCACTCTTCCGTAGTTACATTTACTACAACATCTTCCTTCTTGTGATAATGGTGCAGGATTATGCCCTCCTATGCTTAAATATTCTTGCTCACCCATTTGAATTTTTTCATATTCTTCAAACTCTTTATTACATAATATACATTTCATTTTTTTTCAGGTTTATGTATTTCTCCTATATGATTCTTAATTAATCCACATACTCTACATTGTTGTTTTAGCTCTATACTGCTCACTGAGATCCACTCATGTGTGTGGTTGTTCTCAATAAATCTTACAAGCCAATCAGCTATTCTTTTTTTCATCTTTTTTTTGGTTTAATTTTTTAACTAATTGAGTAATGTCAAAAGCTTCCTTAATTAACTTACCCATAGGATCATTTAAGGTAAATCTATTTTTTCCTTGCTCTATTTCTTCAAAAAAGCTACGTCTTTTCTTTTGTTTTTTACTCATCTTTGTTTTGGTTTAATACGTGTTTAAGTTTCAACTTATTTAGTTTACTATTTTTACTTCTAGTAATTGAAATAATCCAATTGTATTTCTCACCATACCATTCACTACCACCTTTAATAAATTTATTCATCTTTGTTTTGGTTTAAACAATGAATCACTCACCTGATTAGGATAGGTGCATAAATGCTGTATAATCTCATCAGTATTGATATATACCCGATTGCTATTCTTGTGATTCATCTTTGTTTTAGTTTAATCTACTATTCCACCTTGATAAAACTCTCCCATTGTTTGAGAACGTCTTATCTTAGTTTTAGTACAATACATACTTCTACCATATTTTTCTGTACCAACTTGTACCCAATTATACTTTTCAGTATCATTTATATCAGGTATATCTTCGTACTTAGTTAATGGTATCTTTTTAATTTCTTCTGTTAGTGGGTGTTTTACTTGCCACTTAAAATCATGTACGCTCATCTTTGTTTTGGTTTAGTTTAAAATATTATAACACATTAAGAATAGTTTTTGAAAAAACCATAACCAAAATAGCCATGCAAATAGTCCACGGAATCTAACTTCATTCAAATTCCAATTAAATTTATGTTTAATCTTTTTCATAACTAAAAGTTTTCTTTAATAAATTTAAGTAGTGTTAAGTCAGAGCAGGTTTCTGCATATTCTTTTTTTCCATAAGAATAAGCCACACTAACTGGTTAACTTAACACTGTGTATTAGGCTCTCTGTCTTCTCTATTACCAAGAAGATCTCATACACTTTGCTCCTTCAGTCACCATTGGGTTGCCCATCTGTCTCCACGCTTAACAAGAAAATTCACTTATTTGGTAAGTCCTACCATAATAAGCCACTTCTACTACGCTTCCCAGACCTTAACATGACATTGCCATCCCGAAGGCCACACTTAAATACTTTTTACAATTTACCCGTTTTGGTAAATACTATTTTACATTATATGCTTTTGCATTGAATAGTGCAGTTAAGTACACTTTTATATGCTTTTACATATTAGGAAACATATCTTCTAGTTTTTTTTCTACTTTATCATCTCCAAACATCATAGCTACCAATCCTAAACATAGAATACTCAGTATTACCATCATTAATACCATGATCATACCACCAGCAAGTCCCAGTAAAAATGCTCCTACTGATTCAGATTCTAAGAGTTTCATTGCTCCCCATCCTATACCATAAAGCACTGCAAGGTTGCAGCAAAACCAGGTTAAATAACCCATTCCTAATAATATCTTCTTTAACTTCTCCATAACTATAAGTTTTCTTTATACCATTTGATGAACTCTACTACTGCTTTGTATAAGTCTTCTATATCTGCGGCTATTACCCCATCAATAAGAAGTGTTCTGTATTCATCATCACCCCTAAGTTGCTTTGATGTCATACATTTTTTATACGCTAGCATCAACCAATCCCATGAGGAGTGGTATTTTAAATCTTCATCATTATACGCCAAGTAAATACCTGTGTCTTTGTTAGATTCCAATTGCCACCCATTCTTTTTGAATGGTAAATGTTTATAGAACCTATAACCCATAAACTCCGCTATCAATTTGTTGTTTTCTGTTGTGTTCATAACTACAAGTTTTCTATTTGTTTTAACTCTCTATCTGTTGGTAACATTTTACACGGGCATTCTTTTTTTGGCTTTATATTATAAATTGCTGCAAATAATATTGCAAAAACACCTATATAAATCCAAAATCCAGGATCTTTTAATAATCTTTTCATAATCAAAATATGTAACGTATTGTATTCCAAGGTATGATCTTATCATGTAATTTGATAAATTCCTTTATCCATACCTTCTTAAGATTTCTTTTGTAACGAAGATTTTCTCCTCCATATTGAGAGGTCTTTGTTTCTTGAACATCAGGATTCCATATTAAATGTTCTCCACTAACACCGTTTTCTAAGTTCCACTCATGCTTTTTTATATTATGAGTTAGAAAAATTACTTCTGCCTGAACTTGATTTTTGTAAGCATCTGACACACTATAATTTAGTAGTCTAAATAACTTATCATATTCATCTAGCCATCCATCTTTTACAATAACAGGGCTAAAATTAACATGTATATCATACCCAGCATATATAAAATCATTAATTGCTTCTATTCTTTTATAAATAGCAGGTGTGTTAGGCTCTAATTCTTTTCTATATATTTCTGGCATAAGACTGAACCTTATACGAACTTTTTCTTTCGGGTTAAACTTCAGGAAAGCCTTCGGGATAACTTTTGTAGCTAGTGTAGCTTTTGCAATAGGGTGATCAACAAAGAATTGAAATATCTTTTCCCAATCATAATACTTATGATGTAAAGCAAAGTCTTCATTACAAGATATATCATAAGTCACAAACTCTGGATCAGTTTGATTTGGTTTTTCTACATCTGCATAGAAATATGCATGCTCATTAACAGCAGTGAGCACATCCCCAATATTTTTTGGTACATCTAGACCAGTGGGTTTATGCCTTTTCATATAACAGTAACTGCAATTTAAGAGACACCCATAACCAAAAGAAGGAGCAATGTAATCACTACTCCTTCCCGACTCTCTAATCTTAAATGTTTTTCTAGTAATCTGCTTTACTAAATTATTCTTCTTCATCATGTACTCTACATCCGTATTCTCCTGGTTGTGATTCCCATTCACACCCTCTACCTTTTGCATCTGTACAAAAGAAAAATTCATAATCTCCATTATCATCTAATACGGTATCATCTGATCCACATTTAGGGCATTTTGGAAAAGCTTCTGAGTTCTCAAAAAACTCTTGCATTTTTTCTAAAAATACATCCATAATTAGTTTTTTTGTTTTTATTAAAGCATCTAAATATCCTGCTGAGTATTCATCAGCATTACTAAATTTTTCAGCTTTGTTTATTTGAATTTGTAATAATCTGATTATTTTTTTAATCATCACCAAATTTTAATAACGCATAAGATAATCTTATACAGTCTTCTTTTGATAAGAATAAGGTAAATGCATCACGAGATGTAGAACCTTGTTCATATTTTATATCTACTTCTATACCTCTTTCTGTTTTATAAATACTAACAGATTGTGAGTAATCAGATATAAAAATTTTACTATAAATCGGATTTTTTTTGCTTACTTTCTTTTTGAAGAGATTCTTTATTCTCATTCTCCGTAAATTTTAAATACTGCTCCCAGTTAAATATCTGTGTTTTATGCATTTCAAATGCATCAGCCATTGTTAAACCACTTGGCAAGTGCCCATCATTAGCCTCTCTAATTGACATGTATAATTCTTTCATTCTTCCCATAATCTGATTGCTTTTTTAATAAGATCTTTAGCTGCATGATTAATGTGCTTATCTTTAAGCTGTGCATAAACCTTGAGTTTATTATAATCATCTTTATCAAACATAAGAGTCATGTGATATTTTTTCCGAGGTATATTTTTAGGATGCGGAAATACATACGGAAACTTCTTTCTGATTTCTTTAGTATGCTCTAAAAACTTTTCATTATTAACAAGTAAATGAAAATAAGGATTCTTTTTAGAATGATTAATAGAGCATCTGCTAATTGGCTTTAATAATTCTGATATATTTTTTTCAGACCATCCAAATTTATAATAAAGCAATGCTATAACATAATCTCTTGGATCTAAATACTTAGGTTTTCTAGTTTTTACATAACCTATATTTTTTTTAAAGTAACGTAAAACATCCCTATCATCATATTTCTTCATATGATAAATAATTAAAGTTTAAATAAATAAATAAAATTTAAGTTAGATCAAATTGGTACTTTGACATTCTACCATTTCCACATTTAGACCAAACTCACTTAATTGATTTTGCATTTCAAAAATTTCATCAAAATTACCCACTTTTATACTGCACTTACCAGTATTATGAGTAATTAAAGAACATTGATCAGCTTGAACTTTATCATGATCACAAATCATCATTAATACTCCCATAACTTCAAAAAAGCTATGTTCTGAATCATTAAATAATAGTATTTCATATTTTTTTTCTCCTGTCATAATCATATTTTTATAATTGATTCACCAACTTGATCCATAGAATCAACTATTTCAGAAAAGCTATAATTATCATCAATGTTATAATTAATATACGTAGTAAAATACTTTTTTTCAATAATTGTCTGTAATTTATTTTTTAATGTAGACATATAATGAAAATAAGGTTCTTCTAATACGGCTAAATCATTGTATGCTGAAGATAATTTAGCTAAGAATAAATTTACAGAAGTTGTAAATCCATCTTTAATAAATATTTTTTCATTGTAAGAATTATATAAATCAATTAGTCCCATCATACAGTCTGAATCTGATTTGATATAAGCATTAATTGGCTCTTTAATGTATTCTTCTAGCCATTCTGAAAAAAAATTGACATCTTTCTTTAAAAGATGTCTATATTCAGGGTAATCCTGTAATTCGTCAGAATCATTAAGAGCACTGGATAATTTGGTTAGTGCTCTTAATAATCTGATAGTATTTGCATTAATTTCCATTAATCAAGTTTAACTTTAAAGTCTTTCCACTCAATTT
>Ga0208018_100034_pt1 | contig 75991 bp, 113 predicted proteins | sample 31_taG_FD_184105 | JGI IMG/M metagenome (GOLD analysis project Ga0208018, IMG submission 184105) | Marine viral communities from the Gulf of Mexico - 31_GoM_OMZ_CsCl metaG (SPAdes) (version 2) | ecosystem: Environmental > Aquatic > Marine > Oceanic | place: Gulf of Mexico | collected 2015-07-12 | reverse complement strand
CTGTAACACTGGACCTCAGTATGTCCTTAAACTGCTGATTAGTTTTTCTTATCATTCAATTCAACTCATGAAACTCCTCAAGTTTTCCACTGGCAACGGCAAGCTCAAGAATCGTTTGATCTTTAACCTGCCTGCTGGGTATGCCTGCCCACATGCTGGTGTGTGCAAAACCTTTGCTGATCGCACTACTGGTCAGATCACTGACTTGCCTCAGTACACAGGTGTGACAGCAGAACGTGACTTCCGTTGCTTTGCTGCTATGGCAGAGACACGTCCTGCAGTGCGGGAAGCACGTTGGTACAACTGGGATTTACTGCGTGAAACCATCCACATGAATGGGAACCAAGCTGTGTTGTTGCGCGACTTGATCGACCTGTCACTCCTGATGCAACCGCCTAAAGAACTGATTCGTATCCATGAATCAGGTGACTTCTGGACTGAGAACTACATGAAGGCTTGGATCATGGTGGCCCAAAGCAGGCCACAACAGAAGTTCTATGCATTTACAAAATCATTAGGAATGTGGTACAACTTGCGCGACATGATCCCATCCAACTTTTATCTCACTGCATCTCACGGGGGAACGCTCGACTACCTGATCGATAAGTATTCAAACGTATTTACCAGGGTTGCTCACGTTGTTTACACAGAAGATCAAGCCGCAAAGCTTGGTCTTGAAATTGACCATGACGACAGCCATTGTCTTGGTAATAAGCCATTTGCATTGCTAGTTCATGGATCACAACGTGCTGGCAGCGAAGCAAGTCAAGCAATATCTCAACGTAAGAAAGAAGGTGGATTTGTTGGATACGGCAAATCAAACAAGAAATAATTCTGTAGACACTTGCGGATCAAATGAAATCAGATAACATCTGTCTGTCTTTCATTTGATCCATGAGTTACGTCATTGCTTGTTGGCGGTGGGGCACACCACATGCCATTACTGCCAACAACGAAACAAATAAATTTGAATTGATTCCACTAGACTCTGATGTAGCTTTAAACAAGATTTTTTCTCATCCGTATCGTGCGGGTGCACAACAAATCTTGACGTGGATCAACAGCAATGACGAAGACCTTGCCTGTAAAGAACTCTCAATTCAAGATGAGTCCCGTTTCCGCAAATGATAAGTACTTAATCTTTGACCTTGAAAGCGACGGCCTTTATGACAAAGTTACAAAAATTTACTGCATTGTTATCCATGACATTGCAACCAAACAAACTTTTTCTTACGGGCCTGATTGCATTGCTGATGCTCTTGCTCATCTGGCAACCGCTGATGTTTTAATTGGTCATAACATCATCTTCTACGATTGCCCTGTGCTTGAGAAGTTACATGACTTCAAAAGCAATGCACAAATCATTGACACTCTTATCTGCACACGATTGATCTGGCCTAAGGAGAAACTCTATGACCTTGACACGGAACAATATCCGCAGGTTCCAGCGAAGAACCGTGGATCCGCATCACTTAAGGCTTGGGGATGGAGACTGGCCGATCATAAGATCGACTTCAAAGACTTCTCCCAATATTCTGAAGAGATGTTGGAATACTGCAAACAAGACGTTGCAGTCACGACAAAACTTTGGGAACACATCAGTGTTCAAAACTATCCGCAACCAGCTCTTAAATTGGAGCACGACTTTGCGTTGGCAATTAATAGACAAGTTAGATCGGGTTTTCCTTTTGATATGGATGCAGCTCTTGATCTCATGGATGATCTACGAACAAAACAAACAGAACTTGAAAACAAATTAAAGGAAGTATTTCCTCCTATTAAGCATGAAACTGTATTTATTCCAAAAGTAAACAATGCTAAAAGAGGTTATGTCAAAGGCCAGCCATTCACCAAAGTTAGTTATGAAGAATTCAATCCTGGATCTCGTGATCAAATCGTTGATCGACTCAAAAACAAGTATGGATGGACACCTGAAAAGACAACTGAAAAAGGAAATCCAATTCTTAATGATGAAGTTATAGAACAACTGCCCTATCCAGAAGCAAAACCTTTAGCTGAATACATGCTGGTCAAGAAACGTCTTGGTCAGCTTTCAGAAGGCAACAACTCTTGGCGTAATCTTTACAACAATGACACTGGTTGTATCCACGGTGATGTTACTACTAACGGTTGCATTACTGGGCGCTGTTCACACCGCAATCCAAATATGGGTCAAGTCCCAGCAGCTTACTCACCCTATGGAAAAGAATGCAGAAGTTTGTTCTCTGCTGTTAACGGGTGGAACCTCATTGGTGTTGACGCTAAAGCACTTGAACTACGTTGCCTTGCTGGATACCTTGCCCTCTGGGACAACGGAGAATACGCTGCTTTGGTGACTGATGATACGGTTGACATTCACGAATACAACCGACAACAGTTTGGCGTGGCCACCAGAGATATTAGTAAGCGTTTGTTATATGGAATGTTGTATGGATGTGGTGCAGTTAAAGCCGGTACTATTATTGATCCGAATGAAAAAGATGAATTTGTTCTGCGCAAACTAGGAAGAACTGCAATCGATTCATTCATGGATGGTGTGCCAGCATTGAGAGAACTGCGGGAAAAATTAAATAAGAATCTTACTAAAAACAATTGTTTGTATGGATTAGACAAAAGAATTCTTTATTGTCGATCTGATTTCAAAGCACTAAATGTTTTGTTGCAATCAGCTGGTGCAATCATCATGAAGCAAGTTGTAATTAATCTGCATCAAAACGTTGAAGAAACTGGTCTTGTTTATGGGGTTGACTGGGTTCAACACGCCATGATCCATGACGAAATCCAGCTTAGTTGCAAACCGCAACACGTGGAGCTGGTGAAAGATAGCGCATTAAAAGCTTTCCCGCAAGCTCAGGAATTTTTTGGGTTTCAGTGCGGCATTGAAGGGGATGCCAAAGTTGGCCGAACCTGGTACGATACTCACTGATCGCCCGTCCTCAGGTATGACGTTAAACTGCCTTACCACCTTGCTTTACACAACATGAACTTTGTCTGTGCCTACGCTCAAACACTTGAACAACCAAGAGAAGTTTTTATATCGGAAACTTCGACAGCAATGCGATGCATGATTGCATTACCTGCTGTTGGTAATAAAGCCCCAACTCACATCGAACTCAATCTTTATGGCAAGAATGCAGAGCGTTTTGCTAAAGCGCCAAAAGGTGCACACATTTATTTACACGGATCAACACTGCGACACGATTTAGATACACGCACTCATTCATTGCATGGCGGTAATGTCGCGCCTGCTAGTGATCAGTTTCCACATTTCAATGATGTGATCTTGACTGGTCGTTGTGTGAAAAATTTAGATCTCAATGATCCACGGGTATTTCGCACAACAGAATCAGGTTTAATGATCTGCAATCAAACAATTTCAGTAACAACAGGCAAGAACCAAGCTGACCTGTTCAACTTCTTTGCAATGAACAATGCAACAGATCGATTGAACAATGCTGAGTTACTTGCCAATATGACTCGCAAAGGTGTTGGTATTACTATTCGCGGTCGTCTTGTTACTGATGCGTGGTCTGATTCAAATGGTGAACGCAAATCTCAAACAAAAATCCAGCTCAATAAAATGACGCTGGCTCCTAAAACAACAGTTAATGAGGCCAAACCTATCGAACCACAAACAACAGTAAGTATTGAACAAGAAGTTCAGCCCCTTTGGAATAGTGGTACATCAAATCAAGTTTCTACTGATCCTTGGAATGTTACTTCTGGTGGTGGTCTTCCTGACCTCCCTGGCCAATATGGCGTTGCACCTGAACTAGACGAGGAACCATTCTGATGTCAACTCAAGCTGAAGACCAGTTCACACTCCTCTTTGAGGATGGTAAACGTAAAGTGTTGCATCAGTTCCAAGCAATTGGGACAGATGAAATTGTTGATGAGATGATTCAATTCCTACGTGGTATTGGTCATCTTGAACTGAACATCATTGAACGGATGAATGAAATTTCGAAGCAATACCTTGAGCTTTACAATTCCAATAAAGAAGTGTTTCTTGAGCTACAGCAAGATGAACTCAACGATGTAGAGTGATTTCCCGTCCTCTGGTAAGACGTTAAAAGGCCTGGCTCTAACTACGAACAAACCATGCCTGTTACTCCAACTGACATGATGAGTGAATCCTGGATGGATGAACTCGAAGCTGAAACAACCTCTGCCCCTTCTCCGAAACTTCTTAAGAAAATGACTACCAAAAAAACATCAGCCTTGGCTACCAGGGGACTGGACTCTTTTAAGATGTTCCAATCCAAAGAATTTGTTTCTGGTTATCAAAACCTTGTCACAATTCAACCCCTCAACAAATCAAAAGTCCGAGGATGGTTTATCCGTAAATCAGACCTCGATTCCTGTGGATGGACTGCAACTGAAGATCAGTTTCAAAAAGGTTCAGTTATCTGGGGCTACAAGCAAACATTCGGCATGGCTCCCAATACTTCAGTTGAAGAAGGACTCAACTTTATTGAACCTCGTGTTCAGATCTTGTTGCGTTCTCCCTTGATGGTAGAAGAAACTACTGGAATGCGCCAAACAATTGGAACGTTTGAGCACCCAGAAGTCAAAGAACTTTTTGATAATGACAAGGTTGCATCTGATCTTGCCAATAGCAAAGGTGAGATGTACAAACGTAAGTACAGTGTGCGCACTAAATACCTGGTCTACATTCTGACCCAGGACAATAAGCGTGCCCACAAAATTCCTATGGTGTTAACACTTAAGGGTCTTAACGGTACAGACGTATCCGATAAGGTAAAGCTGTACGAAAAGGAAATGTCTAAGTGCTTAAGCAAAGCTCTGGACTCTGAGGTTCCTCTGGCATTCAATGAAAAGTTTTATGCTACGACAGTGTTTGCTCCTGTACTTGCCAACGAAATGCGTGGCGCCAATAACGTAGAAATCTGCGCTATTGAATCCTTTGAAATTCCTGACTACAGTTCTCAGGATGAAGCGATTGAATCTCTTAATCGCCTCAGCATTCCCGATGAAGATCGTGAATCAACCTGGAAGATGCAGGAAATGTTTGATGATTACATCAATCAACACTCCCGCCAAGATGCACAACGCCTTGGTGGTGCCTATGGAATTAAAGAAGGTGTTGAGATTCTTCCCGTCTCTCGTACTTCAGACGCAGTAGATGTAAAAGCATTGCCTGCTCGTGATGAAATGACAGGAGAAGATCTATCCTTCTAACCCAGGAACCTGGGGATTGTTTACAGCATCTGGTTCGACTGCAACATTGTTGAAGATGAACATGTCTTGAATCAATCCCCTAATCACACCTTGACGATTTGTGGCGATCTGCGCAAGCAAGGTCGCCATTTCTTTCAATGTACTTACTGAATTACATTCTTCTATTGATCTTTTAACTTTTTCTAGCCAGAACTTATCATCAAGTGTTGGTTCAATTTGAAACTGAGTCAATGGAACGTACTTAATTTCTTCCATAAAGTATTAAGTTGTTACAAACTATTTTACTTAACGTTTTGATCTTGAACAAAACTTTCCATTTGTGTTAAGAATTCAGCACATGAAACCTGAAGAAAAAGCCGCAATTAAAACGGCTGGTGCTACTGCCTTGATTGCTGGTGCCTTTGCTGCTACCATTGCGACACCGGTGGCCTGGGCTGCCGTTATGCTTGGTGCTTACCGCATGGGCAAACATGCTTATAACCGTGCCAAAGAGGAGCGGTTACAAGCAGACTATTTCAAAAACCACTAACTCAAATCAATCATGAATACGCAAACTCAACTTGAACTCAACGCTGCACAAGCTTGTATTTACACACGTACTAACATAACCCGTGCTTATCAAGATTTTGATGACTCCGAAATCACTGGGATTTATTTGCGAGATGACAATTGCATCGTGGTGCGTCGCGATGGTACTGAGCAAACTTATTCACGGGACTTAATTAAAACTGCATACAGTTCTTATACCCATCGTCTCAAAGATTTCTTTTCGTATCTTGGCCCTAATTATCGTGGCCCTAGTGTATGGCATAACAATGCTTACATACTGTTTAAGGGCTGGAACTACTCACACGCACTCGGACATTTAACCTCAAATGCACAACTCCAAAACCACTGGGCAGATAAGTTTATACACGTATCCGACCCAGCAAAAGTTACAGCCCTCCTCCAATCTGACCAAACGGACATTGGGCATTTGGTTGCACCGGACGGGATGCGGCTTCCAAATCGGGCGATTAATCTTGATCGTGAATTGGATGACTCTGCCGAACAAGAGCCGGTGTCTAGCGAACCTACATGCTCGTGTGGGTCGTTTCAGCGTCAACTCAACAACTTATCTACTTTCCAGGAAGAAGTCCAGGGGTTTAGACCATGGTGCATCCATCTGACTTGGTTTGCCAAATATCGCGAGCTTCTTTGCAAACGAACTGAAGTAAGGAATGCTAGCCCTAGTGGTACACCTGACAAGTGTGTTGCTTGGTGGTATGCTCCTCCGACTGACCATACAAGTAATGGTCGTTTTGTTTTGTTGCACACCAAGTCAGGAGCCCAGGCCCCTCTTACTCATTGGCGTACGTACAAACCAAAAGAAGTTTTTACACAACATGATGCATGGGATTTGTTTTTCAATATGATGGAGGCTGGTTACACACCTTTCCCAGGTACTTCACTTCCTCAGCTCAAATCGGCTATTAAGAAATGACTGACGACATTCTTGAATACGCACGCCAACTTGCAACGCAACCCATGAAGATCGGTCACCTTCGCTACGAACTTGACATCCCAGAAGATACCCACTGGGAACTTGTCAAGCTAGCTGCTGACCTTAAAATGCACCAAGAAGACTACGCAATCAACGTTCTTATTGGCCATGTTGAATCTGAGTTGGATCGAAAAGCTCAAGATTGAATGTATTGATGAAGAAGATGGCAGCATGACCATTCACATCAATTGGGATGAAACAGATCCAGATTTGGAATACTGGACATCCCTTGGTGAAGAAGGTCAAAAGACCTTTATGATTGATGCACTTTACAACGCTCTTCAGTGCGATGTCGATTGATTCTTACGGCCTTTCTTCTGAGCAGTACACTGAGTTCTTCCATAAGAACGTACGGTTTGCTGCCAAGCTTTACCTTGACACTTGCAACATCTTGACTACAGAAGGTGTCGGTAACATTGACTTTAAAACTGTCTTGGATATGTACCAGGAAGCTGTGTACACAACCAATGACGACTGCCGGCGTTACCAAAAAGCAAATAACCCTGAGGCTTTGAAAGAAGCTACGGCTGACATCTTTGCTATCTCTCCTACCAGAGAGGAACTCATGGCAGAGGTCCAGTCTCTCAGTGCCAAGGTCGATGGGCTTACCGATTACTTTGCTGAATCACTTGAGGCAAAAAACAAGGGCTTGTCAGGCCTGGTAGACTAACCAAGCACAAACCCTGCAGGGTTGCCGTCCTGGTCATGACGTAAAACTGACCACACACTTCAACTTCAACTCATGTTCGAAACCTTGCTTGCCACCGTTCTTCCGGTGATGAAAGATCTTCTTTGGGCAGCGGCAGGTATGCTGCTGACCTACATGCTCAACAAAATTCAATCTCAATTCAATTAAACCATGTCACAAATTACTCAAACAAAACTTGGTAAACTAAACGTCTTTGATTTATACAAACACTATGCTGCTCTCGAGCAGTCTCTCCCTCTTCTCACTCCTGAATCCCAGGAACTGGCTAAAGCAGAGCTTGAAACTTGCGCCAACTTACGGTCAGAAAAAATTGATCGTATCTATTACGCAATGGCGTCGCATGAAGATGCGCTCGAACGCATCAAAAAAGAAAACGATCTCATTGTGCAAGCCAAGCGTCACCATGAATCCCAGCTGCGATCGCTCAAAAACCTGCTAAGTTATCTGCGTCGTGTCCTGCCACAGGATTCGAATAAGATCACCGGTCGCAATTACCAGTTCACCCTTGTTAAAAAGAAAGAGCTTACAATCGAGATCTCCTCGGACCCAGAGTTTTGGCACACTAAAGAAAGAGAACTTTATTGCGTTGCAGAAGAAGTCACCACAACCAAACGAGTTGTGTTACGTTCAATGTCAGGAGAAGTTCTATCTGATAGAACAGAACCTTCCACTAAAACAAAAATCCTCCCAAACATTGATGCCATACGCAGCGCCTATCAAAACGGTCAACAACTACCGACTGGAGTCAAAGTCACTCAAGAATACAGTGCCCGATCCAAACGCATCTACGCAGAACCCCGAATGGAACTGGAAACATCCGAGTATCCAGGAGAGCTTCTACCAGAAGATTGATGCTCCTGCTGATGCAGAAGATGCACGTATCAAGATGAACTGCCATCAACACGCAGTAAAAGATTTCGATTTACAAATTGAAATGAATGATCTTGAGATGGAAATGCTCAAAGATCACGGTGAAATCCTTCCCTATAACGAAGGACGTGTTGATGAGTTGGAACAAAAGAAGCTTAAACTTCTATTGGGTAAACGTTTTCATCAAAACGCTACCAATGCCTACTGGTATTATCTGGCCAAAGCGGGTAAATAAATTGGAATACAATAAGTAAATATCGCAAGGAGTGTCATGGGCGGTGATCCCATTTTAAATAAATTAATTGCTGGGTTCACCAACGATGGCACTCCCCTTTCCGCGACCATTGGCTCCAAAATGGAACATGGTGTTGTCATCTTGACAGCAGCCATGCTTGCTAATGAAAACCTTGCCTCCTCCATGGATGCGGAAGAAATGGTTGACGCTGCCATTAATTATTACAACGTCATCCAACAACGTCTTGGTTACTACCAAGAACATCAGGCACATTCCTTAGAAAGATTACTTGGCAACTAATTACTGCTACAGTAATTGCACCCTTACAACAAGGAATGGAACCTGTTTACGTACCAAAGCTCACCGTATCTTTTGCGGTAGATCTTGAACTTGAATACAACTCCTTTGGCGGCAAAACTGCAGATGAAATTGCAGTGGCGCTCCAGGACGATCTAGATGATTTATTATTTGAACTCGGTCACGTGACCGGTGTCTTTACCAGTTGTACTTCGATCCAGTTTGATGACTGACGACCTCGCAAAAAAACTCAATACCGCAGGTGCTTTTGATACCCCTTGGCTCAAAGAGCAACTGCAAAACTGGAATGTACAATCTGAACAACGCAAAGCTGATTTTATGGAGCATATGTATCAATGCTCTGGTCGAAACAACGGTTTGTATACAGGTTTGTGGCAGGCATTCTGCATGAACGAAGCAGGTCCTTTTGCTCGTGACAAATACTTTGAAATGGTAGAAGCTGCCAAATTGTTTCAAGAACAACAAGAACAATCTATTAAAGAAGCTGTTAGTGTTTCTTAAGCTTTACAATAAATAGACAACTGACTTTTGGCGCATCATACTAATGGTGCGCTTTTACAACATCATGGACTTTGTTGACATTGATCGCCCAATGGAAGTCATCCAAGAATGGCAAGATTGGTACCGAAAAAACCCTATTGTATTTGAATCCGAAATCAAAACAGCTAAAGAAAAAATGAAAGAAAGAGTACAAGAACATTTCGAGGACACAATTGCAGAGTTTTGTACAGAAATCTCTGGTAAAGAAATGTATAAAGCTTTTTATAAAGCTGCATTTGAAAATATGCAACAGCATGAAAAAGAATATTTAAAAGCAAAAGAACTTGTTGACATGTTGCGCTTTGGCAATCACAACCAAGATCAATGACTAAAGAACCTCCATATCCTGATTACATCTGTCACACTTGCGGAGAAACTTATGGTGGATGGTACAAACGTGGAACATATATTGGTCCTCCTCACCACTGTGCTACATACCATGAAGGAACCTGTGATATTTGTGGCGCAACTAATGTCCCAGTAACAGAGCCACGGGATTATGGTCACCTACGTGCAAGATGGAAGAGTGAGATAATAAAGAATAATAATTAACAGCTGTTATTCCAACCGCTGCAAGCATCTTGGGTGTTGGTAATAAAAGGTCGCAGGTGATGATGTCTATGCATCAATTGATTGGGAAGAAATTTCTCTTTGATAAACTAGAATTACTGATTAAAAGCTATGTATACTTCTGGTCTTCAGACGCAACAACCACCCCAAATGGGGGTGGAACCACTCAATACTGGGGTGGCACCAGAGCCTCAAGCTAAACCCAAGGCTCCGAGCAAATCAAAAGGTGGTGACGTTGGTGGGTTCATCCAACAGTGCATCTCCCTTTGTTCCTACCTCAAGGAACTTCAGACACAGGCCCATCTCATTCACCTGAACTACGAGGGGGGTAACTTCCTCGGTGTGCACGGGTTCCTTAAAGACCAATACGAAGCTCATCTGGAACAGTTCGATACATTGGGTGAGTTTATCCGCAGCATGGACTACTTGATGCCCATGTGCGCCAGGGGGCTGGCTGATGCTGGCCCTGTGATCCAACACGTTACCAGCTACAAGGGCACCGATATGCTCGCGGTGTACTACAAGAACCTTGAAGAGCTGGGTATGAAAACCAAAAAACTGGAGCCCATTGCTGCCAAGGTGGGTGCCATTGATATCCAGAACTACATGGCTGACCTCTGTGGTGAAGCCTTTAAAGCTGCTTGGTTTATTAAGGCTACACTGCGGAATGGTTGATGGAATTAACTCCTGCGGAACGCGTAAAACTAAACGCTGCAATTCTTAACGCAGCTAAAACTGGTCAACCTTTGGCAGGTGAACTGCAAAGTTTATATGATCGCGCTGCTCAATTTGAAGCTGCAAAACAACAACAATTAACACAACAAGCTACACAGTTTTCTGCTGAAAAAGCAAGTCAACTTGCAGCAGAAAACTATGCAAATAGAGGTCCGGCTGGACTATTAAGCCCAGGTTTTCCAACACGAAATGCACCTATTGCTTTCCCAAATTATTCAGTGCCTGGTCAACCTAGGATTGACATAGTATATCCCCAGGGTCCAACTAGTGATTTACCTGTTACTGACTTTAAAGAACTATATCCTAAACGTGTTCCTGTACTTAATTTACAAGATACAGACTATGCACCAACAGCCTCACCGTTTGGTAAAGAGTTTGACTTTACAGGAGCACCTGTTGATATCAGAGACACAGAAACTGTTTACGAACGGGCTCAAAGATTTTTAGATCAATATTTTCCAGGACAAAAACCAGGACAAGCTCAAGTAAAAAATCCGCAAACATATCAACCATATGGAAATGAACTAATTTTGCATGATGCCATGCATGATTTTGCCAATGTTGGTAATACGTTGCGCGGAGAAGAGCTAATTACAATTGCAGAAAATGTTGGTGCAACTCCATTAGGGACAAATCGTATTGGCCTTAAAGGATTAACTCAACAATTGGAGTGGCTTGATGATTTGAATCCTGCTCAAGCTTACGATAAGGCGTTGGATGCTGCACGTCAACAAGCAAGAATGGCTGGTAGAACTCTTGTTCAACAACGTGGTGCTGCACAAGGAAGTTCGTTGTTCCGTGATCAAAACAGAGTTGAATCTTTCTTGAGTCCTCCTATTAGCCAAGAAGAATTCAACACTATGGCCCAAAGAGGTCAAGAGTTTTATGATCAAGTAAATCAAAACTGGAATGCATTTAAACGTGGAGGTTCTGTTGAATGGGACGATGCGCTCACGCGTGAAGCTTTTACCAAACGCAATCAAGCCCTTGATGAATTCATGGGCAATAATCCTGAAACATGGTCCAATCTCAATCCTCCTCGTGTAACCACACAGAGAATTGCCGGTGGATACAGCAAAGGTGGCATTCCTTATGGAAACTCACTATCTTTAATGAATGCACCCTTAGTTCCTACAGTTGATCAAGGTCTATACTTCCAAGAACTACAAAATAAAATTAACCAAGCAACACCTGCTCTTAAAGCTGCAATTGAAAAAGAAGAGCAATTTTTTAATACACCAGAGCAAGTTGCTTTAAGGGAGGCACCTAAACAATGGGAGGCCAAAGCGGATGCTTTAAAAGAAATAAGCAAAGTAGGTTATTTACCTGAAACAATTAACAGTCTTAAAGCCCAAGGAATTGAAGTAGAGTCCCCTGAATTCCAAAGAGATTTGCGTGTGTATCAAGCTTTATTAGGGGATAAAGCTATTGGTGGTCGTACAACACGCGATGTTTTAGAAGACACCCTTGGACCTGAACCACGTAGACCTTATCCACGTACCATTGCGCCTGTTACTGTAGCAGTTAGTGACGTGGGCAATAGATTGATATCACCTTACAACAATCCAAATTTCTTTGAAGAAATAAAAGATGATATAAACCTTAAAACAACTCTTGGTGAAGCATTTACTACAGCGCGTGGTGCTCAACCTGGAATGCGCGGGGTTACGGCTGCTGCTCCATTGGACTTAAGTCAAACAGGAAGAATGTACTTAAATCCTCCAAACTTGGGATCGCAAGCTAATTTAGATCCTGTTAACTTTACTACTAACGTATTTAAAGGTGCAGGCATAGATCCGAGAGAAGTATTAACTGATGTGGCCGCTAAGGCAAAACAAATCGAAGCATACAATAAAGCTCTGCCAAACATTACGCAAGCAATCCGAACCGGTTTTAACACAACAACAGACCTTGCAGGCTCTGTTCCATTGTTTGATCCAGCTTTCAGGCAAGCTATTGAACAAGGTGATGCAGGTAAAGCAGCTCGTCAAGTTGCTACTGAATATGCAATTGGGACAGCGGCTGCTCCAGTAGTCGGGGCAGGTGCTGGACTCGCTCAACGTTTAGCGCCTGCGACAACTGCTGCTGTTCTTCCGGTAGCAGCTGGTGCTTTACGCGTTGCGAATCCTGTTGCTGTTGTTTCTCAATTAGGTGGAAGTGCTAAACCATCTACACGACAACAATCTATAGAACGTCAACAAAGTCCTGAGGCATATAACGCGCAAGGTCCAAGCGCAAATCCGCAGTTGCTTAGAGCGGAAGCTGCTCGTCGTCGTGGTTCCAGGTGGAAATTCCCCACTCCCTTTGGTGAAGTACGCTTTCCTGAGCTAGGCCTTACAGAAGCGGGTGGATTATTCTTCCGTTAATTAACCCAGTGCTCAAGCCTGTGGCAGTTGCAACATAACGGAATACATTTACTGATCTCATCCTCCACTCTGCTCCAGGCATAGCCGTGGTTCACCATGGATGAAATATTGTTATCCTTGTCACTTACGTGGTGAAATTCTAAAACACGGTGATCATCCAACCCACACTTCTCGCACTGCAGAGTTTTCTTGTACTCCAGAAGCTTCTGTCGATTCTTATTGATGCGTTCCTTGGAATCTCTCCAGGGCATTCATAGTTTTTATTCGTGCAATTAATATAACGCTTTTATTGAAATTGTTGATATCGGAGATGCAGGATTTGAACCTGCGACCCTCTGCTCCCAAAGCAGATGCGCTACCAAACTGCGCTAATCCCCGGAAGGGAGGGCGAGAGTGTCTGCCTACGATCATCTACGATGCAGCCGAGGGGACTCTTCGTTTAATACGACGTTCCTTGTCGTACCCTATCGGTCGTACTGGAATCGAACCAGCTTTCCGTGCATTGTCTGCCTGTCCTTACCAATAGACTACCGACCGTATAGATGGATGCAGTGTGACTGGCGTACCGACAATCGGGCTGTGAGTTAACCAGGCGTATCCAGACAGGGACTGCACCTCTATCTTATCTATTCTACACTTTCATTTGGAGTCTTCCAAAAATAATCATCACATTCACCAAGGCGACCCCACTTGGGGGCGTGCTCAACATCAAAGTATTGAGTTGATACCTTAAAGTCTGGCGTCTTTAACTCATGGTTGGTGAGCGATGGATCAACCATTCGACAACGATTGTTGGGATAAGCGCCAATTTGACCGTTGTCCAAAACCACAATGTTGTGCGACTTGTGCTCGTCAGGAAATTCCGCAAAGTAAAAGTCCGGTTCGTTCCTATGTGGATGATAGTTGTCAATTGTAAATAAGTATGTGCCCGTCATCACACCTTGCGTGCGTGTCATAACTTGGAACTGCATGTTAAAGATCAGATTCTTTTCGATGATCGTCAGACCATGATCGAATCCATTCCAGAACTGCAGGTCGGTTAACTCCAGGTCTGGTGTGGGTGCTTGTGGTTTGTCAGGGTGGTCGGGATCCCAAGCAAGGAATGCACTGATGGGGAGTTTGTCATACAGTGCGCCGTACTCAGTGAGATAGGTCTCGAAGTACAAAGCACGCCCAGTAAGTGACTTACAGGTGACCCAATAACCAGGTGTGTATTCCCCATGGCCGTCACGCAAGTCGCGTAAGTACTCACGTCTGACCCAAACTTTGGTAGGCGGTACGTTGGCAACAAGCGTAGTCACAAAAAATCCCGGTGTATCATGCCGGGATCATAGCTTCCTTCCGCGCTCTTGTGAGCACTACGTATTTGTAACGTGGAAGGGGTTTCGACTATTACCCCTAGAGCGGTATTGCTCCACGTGTCAGCATATCAGGATTTACTGTCTCGATAACGGCGTGCAGCACGTCCTGCTTTCTTTGCCTTCTCAGTGTTTGCTACGAACTGTTTACCTTCGCGGCTACCAGTTCTTTTCTTTTGATCAGTCTCCTGCCGTTCTTCTTTTGACAGTGAGGCCCAAGCTTTTTCGGGTAGGTAACGCTTGGTATATCCCTTTTGTATAGCCTTGTCTGCCATGGTTAATAAGGAACTGTTACATCTACTGAATATGGAGTTGGTTTCCAGGGCATCGCATAAAGTAACGCTCTTCCAATTGCAGTTGCAGGGCTAGCGGTTGAAGACGACGAACTTGTTTGAATATCGCCATATTTTCCTTGACCTAATTCATCTTTTGCAAATTGAGGAATGCTTCGATTTAAACTACCTTTTGTTGGGTTCCAAATGCTTTGTATTTCTTCTATTGCTTTGATTGGTTGAAATTTACCTGATACAAGATCAGGGTCTTCCGCAGGATTGGTCATGTCATATTGATCTATAAAACGAATTGATTTTCCAGGAACGACTTCCGCATTAAAAGATCCTAATGTATTTGTCACCTCTTTCCCAATACTTTGATTTTGATACGGTCGGTAAGCGCCTGACCTGGGAAGTCCTGGTCCATAAGCTGGGACAGGTCCTAAAACAAAATCAGGTGCTGTTCTATTTTTTCTGCCTTCTGCAACAACTTGTTTTAATTCGTCTCCTAACGGACTGTTTAAATTTCGTTGATCTCCTGTTTCAAGCTGTCTTTCTAACCCAACTAAAATTTCCTCGGGAACTTTAAAAGGGTTTGGAACCATCCCCCTTGCCATTGGATCAGGGGATGCAGCGGCTCTTAAACCACTTAAAGTAGAAGGATCAAGTTGTAAATTAGTATTGCCAATTCCTGTAACATAACGACCAAAAAGATTAACACGGTCTGGCAATTGATTCATTAAACCACCAGCAAGAGTCTTGGCAGTTACTGCTGTTTGTTGTTGTATTTTCTTTTTAATCGGAGAAGCTGGGCTTGCTGCTCCACCAGGAAGAAATCCTCCAAAAACATTCTTATCTACCTGGCCATAACCTTGATTAACCTGATTTAAAAACCGTTGAAATAATTCCATCACTTACTCTCCTTGTACTTTTTGGCAGCAGCTTTAGCCTTACCGCGTTTTTCATATTCATCCTTGGTCATCCACTTCTCTTTGCCCCACTTCTCCAGAGACTTCTGCTTTTCTCCCTTCCCACCCTTATATCCCCCACCTGCTTTCTCATATTCTTGTGCAACAAGCTGAGCCTTGCGTGCGCTCCACTGGCCTGGCTTACCGCCCTTAGAACCAGCCATCACGCGATCTTTAATGCTCTCGCGTAACTCTGGCTTGGAATATTTACTATCATCCTGTGGCATCAGGATTATTATTTCGTTCTTTTAATATTTTAGCCCACCTACATGGTTTAGCGTTTTCACGCCAATTAGCAGGTGGGTTTGGAAACCAACGCCTTAAATCTTCAAAGTATTTTTCGAGGCGTTCATCCTCTGTTGGGCCGCGACGTTCCTTCATTCTTTCCTCCAAACTGCGACATCAATTCGTCGACATGCTCCAGAGATTCAAGTCGGCACAAAATATCAGAAATTGTATTGATAGTTAGAGGGTGTTCAATACGTGCAGAAAATGCAAGCGCATCACGCAAACAACTTGCTGCTTGCTCGAGAGATTCTTTTACCTGGGTGGAAAGAGACATTTCAGATTCCTTGGGTTTTCTAACTATAGGGCCAATTAATAACATGTGTTTACTTAACGTCTTAATTAACTATAAACTAAAGCGCCAAGAATAACCATCACATGCAATTGGTGTATTTGCTGCAAAAGAATGTATGGTTTCCCCTACATAACAAAGGTCATCATATGTAAGAGCTGGAGATGTACCCAAGAAGAAGACTCGCTTGAGTACATCGTAAGCATTTGGATAATCTTTGGCGTTGCCAAGATGAGCGTAAGCTGGATGGAGTAATAAATTACCAGCAAAATAATTACGCGTCTGCACACCATTTGTTTCCAAATGCTGTTGAAGTGCTTGCTTGACTTTTGGATTGTCGCAAACAATTGGGACGCCAAACCAAGATGTTTCAGCTTGAAGTTTTTCACCAATAATTCTTAATTCAAGTGGATAATCCTGAAAATAATTTACAATTGTTTGATAGTTAAGACGCCGAATTGTGTGGATTTCATTAAACTTTTCTAGCTGCACTAGACCAACAGCGCCTTGTAAATCAAGGGGCTTTAAGTTGTAGCCAATTTGACTAAATACATATTTATGATCTACAACAACATCATAATCTGGAAGCCATGTATCAAAGCGTTTGCCGCATGAGCCATTAGCCAACATGTTGCATTCCCCTACGCAATAACAATCGCGTCCCCACCAGGCAAACTGCCTTGCCAATGTGGTTAATCCAGGTAAATTAGAAGACACCATGCCACCCTCAAGTGTGGTGATGTGGTGCGCTGGATAAAAAGAACAAGAAGCTGCTACAGCATGCTCGGTCAGATACTCGCCCTCCCACTTGGAGCCAAGGGAATCACAATTATCTGCAATGTACTTCAGTGAATGCCTTTCACAGATATCGAGTAGACGATCCAGGTCGTAACAATTACCCAAAACAGGGCTACTAAAAACTGCAACTGTTTTATCCGTGATGGCATCTTCTACTTGCGAGAGGTCCCAGTTTAGGTCGTCCCAGGTGATGTCGACAAACTTGGGGGTCAAACCATTTTGAATGATGGGATTAATTGTAGTTGGAAAGCCAACAACACTGACAATAATCTCGGCGCCATCCGGCCATTCAAAATATTTCTTCAGGGCAGCGATCATTACCAAGTTTGCGGAACTGCCGCTGTTCACCATTAACGATGACTCGAATCCAAATTGTTTGGAAAACGCACGCTCAAATCGATCAACCTGTCTGCCAGCTGGAAACCACTTACCTTCTTCTAGGGTTTTGATTGCTGCTTTAATTTCTTCTCCATCAAAGTACGGTCCGGAGTACAAAACTTTCGATGTAGACATAGATCTTCTAACCCTTGATAGACATTAAATATAGGTTCAAAACCAAGATTGTTCAACAGTCCACAATCAAGGCTAAAACGTATGGCTTGATTGTAGTTACTCGGAGGGTCTACACGAAAGATTGATGCAGGATTTCCAAGTAATTCATTGGCATAATCAACTGCCTTGAATAATTCTGTTGCTTTGCCTGTGCCAATATTGTACGTAGCATTCAATTCGCCAAGCCCACCAACAAGGGCCATGGCACGACACGCATCTAAAATGTGAATAAAGTCTCGTGTAATGTAGTTAAAAACACGGACAGACTCCTTTTTCTTCAGGCGACTGATTAAAAAATGCAGTGCATTGCGTTTGTTCGTACCAGGGTCAGGCCCTCCGTACACATTGCCTAACCTGAGAATGCGATAACCAATACCAAATTCTTCGCAGTATTCCTTGACCAGCTGCTCGGCAGTGTACTTAGTAATCGAATAAAAACCACGGGGCTTGCAGTCGACATACTCATGAGGTTGCCGGTAGTTTGGTCCATACACAAACCAACTGCTAACAAAATTAAATTCCTTAACACCGGCTTCGCGACATGCATCGAGCCGACGCATTAACTCAACTAAATTTGTATTGACATCAATAAGGGGATTTTCTTTGAATGTAGCATTGTCCGTTGTACTAATTAGGTACAGGACACGCTTACTTTCAGGATTTAGTTGATCCCTTGGTATTAAAAGCGATGGAAATAATTCGCGGAAATATGACCCAATAATTCCGGTTCCTCCGTACAGACTTAAGTCCATCGTTGGCGTTGGCTACGTACAGGATCATACAGCCAATAATCAATAGGCAAGTCCATGTTAAATGGTGTCTCATACTGCTCTTGTCCAGGAAGTCCTCCCCACTTGGCTATGTAATAACGTCCATTTTCTGAAAAAGTTTTTTGGTTTTTCTTTTGAAAATCATTTCTACTTTTAAGTGTTGAGCTAACCTTATGGTTATATTTCAAAGGTACATACTCCCATTCCAAATCAGCTAATTCCATTCGATAACGATGGTCGTTATCTTCGTAATAAGCAGGGAAAAAGTTTTCATCTAGATAACCAACTTCATATAAAAGCTCTGGGGTAAACACCATAGAAGAGTATCCATTTTGTGTTTCGTCACAAAGGATACCAATAAAAGGACTCTCCAAACGTTTTGCTAATTTTTTTAGTTGGTTTGGTTTTGGATGCCAATCAACAGACATGATGCACCAATATGGGCAGTCAATGTTTTGTTTGATAATCTGGTTGACTGATCCAGAAAAACCCACATTTGTAACATTGTGGACGACTTTTATTTCTTGTATGTATTTGTCGCCACTTTTAGGCAAACTATTAATTGCCTTTAAAACTTCTGGATCGCCTTGCGAATTATCAAGAATAAAATAACGTTTAACTGGATAATCAATTGAGGTAAATTGCTGAAGTAAATCATCAGCACCATTGAGGATCATGGTGCCAATCATTTCAATTGGTTGTGACATTACAAATCAATTCGCAAATACTCAATGTCTTTGGATTTTAACTCTTCCTCAAAAGCATCAGCTTCTATTGTTTCAATATCGTCAAAAGCTTTGCCGTTCAGGCAACCAGTGCGGCAATCTTCGTCGATATCGTAATAAAACCTCGTTAAATTAGTGGACATGATGAGCAGAATAAATTAAATTAATGTACTTCGAAGCAAGGATAAAGGTGAGTACAAGCATTGCCAACCTACCATTAACCCTCTCGGCATACCAAAGGAAGTCGTCGGGGTGAGTTGGAGGTTTCCAAAATTTTAAATCTGGGGATTTTTCCAAAATTGCTTTCCAGATTTCAGAAAAAATCCAACCAAAACAGCTGGCGTAACCCTGAATCGTCAACACAAACTTGTTCATTTAAAAGTGTGAATAAAAATGTAAAGGTCTAGGGAAACTACTACTAGCATAGCGCCAAGGATTGAGGCAATTGCATATTCAAAATTGTCCATGATGCTACAATTTTTCTAATTCTTCAATGTTAATCATATATCCAGGGGCAAGTCCTGCGTATTTAATTAACGCATTGCAAACATAGGCACAATCAATGTAATGACCTATGGGGTCGTCGCTGTAAAAAACCTCAGTCATTTTTTTAATATTGCACAACATGGGTCTGTTTTCGTAGACAGAACACTTGCCGTCAACCAACATTTCACAATCGCCATTCTCGTTTGGTTTATATGGAAATTCTTTGACCAATGCTCCAATTGGTGTGCTGGGATCGAAATTACTGTTGAGTACTTTACCAATGTGTTTGCAACATTGGCTGCAACCAGTGCAAGGAAAGTCCGGTAAATCACTATTTTTCATTCGCTGATTTTAGCTGTTAAACTATACGCAATATACAAAACCGTCAATGGTTGCTAAACTAAATACAGCAGATCCTTGGATTAAAGCTAAGGATGAGCAACCAGATAAGATGCGGAGCCTTAACCGGACCGCAGCCAGAATTACGCTTAACGGAAAACGTCACTATACAACTCCGTTACCGACTGGACCTGCACCGTCCGTAACTACTATTATTAGCGAGACAGCTTCCGAAGCAAACAAACGGAAGCTTGAAATGTGGTCGAAAAACAATCCGGGTGTTAAGGAGGCTGCCGCTGAACGCGGAACTGCAATTCACTATGGCATGGAGTGCTACCTCAAAGGGAATAAAAATCCGCAAATTCCTGAAGAATATTCCGATTTTTGGTCGGGTATGCCATCAATACTGGACCAGTTCCAGGAGGTACTTTGGGCGGAGTCGCCGGTTCTTGATAAGTTTAACTTTACTATCGGTGCTGATGACGTTGCTCGTGTATGGGGTTGCGACAAAGAAGGACGTGCCTGGGCTGGTGCTCCTGACATCATCGCTGTGGTTAACAATAAACTTACTCTTGCTGACTTAAAGACCAGCGTCAAACCTTACAGTCGAAAGTGGCCAAAAGATTTAGAAAAAGGATCCCAAGAATGGAGGGATCTGCTTGGTGGTCACATGAAATTTAAAAAAACCTGTAAGCAATTAGCTGCTTATGACATTGCTATTGAACAGACACTAGGAATGACTGTGCAACAAGCAGCTATACTTGTATCGACTCCTGTGCGTACGCAAATTTTTAAAATCTCCCGGAGATTTTTGGATTCTCTCCGGGAAGATTGGTGCAAAATTGTAGAGGAATATTACAACCAAATCGAAAACTGTAATGTTTACGATCCTGATCTTATCTGATTAAAAAACAGGTTGTTGGGCACCAGGGTTTGTTGGGTAGCTAGGGCGTGTAGGTGCTGTTGGATAACCGGACATTGTTGGATAGCCAGGCCTTGGTGGTGCTGTTGGATAGCCAGGCATTGATGGCCCTGTCGGGTAGCCTACTGGAAAAGTAGGACGTTTTGGAGGAGTGGGTGGTTCTCGCCGTGCTGGAGGAGTGGGTGGTTCTCGCCGTGCTGGAGGAGTGGGTGGTTCTCGCCGTGCTGGAGGCTCAGGGGCGGGACGCCTTTCTTGACGCCTTTCTTGACGTGTTTCTGCTCGATTTGAACGAGCTGCCTGTCGAACTTCTCTACGATCTTTTTTGGGTACGCTGCGTACTAAATCCCTTCTTTGTGTTCCTTTGCTTTCCCTTAATCTTTCAATCAATTCGCCATATTTGTCAAGTAGTGTGCCTTGGGGTTCGGCAAAACCCGGTCCTCGAATAAGCATCTACAATAAAAGAATCTTTATTTATTTTAAACGGCGTATGTCTAGCTTTTTTTCTTCTCTTGTAAAATATTTTATTGACTGGTTAAAAAGACTATGGTTTGAATCAAAATTAAAAGCCAGGCTTGATATGATTGAATTGCAAAATCGAGTCGAGTCTGAGTTAGAACTAGAGAAACAAAACAAGCCAATCTACATTGAACATCCCATTGACCCAGTGCTCCAGCCTGGGGAGTCAGCAAAACTGGGTGGAGCAATCGAATTAAAAGCGCCTTGGTATACTGATGAACCGCAACCCCCAAAGTCCGATGGAATGCCGTAAGCGTTTAGCATGGACAATTGCCTGTGAGCAAGCTGTTGTAACAAAAGAAGACGCTGTCGCAATCTATAACAGAATTATGGATGACTTCAATTCAATAGATAAACGAAACAAATATAAAAAACTTGAGTCTAATAAGTCTTAGTGATTTAACAATATCTTGGGACTCTCTCTGGATTGGTCACCGTAGGATAAAGAGACACTCAAATCACCTCCATGGACATCCACGTTTCTGTGGGTGAGTGGATGCAGACTCTCCAAAGCCTCATGTCAAATGCGGCTGATGGGGATTGTTTTTGCCTGCCCACCACCATGCATCTTCATGCTTTTCTAATTTTAAAAGAGGACTTTTTCTCTCACAGAGACTTTAAAGTGTTAGTAAAACAGGAAGGGATTCATGACCAGTAAGAACCAGCAAGCTCTGAAGCCTGGAGAAATTAGGCTCGATTACATCCCTATTGATTGGCCGCTCACCCCGTTGGGTGCCAACAAGGATCCCTATACTGCTGGTTGGCAGAACAAACCCTTCACCGTAAAAGATATTGAAGAACAAATTATCCTTGGAAAATGCAAGGCGGTTGGACTGTTGTCTGGGCCTGTCTTTAATCATCCCTTCGGTTTTGTTTGGGTTGATATCGATGGCCCAACCGTTTATAAACTCATCGCAGAGCTATCAAATACAGATGTACTTAATGAAGCACTCCCACCAACACTGACTATTTGTAGTGGTAAGGTCGGACGAGAGCGCAGGCTATATAAGGTTCCTCGTGAAAAGCAAAAGCATTTTGTTCGCAATAAATATGCCTGGCAAGCCGAGGGCAACTTAGAAAAACTAGAAATTCTTTGGTGTAAGCACCAGGGTGTGTTGATGGGTTTGCACCCTGAAACAGAAGGCTATTACACTGCTGAAAGCATGGGATTTGAATGGGTAGATGAAATTCCCGACTTCCCAGACTGGCTTTTGAATTTGATTATTAATAAAAACGTTAAGCAAGGTAAGCCAGCCAAAGAAGTAAGTCGTCGCATCGGCCCAGGGTTTGCCATCAATACCGTTATTGATCTTGACCGCGACATGAAACTTGCGGTCGATGGCATGTGGGGAATGGGTCCTGATGCCGCAGATGACTACGACACATGGATTACCGTTGGTCAAGTTCTACATCAACTAGACGATTCTTTGTTGGATGAATGGGATAAATGGTCGCGTCAGTCTGATAAATACAAAGATGGAGAGTGCCATAAACGATGGATGTCCTTTAGTAAAGATGGTGGCCGTGGCTTGGGCACCTTATTGCACATCGCGCAGGAGCATGGATGGAAACCTCCATTAGAGCAACAGGAATATAAAGCGTTAAATGTCCCCGATGAAACTCTTGATCACGTGTCAAAACTTCTAGAAGAATTAGAAGCTGATTTGAACATAAAACCAAAGACTTCACCTGTTATTGAAAAAGTTGAATGGCAAGCATCTGATGTCAAGCCCCAGTCAAAAACAAAAACCAAAAAAGATAAGCCTTCCAATCCTTCTTATGATGTGATTGCTGATGTTGTATTGCAGCAATATAGAGATAATTTGCATTTCAGCCAGGCGCATAACACCTTCTTTATTTACGAATATAAAAGCAAGGGGCTATGGTCTCAATTGTCAGACACGGAAATCAAAGGTGATCTTAAAAACAAATTAGAGCAAATCAAAGATGAAATCTTGCCCAATGGCTATGGGATGAAGATGATCAATGATGTTCTTGAACAGCTCAAAATTTGCACCATCTTTGATGAGTGGTATGAAGGCAATGACTTACTTCTCTTTACCAATGGAATTCTCCACGTTGAAACAAAGGAGTTGACTGAGTTCAAAAAAGAACTCTATATGACTCAACAGTTGCCCTATGACTACGATCCTTATGCAGAATGTGAACCAATCATTAAGTGGTTGAAATCAACACAAGACCAGCACTGGGGACGTACTCAGGTTCTTCGTGCATGGTTGCGTGCTGTTCTCTTGGGACATTCAGAAGTTCAAAAGTTTGTTGAAATTGTCGGCCCAGGTAAATCGGGTAAGTCCACCTACTCCAATCTTGCTCATGCTTTGGTTGGGGACGACAATGCAATGATCTCTTCTTTGGAGCATCTAGAAAAAAATCGTTTTGAAACTTCAAATCTATATAAGAAAAAGTTGCTGCTCTTTAATGATGTGGAGCGTTATGGCGGCTCTGTCTCTGTTCTTAAAGCAATCACCGGTCGGGACTTAATTCGTAACGAACGAAAGTTCCAGTCTGGCAGTCAAAAGCCATTTAAGTTCAATGGTCTTGTCATGATTACTGCTAATGAACCAATTCAAACAACAGACCCTACCTCTGGTTTGGCACGCCGTCGTTTGACAATTCCTTTTGATCGCCCGTTCACTGGCTCTTCTGCAGAACAAAAAACACTTATTGATATGGATGATAAGGGCAAACCATTTGGTGAATTTGCCTCCATGCTTCCAGGTCTTGTGAACTGGGTTCTTGAAATGTCTGAGGCCGAGATGCGGGAATATCTGATGGAGACCAATAAAAAAGTTGAGTTTTTTGCTCGTCACCACCAAGAACAAATCCTTAAGTCCAACCAAATCATGGACTGGATGAGTCATTGTGTTGTCTTTGATCCTGGTATTTCCAGTGCTATTGGTTTGGCTAAGACAAGCGCAGGCACAACCTATATTTACTCCCATTGGGATGAATGGTTATATGCAAGCTACTGCGAATTTTCTCGTGGCAGCAACAGTAATATCTTGGGTCGTAGTCGATTCGAGTCCTTGGTAATGGACGTATGCGTTCACCAGCTTGGACTGAACGTTTACAAAATGAAACAAGCGCGTGGCATTCGTGTTATCAACATTGCTGTCCGTGATTCAAACAAAACAAAATATGCGGACTATCCGTCAATTGTGGAAGTTGGGATGGACAAAGAAAAATGGAAAGAGTTTTACGGTGAAACACTATTTAAGAAAAATGATGCAAGAATAGAAGAACTTGAAAAAGTAAATTGAGTAACGGGCGTCACCTTATTCTTGATCTCTACGATTGCGATAAGCAATTACTAGATGATTACAATGCTCTAGAGGAGCTGATGCAGGTGGCGCTGCAAATGTCTAATGCACGCATCTTGCGGATTATTGGTGAAAAATTTAAGCCGCAGGGTGTGACTTTACTGGCTCTGCTTGCCGAGTCGCACTGCTCAATTCACACCTGGCCAGAAATTGGCTACGCAGCTGTTGACCTCTATACATGTGGAAATACAACAAACTCACATAAGGCGGCGGAATTTTTAAAATTTAAACTTAAAGCAAAAACTACAGAAGAAAAAGAGTTAGTTCGTTCAATAACTGCTGTTGAATATGTATAGTATTGTCAGTCAATGAATTAATGATGACTGACAACAAACCTAAGCTTTTGTGGATTGGCGATATTGTTGCCACCACTGGTTTTGCTCGTGTGACCGAGAATGTTTTAAGCAAGTTAAAAGATAGGTATGAAATTCATGTGTTGGGATGCAATTGGCATGGAGATTACACGCCATTGCAGGAAGAATATTTCATGTATCCTGCCTCCAATCGGTTCCAGCAAGCCCCCTTTGGAGAAGATCGTATCCGTGAAATTGTTGAGCGCATCCAACCTGATGTAGTTTTTACTATTAACGACAGCTGGATTATTAATGAACAATGGCGGCGTATTGCCGATTTGCGTGACCAACTCAAATTCAAATTTGTCGGATACTATCCGATGGATTCCTATGAATGGTATGGCGTTCTAGTTGATACGCTTAACGATTGGGACGCGGCAATCTGCTACACCGAATTTGGTGCGCAAGAAACAATCAATTCTGGTGCCAGGGTTCCGATTACTGTTATTCCACATGGCATGACGCCTAAACAGTTCTACCCTGTTGATAAGGCAAAAGCCCGTAAGGAGCTGGGGCTGGACCCCAATGATTTTATTGTTTTCAATGGAAATCGAAATCAATTCCGCAAACGTATTGATATCACAATTAGTGCCTTTGCAAAATTTGCAATCAACCGCCCAGATACAAAACTCTACCTTCACATGGGGATGAAAGATCAAGGCTGGGATGTCATGCCGTTATTTGCTCGTGAAATGATGCGGCAAGGTCTGGACCCTAACAATCGGATCATTATGACTACTCCGCATGAACATCCACCTTCTGTACCAGTTGAGATGCTCAATACAATCTATAACGTAGCTGATGTAGGCGTTAACACTTGCAAGGGAGAGGGATGGGGTCTTGTTAATTTTGAGCATGCAGCTTGCCGTGTGGCCCAGGTGGTGCCTGATCACACATCCTGTAAAGAGATTTTTGAGGGTACAGGTGAGTTGATCCGCTCCCTTCACGCTGATGTTGACACCAATTTTGGTCGCATCATGCCCTGCCCTGATGACAACCATCTGGCTGCCATCCTTGCTGACCTATACGAAAACCGCGACAAGCTCGATCAAGTCGCACAGGCTTGCTACGACCGTGTCACGGATCTTTGCTTCGATTGGGAGACCATCGCCAACCAGTTTGATGAGACCTTCCAGGAGGTTCTAGCCAAGGCTGAGGAGGCTCCACGCATTGTCAAACCCAAAACCAAAAACAAGAAAAAGAAAAAAGAGTTAGTAACTGCCTAAACTTTGGCCAATTCGGCAATTGTCACCCCTGCTTCGGCGGGGGTTTTTGTTTGTCTTGCTACCAAGTGGAGCCTAGGGGTGCAGAGATTCTGAGAATGAGATGCAGAAAAACAGAGAATAAGTGCCGTACGTACCCTAGAGCTAGCAGATTACACTTTGGGTTAATGGTGTAATGTTGAAAAGTTCCGGCAAAAAGCAAAGAGAAATAAAGTACGTACACTTTGTGACAACGGCGTCATTTAGGGGATATAAAAGAAAATCAATACCTATTCTCTGTTTTTGTGTCACATTCTCTGTTTTACTGCTAATCTTCTCTCATTCGCGTTTCACCATGGGATCTCGTCACACCCCTCTGCCGCCCCTCTGGAGGCTGGAAGAGCTCTTCTCGCTATCGGAGCAGTACCCCAGTGGCCTTGCCCATAACACTGCCCGTGGTAAGCAAAAGCGGGGGGACCAGGCTGGGAGATTGAACCGCTCTAACTCCTTCTATTTGGTGAGCGTGGATAACCAGCGCTACTTAGCGCATCGCATTGTGTATCTCATGCGACACAAAACACCTATTGAAGGTTATGACATTGTTCACCGTGATACAAATAAAACAAAAGACAACAGGATGGAACTGATAGCGGTTCCCATAAGCAATCGTTTTTCCTGACATGGCAAACATCTACAGAAACATCAAACAATCTCTAGAGGAAACGGGATTTAGATATATAAAAAACATTGAGCAACTTAGTGATACAGAACTTGAAAACCATGGTTATTACAGGGGTTTTGTTTGTCCCCACAACCATCACATCCGGGATTCAAAAAACCACTGGTGCTACTTTTGCGTTAAGAAAATTCTGTCTAATGTCTGTGGATTTGATTTAAATTATTTAAACGTTGAATATAAAATTAAATACCAAAAACTCTGGGCAAAAATTGACATTAAAGACGTTGATGATTGTTGGCCATTAAAACACAGCAGTCGTTATTCTCCTCGACGCGTTTGCTTCCCTTCTTATCGCTCTTCTTATAGTCATCAAAAAGCTGAAAACGTTACTGCACATAAAGCAGTTTATCAATGCGCTTGGGGTGACATCGGCTCGATGGTGGTTACCAGGCTTTGCGGAAACCCTTTGTGCTGCAATCCTTTACATCTTATTTCCAGCTGGAATCGCCTGTTTCCACCAAATACAATTTCTCCATTTGAAACAACATTTGTTGCCGAGAAACTGATGGTTTATGGATCTAATAAAGATAATGTAGTTCTTACTGAAAGAGACTTCAAAAAGACAATTTCACATCCTTTACAACACAAAGAAACGACGGAGTAAAATACTAAATAAAAGTCAAGATAATGCGTGTTTCTCAATCACAAAGACAAAGAACACAAGACAGTCCCCTCGTTGTTGGTACTTTTTCTCAGCTTTCTATACGTTATTTAAAAGGTGCTTTGGGACCTAAAAACCAAATCGTCGGAAGGGCTGATACTCGTTTTAATTCCAATGGTGGTTTTGGCGGCGGTTCTTACAATCATTGGTTTCAATTCAACATCACTTCTCCTGCTTGGATTATTGTTGCAAAAGGTGGTATACGACCTCAATATATTCAAGTATCTACTTATGATTTGAATTTGAATCCAATTCAAGAACGCGCAATTTTTGATGCGGACAGTCTTGTTTCTACAATTGACGGTACTCCATACAACCCATATACGGGGCACGTCATGAGTGCTGGCTCTAACTTTTACAATAATTTTGATCCAAATCGAGTTGATTTGGGTAACAATCTTTATTTCCCATTGGATACGGGTTCATATCTTTTATGTGTTTCCACAACTCGCAATGAACCTCTTGATTATGAAGTTGCTGTAGTCATTGAGTTTCCAACTACTGACTTTAATTTGTTGACAGAAGATTATTCGTATTTATTGTATGAAAATACTGATCCAAGTTTTATCGTTGCAGATGTAACAGAAAATTTTGCTTCTAATGATCTTCACTCTCATTCTTTATCTGAATGGGTGACGGCATGGGAACGTGAACACCCACAAGATCAGCGTTTTCCAGCTGTCTTAGTTCCTTTAACAACACAGCCATGAATTTTCTTTTTCTTTTAAAATCTTTTTTAAGTCGTAAAACAAAATCGAACACTACGCAGCAATCGTTTGGGCTATATTGCAAAAATAACCCAAGCGCAAACGCTTGTAAAATCTATGACGTATAGGCCAAAACGTCGCATTAAACGTTTTATTTTAAAAACACGAAACAAGGAATGGGTTGCGGTTACTGCAAAACCCTGGGTTTATGTTGGGAGTACGTGTGTATGGCTTGTTGTTTTAGGTGTCAGTAAATCGCGTCGACAGTTGAGCGACTGGTTGCATAGTCGTAATACAAAACGATCTCGCAAATTAAAACATACAATGTCGGGTCACTCTGGAACAAAACCGCTGACCTGGGCCTTTACCAAGTTGAAAGATTTTCAAGAACACATTCCTTGGTATGACGGTTTATGGTTTTGGTTTGATGCTATAGAAAAAGATAAACAAAGACGTGTTTATTTGAAATGGTTTGAAAAAAAGGGAATGAAAGATTGGCAATATATAGTTTCTGCCGATTCATTTTACTACTTTAAAGATCCAGCGGTAGAATACAAGAAACTCCTGGAGAGTCATGGACCATCTTAATCAGTATTTAGAAGTTGCGCTTGCTATTCATGCGGCTGCTTCCGCCATTGTGGCACTTACTCCTACGCCAGCAGATGATAAGCTTGTTGGTAAGCTGTACAAATTGATTGAAATTGCAGCCCTTGTTATTGGGCGTGCAAAACAACGCTGATTAATCTGGAAGGGGCTGAAACCAAAAACAGACTCCTCCCCTTTTTTCAACCCAATCTCTTGTTGCGTACGCTTCTGCTTTTGGAAGTGTTACGCATTTTTTTTCTTTCCCAACTTCCCAGCAAATATTTACACGTATGTGTGGATCTTTGTATTTTTTCACCTCAGTAATCCCAGCGGACGCGCGGTTTTCCTTCTCGAATCCCAACATGGACAAATCCTTTTGACGCACCATAGCCTAAGCTATAGGGCCAGTTTTTGTCACACCAAGACTGAACTTTGTAAATATCCACTCCTTCCAAATAAAAATCAACTGCTCCTTTAAACGGTGCGTTGTATGTGTGCTCACTGTTCTTTGCTCCTCCAACTTGGCGATTAATAGGTTCAGGTCTTGATGCGCTTGTGATAATAATAGGTTTATCGCCAAATGCTTTTCTTGCTTTCTCTAGGAAAAAACAAATTTCTTTTGCGGTATCGCACTGATACTGTTTGGTAAAACGCCTTGCTTCTTGATTTAAAGTCAATTCCCCATATGCAATGTGCGGAGTAACTTTATAGTTAAATGGGCTCCACGGGGAGAAACTGTTGTTATGTGGGTTTTTCTCATCTTTCTTCTCGCCAATTGTTTGAAGTTGGCGATCCATTATCTGTATTAATTTTGTACTATAGTCGGGATCTGTGGCGTATCCTTCTTTTACAAGTAAACGAGCGCAATCATTTCTGCTACTCGCTCTGTTTACGCCCTTAAATTTACCAAAATCTTTATACCAGCGATCTACCAGATAATATATGCAAGTGCTTAAATCAGGAAAATCAATAAACCCTGCTTTAATGGTCACCCATTTTCCGTTTATAAATTCTTGTGTGTCAACACTAGTTCCCGATCCTTTTAGTCCAAATGCATTCCAAGTACCAGAGAAATGTTTTCCCCAGCCAGATTCAAGCGCCCATTGAGCGCAAACACATTCGGGGAATAAACTACCTGCTTTTTTAGCAACTTCATATACTCCGTCCCATGTATTCAAGTCTTGTGTTGTTTTCTTTGCTCTATAACGAATGGCAAACTCATCAATAACACCTGGGGAAATTCTTCCCTGCAACCAGTTCCAGGCTTCAATTTGATGCTTTTCTTTTTTAAAAAACTCTGCAGCATCTGTAAGTTTTATTGTCATTTTATTTGTGTTCGTATTGATTTACTTTAAGTCAACTTTATTTGCCTGATTAGATACGTACGATTACTGCGGTTCAGGTGGCCACTGTACGTTCCAGGGAAATCCAGATTGTTGTGGAATCATGCGTAGTGTTTCTCGGTACAACGCCCAAGCAAGTTTGGCGTCTGCATCTAGAGGGCTGTCTGCAAGCTGGGTCCAATCACAGTTACTAAGCAGTTGATTGCGTTGAGCACGCACATTGGTGGCAGCTTGCTGTTCTGGGAGTTCATTAACTGTCCATGCCTGCAACCATGTCCCATTGACCTTTTCCGCCCGCATCTTTACTGCGTGCGTGCGGCTATCAAAAGCAGGTGCTGGCGTCGGCGTTACTTCAAAAACATCAAACGATGCAAGAGTTGCGACAGGAATTGAGTCTGGGAATGAAGTCCCAGGGTTTTCGGCGCGAAGATCAGCAAGCGTGTAAGGAAACTTGCCAGCTTGGCCGTTGAAGAGCTTTACGTACATAGTCATGAGATGGTAAAGGCCCAAACAGCGTCGTCACCTGAATCAATAATAAACATTTTCCCACCATCGGGCTTAAAAAATACGCCTTCTGGAGCCGTTATCTTAAATGGCAATAATGCATTGTTTTGTACATAGCTTGCCGTAGATACATCCCAGGCAGTAGAAAGGCTGTACTCGTTTATGTCATTTCCAACGTCCCCTGTTACATACATCTTTGTGCCGTCACTCTTAAAAAACAAACCTGTTGGGTTAGTTTCTTGCGCTGATACAGAAAAAGACTGCGAGAAGCTGGCTGTTGAAATATCCCAAGCAGTAGACAATGAGTATTCATTTACATCATCGCCAGTAGCTCCTAAAACGTACATCTTTGTTCCATCGTTCTTGAAAAAGACAGCTTGTGGTGTTAACTCTTGTGAGCTTACAGAAAGACTTCGCGTGAAGCTAGCAGTTGAAATATCCCACGGAGTTGAGAGTGTGTATTGATGCACGCTGTCACTTTGGTTGCCACAGATGAACATTTCAGCTCCATCGGATTTGAAGAATAAACCAGTGGGATTTGTATCCTGTCCAGTTACCGAAAAACTTTGCGTATATGATGCAGTATGTATTGCCCAAGCAGTAGATAATAAGTACTCATTTACATCATCTCCATTGGCGCCAATGATATACATTTTTGTGCCGTCGTCCTTAAAGTAAATGTCATTGGCTACAGTTTCTTCTGTGGCAACGCTAAAATAGTCAGTCGAAGGATAATTAAAGGAACCTGTACTAATGCTCCAGGCGGTACTCAGGTCGATGCTATAGATATTATCGTATTCACCATCTGCCATATATGCTACAGTTCCGTCACTTTTCAAAAACACACCTCTAGAAAGGGTGTTCGCAATTTGCGTTCCAATGTTGAAAAAGCCTGTGTAGCTAGCCGTTGAAATATCCCAAGCGGTAGACAAAGAGTACTGTTGGATGCGATTGCCACTGTTTCCTATGATATACATTTCTGTGCCGTCATTCTTGAAAAACAAATCTTGCACACCTGTTTGTTGCGCTGATACAGAAAAAGACTGCGAGAAGCTGGCTGTTGAAATATCCCAAGCGGTAGTCAAAGTGTACTCATTTACGCTGTCACTTTGGTTGCCACAGACGAACATCTTTAATCCATCTGTTTTGAAAAAAACTCCGTTTGGGGTGTTTTCTTGTGTTGACACCGAAAAACTTTGCGTATAGCTAGCGGTAGATAAATCCCAAGCCGTCGTTAGGTCGTACTGGTAAACGCTATCTCCAGTGGCACCTACCACGTAAAGCACATCTCCGTTTGCGCTAAAAGTTAATCCGACAGGTGTCACATCTTGGCCGCTAACGTCAAGACTTTGGACATAGCTAGCTGTTCGTATTACCCAAGCTGTAGATAGAGTGTACTCATACACATTGTCGTTATTGATACCTACCGTGAACATCTTTGTCCCGTCCGATTTAAAAGTAACTCCGTGAATATTGTTATCCTGTGCTTCGACATTAAACCAGTTTATCGGTGTCCCAGTAAAAGAGGCGTAGCCAATGTCCCAGGGATTTGCAGGGCCTCCGCCCCCGCTGCCTGCTGCTGCCCTAAGTCCTAGAGGAATCCTCATGCTGCATCTCCTACATAAGCGCCGTACACTTGGCTTCCAACTTTCCAAAACTGCACGACCGTATATCCAGTTGTTGCAAGTGTAGGCGCACTGCCGCCAGTCCAAATAACTCCTGTTGTACCCCAAGTCGCATCTGTCCATGTCAGGGTATAGGCAGTGCCATCATCAATCATCATGGTGACGGCTTCACCAGCGGCGAAGTTTGTTGCTTTAGGTGTGCGGTTGGCGCCGAGCGTGATCAGCTGAACACTTCCATTACCAGGATCTACTTCAAACGCTGCGCCATCACTGATGGTGTAGACATCCTCAAGGATCGTACCGACGATCGCAGGATCGGTCAGCGTTTGTACTGCTGTAAATGTTTGAGCTACATCAAGTTTTGCCGTATCTGCGTCGTAAGCCTGGACGGTTGAGCCAATGTCGCTGTCAACGAGAACATTGGACCCACCGTTCTGCAACGTGCCAGTAAAGTTGGCTGTTGTGTCGTCATACTTAGCTGTATCAGCATCATATGCTTGAACGGTTGATCCGATGTCTGTATCTACTAGAACATTGGATCCACCGTTCTGCAGTGTGCCGGTAAAGTTCGCTGTTGCAGCATCATATTTAGCTGTATCTGCGTCGTATGCTTGAACATTGACACCAATATCACTGTCAACGAGAACGTTAGACCCACCATTTTGCAAGGTGCCGGTAAAGTTGGCAGTAGTTGCGTCATACTTTGCGGTATCCGCATCATACGCTTGAACTGTTGATCCAATATCAGTGTCTACAAGAACATTGCTTCCGCCGTTTTGAAGTGTGCCAGTAAAGTTTGCCGTGATGTCGTCATACTTAGCTGTATCAGCGTCGTAACCCTGAACAGTAACACCCACATCCCCGTCGACTAAGATTGTATTGCCTGCCGGCAAGTTTGGGTCATATGCTTGAACATCAGTCCCGATGACCAATCCAAGTGTTAAACGTTGAGCTGCTGTATCAGCATCGTCAAGCAATGCTTTGCCCGCTGTTGTAATGTCTCCACCAAGCTGCGCAGTTGTTACAACACCTGAATCAATAGTCCAAACTGTTCCGCCACCGCTGACTGTAATGTCACCTTTGTCTCCATCTGTCAAAGAAACAGGTGGTGTTATCCAACTTGTTGTTCCGTCTGAATTTGTACTTAAAATATAACCTGATATTCCAGTTGCATTTGGAAAACTATATAAACCGTAAGGTTTAATATCTCCCAGTCCACTGACAATAATTACTCCCCCGCTTGCATAGTATGTATTGCCAGAAATAACTCCTGTTGTAAAAACACCTGATCCAAAAAAACCGCTTCCACTTGCGGAGATATTACCTGTTGTGGTTTGCGTGAAGTTTGCAACGGTAAAGTTACCTGTTGCAGCTGTTACAGTAACTGCTTCAATTAAAGTTCCAGTGATATAAGCGCCAGAAACACGAGTTGTAAATGTACCGGATATTCCTGTTAAATTTGTAAATCGTCCAATATTTCCGGTAACCGTGCCGCCAGATACTACGCCTCCTTCAACACGAGTGCTTCCAGTAACATAATTAAAAGTGCCGTTTTCAGCTACAACATTAAAACCTGATAGTTCACTTGTGAAAACACCAGTTACGCCTGTAATTCGATTGAAAACACCAGTTTGTCCTGTAATGGTTTGACCTGAAACACGTGTTGTAAATACACCAGAAATGGCGTTTACATTGGTAAAAGATCCCGTGGCACCGGTAAGTGTTAAGCCGGATATTTGACTTGTAAAAATTCCATTTACCCCGGTTACGGATGTAAAACTTCCTGCGTCACCCGTTACAATTGCTCCGGAAACACGATCAGTAAATACGCCAGTAACACTGGTTAAGTTGCTAAATAAACCACTTTGACCTGTTATTGTTTGTCCTGAAACACGATTTGTAAAAGTACCAGTAAGCGCCGTCAGGTTTGAAAATAATCCTGTAACGCCTGTGATTACATTTCCAGATAAGTTTGTAAACGTTCCTGTTGCAAACGTGCCAGTCGTTGCGTTTAAGGTTTGACCTGTAATTAACGCACCGCTAACCGATGTTGTAAAAACCCCAGTTAATGCTTGTACGCGAGTAAAAAGTCCTGAGGCACCGGTAATGGTGACTCCTGATATAGAAGTTAAACCAAAGATTTCGTTGCCCGTCAGGTTTCCAAATTCTCCAGTAATCCCTGTAACCGTGTTGCCGGAAATAGTGCCGCTTACAACTAACCCAGAAGAAATCGTACCGCTGCCACTGATGGTTAAATTACCTGCAGCCTCAATATTTCCTGTCGTTGCAATCGAGGGAATAACAAGTGTATCAGTAAAAACACCTGTAAGTGCTTCTACTCTTTGGAAGAAACCACTAATACCTGTAATGGTTTGTCCTGAAATCTGATTGGTAAAAGTTCCGGAAACACCTGTAAGGTTTGTGAATAGACCAGTATTTCCCGTTACGGTTGTACCAGAAAGGTTTGCGGTAAATATACCAGTAACTCCGGTAAGTTGTGTTGCTTGAACAGTATCTCCCGTAATAACCGCACCGGATAATTGCGTTGTAAACCGACCAATACCAGCATTAATGTTTGCAAAGAGACCGGTTTGACCTGTTACTGTTAAACCTGAAACTCGCGTCGTAAATGTTCCAGAAACACCCGTTAAATTTGTAATTAGTCCTGTGTTTCCAGTGATTGTCTGACCGGATAAGTTGTTGGTGAAAACACCAGAAACACCTGTTAAATTGCTAAATTTACCCGTATTGCCTGTGACTGTTTGACCAGAAACAGTTGTGGTAAATATACCAGTAACACCAGTTAAATTATTGAAGTTACCAGCATCACCTGTAACATTTGCTCCAGAAACAGTTGTGGTTCCGACGATATTTACACCGGTAATATTGGTTCCCGTTAAAGAACTAAATAGACCCGTAGCACCAGTGATTGTCTGTCCGGTGATCGTACTAAAAAGGCCGGTTTGACCTGTAATAGTAATTCCACTGATTCGAGTAAAATTACCAGTACCTACCGTTTGTGTTCCGACTGTTAACTGTGTAATATTTCCGGTTGTTCCGTTAACATTTAAACCATTTAATTGTGTACCCGTAATAATTGTGCCACTTACGTTGCCACTAAAAGAAGAGTTTCCGGTAACAATAAGCGAACCAAAAGTACTGACTCCCGTAATGTTAAGAGAGCCAAGAGTAAAGGAGCCTGAAACGTCTAGGTTGTTAGCAACAACCAATGATCCGGCGACGGTGCCGCCCGTCAGTTCAAGATAATAACCGTTAAAGTATTCTTTGGTTGTTGCAAAAGTAAGTTTTTTATTTTTTAAGCCGGGATCAACCTCGGCAACATCAACAATTGCCAATAGGTCTTCATCGTTTATATTGCCAGCTGTAATAGCTGGCAGCTCAGAGATGCGCCTGTTAGCCACCTATTCAACCACGTTTCTTATAATTAAAATTATAAGAGGTCTTCACTTATCATTTTACTTTGATTTCAATTTGTGGTAGTCGACTTGCTGCAAAATTCCAAAGTGCTGGGATTCCAAAGACAATTCCACAAGCGATTGCAAAAACAACAATTAGCTCAGCGACTGTTAAGTTACGACGTACGTAAACAATTTCTGGTTTTTGAAAATTTTGCACTGGCACTGGACTTGTCATCCCTTTGCTTGCAAGCACTTGCTGTACGGCTAGCTCACGAGCTTGCGCTTTCATTGCTTCAAAATCTGGGTATCCAGACAAAGCAGCGGGGGACGGCACTTGGAAGTCGGGCTGCAAATTGGGCGCCTGACTTTCTGGGACTTGCTCTTCCATGATCTAGCAAAAACTTTGTTTATACATTAGCATTTCTAAAAAGGAAATGCATTGATGGCAAGTTTTGGTATTAGAAAAGGGCTGGAGGACATTGCCCACGAGCTAAAGGGTATTCGAAACATTCTTTCATCCATGTGGCATAGTCGTTATCAGGATGGCGAAACTGACCTCTTAAATCCGGAAGCATTTGCTGACGAATATATTTCGACCGAAGAGTGTGGCAGGCGCTTGGGTGTTTCCGACCAAACGATCAGGAACTGGATCATGCTCGGCAGACATAACCCGCAAAAAGGATGGACCGAAGGAATCCACTATGTCAATATAAACCCAAATCAAAGCAAGAAAAGCGTAATTCGAATCCCCTGGAATCATTTGATCCAATCTTTTGCTAAAAATAAAAAGAGTGAAAGTTCCGACTTCCATAAGGGTGTTTTGTACAAAAGTCTTAATGGGAATAATCAATGACAAGCCATCGTTTCGAATGTTTGAATATTCATGAGGTAACCCTTGAGAATTATTCTGAAATATTGCCTGCGTCTTTGTGCCAGCAGGTGACGCCCTTCTTACCGCCTGAAGGATCTTTTGATACCGCTTGCCTGGTGAGGTATCTGGAAAATATTAAAAACTATGAAGAAGAAGATGAGAATTCGAATATGACTTTGGCCAATCGCCTAAGGATGGCTTTTAAAGATTTGCAGCCAGATACAATTTGTGGCAAATTTCCCTTGGCTGAATTGCCGCTGAAAAGGCGTTTGCGTTGTGTTGCTGAATATCTAATCCGTTCCGGAGAGTTTGACAAATTAAAAGACGAGAGAGGCAAACTAATTAAAAAAAGAGGTAACCTAGGAAAAATGGTTGTAATCTATCAGCCATTGCCTAAACTGCTCGAAGCACTTGTACGTCAAGGATTAGTAGAAAAATGAACCGTCGAGAAAAGTTAATCACTTCTGTTATTGGTCCAGAAATGGACAAGACAAGTGCGCGGATGCTTTCCAGTACCATCAAACTAATTCTTGGTGATATGGGCCAGCACTACTACAAAATGTGGGAAGCAGAGGGTCCGGGAATCATGGTGTTTCAACCCGAAGATAAAGAGCGTTCTATGTTCTTTTGGACTTTAGAAGAAATTCATTCGGCACAAGAAAAATGTGAAGGCGAGAACAACGGTGACCTTGCTGAAACTTTTCGTCGCGTACTAGAGGCAGCCCAGAAAATCGATCCTAAAGAAAAAGCTGGGTATTTAATTAACGACAAAGAAGGAATTCGGTACCTTGAAGTTGACTACAACAAAAAAGCGGAAGAAAAATGAGCATTACGGCGCCCGGCTATAAAAAAGAAGACCTGGAGCTTATTACAAACTATGATCTTGTATCGTCTGCACACGCTTTGCTAGATGGTATTCAACTAGATGTTGCTAGTTCTATAACAGCAAATTCTTTTGTTGAGGCCGAGCATTTCTATACACCAACAGAAGATGGGCTGAATTGCCAGCAATGGTTCGGGCGCGTTTATTTATTTCCTCCAAGTGGCGCTTATTTTTGGGAAGCAAAAAATGAACGCTGGAAAATGACACGGGCCACGTCTAAAACGTTGCGCTCCTCTCATGCTGTATGGTTCGAAAAGCTATATAAGTCCTGGCTGTCTGGTGAAATCGAACAGGGTTTATACTTTTCAAATTGTCCAGACATGATCAGATACGATCAGCGCATTTTTGATTTTCCTGTTTGTTTTTTGAAAACAGCTCCCACCTTAAGAAAAAACACAAGCAATGGTATCTCTATACATAAAACGTGCACCTCATTCTTGGTTTATCTGCAACCACAAGATCGTGTAGCATCTGCTACTGAGCGATTTATTGACATTTATTCAGAAAAAGGCCGCATTCTTCTCTGAATTGTGTAGAGTAACTTCGATTGAGTTTTGTCATGAGCGTACTAGCTGACTGGGAAATCCGAGAATTGGTTGAAAAGGAGGGGATGATTGAACCATTTGTCGATCATCTTGTCAACCAAAAAAAGGACAAAAAAATCTTAAGCTATGGGCTCAGTTCTTATGGTTACGATATCCGCTTGTCCCCCCAGCAGTGCCTTGTTTTTGGACGCATTTCGGAGGGTGAATGTGATCCAAAGGATTTTAATCCTTCTATTTTGACCTCTTCTGAGCTTTTAGAAGACGAAAAAGGGCAGTATTTTCTTTTGCCTCCATATGGGTATTGTCTTGGTGTGGCCCAGGAAAAACTAAAGCTTCCACGTGATGTTACTGTCGTTGCGGTTGGCAAATCAACCTATGCACGCTCTGGGATTTTAGTTAATATCACTCCAGCTGAATCTGGATGGGAAGGATATTTAACACTAGAAATCAGCAACTGCACTGGGCTATACAACCGTGTTTATGCTGATGAGGGAGTAACGCAGCTTCTTTTCTATCGAGGCAATCCTTGTGAGGTTACTTACCAGGATCGCAAAGGCAAGTATCAAAACCAAAAGAAAGAAATAGTTTTTTCTCGTGCTTAACCAAAGGGTTTTCCAAACTGTGGCAATGGTTTATTAGCATAGTTTGTTCCGCCTCCCCGACCAAAGCGTTCGCCCAGGTTGGGGAGTACTGTTCCATCAATTAGAAGCTCACTTCTTGGTGTTTTGCCTCTTATTTGTGGATCCATGATATTTTTTCTTTGGTTGTAAGCTGCTGCCGTTTTAACCGCTTTAGTAAAACGAGCAACACGATCTTGTTTGTTATTTAAAGAAGAAGCAATATCTCTTTCTTCTGGATCTAATCGGCGCAAGTCAATGTCATACGCCTGTTCTGGACGAAGATCTGAAACCTCGGCTCCAGAGGTTCCACCAGATCTTTGTCCGGTTTCGTAAAGTGGGCTGTATATGCTTGCCATGATAATATTGTAAATGAGATAACCCTATGTACATATCAATGCATAACGCAGCTGGATTTCTAGACAGTTTTGTCCAAGATGAACTGAAGTGTCGTTGTTTAACGGAAGAAGACTTCGGCGGTCCGCTCGATAATGAAGAAAATGATGTACCCTTATATGATATGTACAATCGAGGGTTGACTTTATGCGAACAAGGGCTGGAGCGGAATCCGTTGAATCTCGAGGGGCAACGTCCTGGAACGACTGGTTTGATCCCATCGATGGAAGAGGGGATGGCAATGGGGGCAGCACCAAGGCCGAAGACTCTGGTACTGGAGCTGGAAGAGCCAGAGGAGATGGAGAAAGTTCTGTCGGCAAAACGGCGGGGTTTGATGCGCTAGATATTTCTACGCAAGTTCCCGATTACCCTGGTCTAAGTGCGATGACAGAATGTGCTGGTGGTATCTGTCCTGTGCCTTGGGCAGTCAAAGAAGAAGCGCCCACCATTCAACCAGACGAGGTAAACCATCCTCCGCACTATACCGATGGTGGGATTGAGTGTATTGAAGCTATTGAAGCTTCATTGACGCCGGAAGAATTTCGTGGTTATTGCAAGGGTAACCTAATGAAATATGGCTGGCGTGAACGCCTGAAAGGCGGTACTAAATCACTGAAAAAAGCGCAGTGGTATTTAGACCGTCTTATTGCGTTTGATGAAGCTCAAAAGGGCTGAAGATCTTCGTCATCCTCATCCTCGTCGTCGCAAATAAATGCGGCGGCGAGTTCTGCTAATTCCAGATCTGTTGGTATATCGAAATCAATAGAAATATTCTCGTCGGCCAAAATGTCTTTAATTGCAAACCATTCCATCAGCCGTTGGTGATACAGGTTTAATAGAGCAGCATAAAGCTGTTCCCATGTCATCTCTTGGGCTTCAAGCTCGGCTCGCCGCATGGAAAACTGTAATTCCAAAGGAAGCTCAAACTGTCGAGATTCCACTGACTTTTCCATGGTATCCACAATTTCTATCAGTTTATTCTACGACCACGCATTAATCAATCCACATAGGTGGAAAAATTCTCAATCGATCCCTCTTCTCCAAGAAGTTCATCCAGCCACACAACGTTGCTCAACTCAAAAGAGTTGGAAAAATCAGTCAGAACATAGGGGTTGATTGTCTCTTCCAGTTCTTGGATCGCGTTGATTTGGTTGGGAGTGCCTGAATAACATCTGAAAGCTTTTAACAAAATATTGGAGGAACAATACTGAATTGGATTGATGTCATACAAGAAAAGCCTTACTTCTTCCTTGCGACGACTTAAGAGCCCACCCGTTGCTTGTCCTTCATGGTCATAGATCCATTTCATCATGCAATCAACAACAGCAGACCAGTCTTCGTTTTCAATGTCATCTAATAACTCGCTGTAGCGGAAGGGTTCCCAACCAACAGAATGAATAAAAGACAACAAAGATTGCTTCATATGGTAATCAAGTTTTATATTCTCTTTTTCCAAGAGGTCGTCAATGATGTTTAACTCGTGTGTTAAATATTCCAATGCTTTGTGTTTTGTGCAGCAATGGCCCTTTAAGACAGGGCTGCCATCTGGATAATACTGGCTACCAAAACCAAAGGTAAAAGGCGCACCACCGGTCGCTGGATCGGGGTACGCCTTCTCATTGAAGCCCTCGTATTTGCAGATTAGTTCAATCGCAAGACAATAATCTTTCATGGAGATATTCAACAATATCTCCAATCATACATAATTTATTTGCCTTGACCACGAGAGAGCTTTCGGCCATGATTAGCCTTTGAATGCTTCCCGTCCCCTTGTCGTGTGAGCTTGGGTTTGGACTCAAGCTTAACCATTGAACCTGATTTTGGTTTGGCCATGATTTACCAGTTGTAGTTACAAGCCCACCATCCGGGAGTCAGTTTGTCTTTCTTCTCGGAGCAGTTGTGGCGTGCCTTAAAATTAGCACGTCTTCCCTCGTCTTTGTGTTGTAGATAATCTTCGTAACCTCTCGCCCCAAAACGGACAATCGCCTCCTTGCCCCCTTGGCAAGCCTTCACAACATATTTATGTTTATCCCCCTTTGGTGCTCGTTGAGGCTCATTGCACTTCATGTTTTCTTTCTTATATTTTCCGGCTGCGGCGGCTGCTTTCTTTCTTTTGTCTGACATTAGCTAAATCCTTTAAACAGTGAAGTAAATTCTTTTAAGAAAGAAGTTGCAGCTTCGCTTTTTTCTGGAACTTCTTCATCGCTTTCAAATATTTTAAAATAAGAAGGTTCGGCTGAAGTTGTTTCTTCTTCTTGTTTAGATCCGAACAGTTTTATGGCTAAGGGGGATTCTGGGGTTTCGAGGTTTTCGTCATCTGCAAATAAAGTACTAACAGTAGAAAACGCCTTAAAGGGATCCGTTGCATCAGAAAGAACACTTTCAAACGGAGTGCCTGTTCCTACTTTTGTAACTAATTCTTGTTCGCTGCGATCTAAATCTGGGAAGAATTCTGTGTAAAAGGCGTCTTCGGTACCCCCGTAACCCGCATTTTTAAAGAATGTATATAAAGCTGTAGGGTTTTTAGGCTGTTCTTCTTTGACATCTTCTGGGCGCTCAATATAACTAACCCCAAGAGTCTGTTGATTAATTTTGTCTTGTTGTTCGTTTAAGTATTTAATATTTTCTCGAATATTTCTTGCTTCTTCAGTACGCAATTGTTCTATCAAATATTCTTTGACCTGTTCAATCGTTATATCCTCACCTTCAAGGCCAACTGTTTTTAAAATTTCATCCCAGCTTTCTTTGTCTTTTAGTGGGTCAATTGATCCAAGAAGTGCATCAGCATATTCTTCTGGCGTAACAAATTTCATAAAGCCCGCTCCGCCATAGAACTCTCGCCTTGCCGCCATTTCTACGCCAAAATTTTTAATCTTCTTCTCAAGTTCCTGGTACGGCAAAATGTCTTCGGCTGGATCCAGGAGGAAAGGATTGCCTTCAGCGTCTGTTACGGCACCTGTGCTTCCTTTTGCTTGATAGTGCAATTTTGCAAACACATCGCGATCGGTTGCATATGTGCCTTCCATTCCATAGCGATAAGCTTCAATAGCCCAATCAATCCCATCATCACCAACAACACCATTCTTTGCATTTTCAAAGTCAGTAGCGACAAGATCTCGCTGAAGCTCATATTGTTTTAATTTTTCAGGCCCAACAAGCTTGCTGTTGTTGGCCACCGGATCAAAGTAAAAAGACGTATCAAAATTTTTAGTGGTTGTTTCTGATGTTTGCAATAAATCAAGAAAAGATCTAGATCTTAAGTTTGCAATTTCTTTGAGTTTATTGATTGTTGTTTGCGATTGGAAAACATTTTGCTCTTCTTCTTTCACATCTAAATAACTAATAAATTCATCCATAGATTTTGATTGGTCAAAACGTGGCTTAAGATAGCCATCAATAAAGTTAGTAACAAATTCTTTTTTGGACTCCATGTCAATATGGAACATTATTTTTTTAAAATCTTCCATATTGTTAACATCTAAAACCCTGTCCCCCTCCTTATATTTTTCTGCAATATCTAAAAAGATGGGCCTGGGGAGCGTTGGATCTTTTTCATAAGCAGCAATTTCTTCTTTTGCGTTTGTTTGTAAAGTAGACAGTTCTTCTTCACCGAATTCTTTTGCTTCAATTTCATACTCTTCATATCTTTTAATCAAAGTTTCATCAAACCATTTTTGCCAGTTATAAATGGTAGTGTTAGAGCTCAGTCCGGTAATTTCTCCAATTCCTTTTTCAATTTGTTCTGTCGCCTTTTGCCTTGATCCAGAGAGAGACAGAATCCCTCCGATTCCCGTGTCTCCAATAATTGAATTGGCAAGAGTCGTGTTGATATTGAGAATGTCGTTATATCCTGGTAAACCTTTCATTAAACCCAGATTTGATTCTTCAAGCTTTGCTTTTTTTAATTCATCAATACTGACTTTTAAAAGGTCCTGGGCAAGTGAGCCGAGTTGTTTTTCTTTTTGGTAATCTTGTGCACTGAGGGTCTGCCCAAATGTTTGCTCAAGTAAGGTATCAATTTCTTCTGTGTTTATTAGATTACCTTCTTCGTCAAATTCTGGTGTAGACATTACCACTTTTTCAGCACCAGTGGGATCTGTAACAATGCCCAATACTTGGTCTCTGTACAGTTGTTTTTCATAATCTGTCAACACTTCCTGGAATCCATCTGCTTCGTCTGCTGCTTCGGGTGCATTGCCACGGTTTCCTTCTGCTTTACCTTGAGTCGTATAATGCCAATGCGCATAATTGCTTTGGCTACCGTAAGTTAATGTAATGTCTAAATCGGGTAAAGAAATGGGCCGAGTGCTTAGTCCTGTGCTGGCAGATCTTTGCGCCCTAGTCCATCCACTTTTTGCATCTTTTCCTCCATCTGTATTGTCTATGTAATAACTTGAATTAAATGAACCTACCGGTGGCTGCGCTCCACTGGTAACTGGATTCCATGGCGTTATGTTTCTTTCTGTATAACTAGCGTTGGTGATGTCAATAATGTTGTTATCAACTAAATCTCTCCACAATAGATTTTGTTGGGTTGAGCCTCTTACGCCAAGCGCTGGCACAAGCCCACTCATCAATGCTTTATATCCGCCGGCCCTTGCACCGTTAATAGTGCTCACAAGATCTCGGTAGCCATCAAGCAGTCTCGAGCCAATTAAATTTGTTCCCGTAAGACTAACTGTCCCATTATTATTTAATGCGATTTTTGCTCCTGGCAACATACGTGCCTCATTTCTTCCCCAATCATTCCAATGATTAAGGCCCCATTGGCTTTTGGTTTGTGTCGGGGGTGCTTTGGGTACGATTCTGCCTTCTGATCGTCCCCATGTATTGTAATGATCTTGTCCGTACTGTGCTACACTTCGTCCATTATTATTAACCTGATAATCTGCAACTAAATCTGAATAGCTATTTACATACGCCACAAAATCATCAGGGCCACTATTTGCATACGCAGTACGAAGATCGCTATATTGATCAACATAGTCGTCGTAGATTGTCATGAGTAATCACCAAAAATAAAAGTAGCTTCTTGTTTTATCCAGGATTCAATCCTATCAAGAGTTTCAACTGAAAAGAAGGATTGTCGCTTAAACCAGCTTTTCATGTCTTCTGATCCTTTGTGAGCATTGCAGCGTCTACAACAAGGAATAAGATTGTGCCGATTTGACGAGCCGGATTTAAATCTTGGGATGATATGGTCCAGGCTTGTTGCGCCGTCTCCACAGTAACCACATTTATGATTCCATGCTTGATATATACTTTCTCTGAATCTTTTCTTTGCAAGTTTTGGTGTTAATTCAACTAGCAGGGCGAGGGGCTCGTGCTCGTTGCAAAACATGCTATTTAATTGCCGTTAATTTATTTTAATTTCCCCACACAATTTCCTGGCTTAAACAAACAGATTAAATTTTAATTAAACGTATTGACAGCCTATTGACGAGAGGTAAGGTATATGAGTAATCAATGCCAGTCCAATGGCTAAGCATCCAGGCTGGGTCTCAGCCCAACAAGTTGAAGAGCTTCTTGGGATCGACCGCAAGACTCTTTTTAAGTATCGCGATGACGGTACTTTGAAACTGGGTCCACACTTTGCCGCCTTTCCGGAAACGCGTTCCCGCGATAGCTATCGTTGGAATGTAAAGGCGGTCAGGAAACACCTGCAAAAGCAGGGGATGATGCCCGTCGCTGCTTGAGATCGCGGTAGTGGTTTTTACGAAGCCTATGACCAAGAATTAAATCCGTGATGTTTAATTCCACGTCTTGAAAAGCCATTGCTTCATAAAGTGCTAAGGAAACTAGATTCCAGCAGTCCTGTATTTTACGGGGCTGCTTTTCTTTTAAACCAAATAAAGAAACCCACTGTGGATGAAATGGATGAACTGCTCTTTTTTTGCTGGGTACAGAAATAGAAAAATCTGGTTGCCACGCAAAACCCAGGAGTTCTTCTGGTTTCAAACCATAGGTTGCAACCATGGCATAAAGCCACGCAATTGCTTTTGTTCTTTTGCCAGAAGCCAAGCGAAAATACTCATCTACTATTCGCTGGTCCAAAGGGGGCTGATGTGTCATGAGTCGTATGGGATGAAGTTAACCGCAACCTAAACAAACGTGTGGCCCACGCGCCAGTGCTAAAGGAATTCTTAATCAGTCCAACGGGACTAATATAAGTTTACATTATATTAAGCTGGCGGGATTCCACTGGCATATGCCTCCCAGGCCAGGCCTATCGCTTCTATGGTTGAAACCTCTCCGGACACATACGGAAGATGTACTACATCACCAACATGGTAAACAGTTGGCGAACCCCTATAGGAAACAGTGCTTTCTCCGTAAATTCTTTTGCCAAACTGTTGTTCAGAATAAATAAAATTAGATTCAACAACGTCCCCAAACTTGGGTTCTAACTCATCTGGCGCTGCCATTATAATCAAAAATTATAGTTAATTTTAACTCTAACGCTTACTGACGGTCAATTCATCTTTACATTTTAAGAAGAGGGCAGCTCGCCAGATGCTGGTATATACGTATTGCCGCTCTTGTCAAACATGGTGAACCCGGCCATCTTGATAAAAGTAGAGGGAACATTGAATAGCTTCTGCATCATTGGCATCATCATTGGAGCCTGACAATTGTAAGGAGGTACATCCATCAAGGACAAAGAAATTCTTTGTTGATTTGCTGCTCTTGCTTCGAGTTGATCGCTTTCTGTTTTTTGGACAAGGTCTTGTTCCCAAGCCGCCATGCTTTCTATTCCAACGGGAAAATCAGAAGGCTCTGGAGGAAATACACCTTCTTCATATTTCATCGCATAGATATGTTTGCAGTAACGCATCTCATCTAGTAGAGGTGTCCATGTATCGGTAAGGGATACAATTACATTTCCTTCTGCTGCGTAATCACCGTAAGAAGGCATTCCTTCTGACTTTGCGCCAGGTAAAGATGGGTCTGTTGTGCTTCTTAAATACATTGAACCAAAGTCTCTAAAAACACCTGGATTATCTCTGTTTGCGCCTGTTTTTGTTGATGTAGTTGGAGTAATAGTTGGCGGAACGTTATATTCAGGAGCAGGCGAGATAATCCGCATATCTCTGTTTGTTGTTGCGCTAGTCATTGCCGCATTATTGACGACACCATTTTCTGTCAATACTTCGTAACGTCCTGGCTTTAAAACAGCAATGTTTGTTCTCGGGAATTTACTTTTTAGCGAATTTGATACTTTGTTCAAAGAAGAAACAAATGCGTAATCCCTTCTATTGAAGTCTTGACAAGAACAGCAATATCGTGTTCCCGTCATTAAAAAGCGGCTCACATCTGGAGGTTTAGTGGCAGGCGTCACTAAAGTTCTATCGGGAGTGGCTTCAACCGAACCGGCCTTTTGTAACTTAAGAATCCCATTGAATGGATCTGTATCTACAAGAACAGCAGATACATAACCATATCTTTTTTGTGTCGCCGGATTAATTGTATTCCGATCAATAGGCACCCCACCTGCGCTGATAATTCTATCTTCTAGGATTTCTCCGTTAATAGCCTTTAGGCCTCCTGGAACTCCTGGAATCGGTACATATAGTGGAGGTGGCAAAGGATTAAGGGCGCTCCATGAACCAGAAAGTTGTACGTACCAGAAGCTATCATCCTCTGTAACAGAGGCGATTGAAGCGGGTGTTCCACTTGTATCTTCTATGTTGTCTAAACGCAAGCTACCGGCAACACGTACGCCAGCCCAATGCATTCCAAATTCCTTGTTTTTAGTTGGAAAGCCTTTAAAGACCCCAGGAATCTTAGGCTGATTTCCATTGGAGGGTGGTAGCCCTGGTGGTAAGGGTATTGTATAAGTAAAAGGATAATCGTAAGAGTTATCATAAAAAGCAGCGGTCGCAAGTTCATACCCTCTGCGCCAACGAGACCATGCCGCTTCTCGGTTAACTGTATAGATAGAATCTGGGACAGAGCCTTTTGAAAACTCAGTCGTAATTGGCTTTACAGCACGAGGAATAAAAACTTCTTTCCTACTGAAATTTCCAAAAGAGCTACCACTCTTTTTGGCCATAATCAGAAGAAGCCGCCTTGTGCCGTAATGTGAACGCCAGGGGTATAGCCGGAAATATTAGCGCCATCAGGGAAAACCCCAACGTAAATACGATCGCCACGTTCCAGGTAGATTCCTTTGTTTCGGAGTGGGGCGCTGGCACCAAGGCCATTAGTATTGCCTGCTTGAACTGTGGGAGTAGCAAGTTGAGGCATGACATCGGAGCAATCAACTATGCCGCTGTTTGCGGGTACAGTCTTTGCAAAAAGAACTCGATAATCACCAGATGCTGGAACTGGGGTTGTTGTTCCACGAGTCTGGTAAAACACAAAAGTTACGGCTGGTTTATAGCCATATGCAGAACCGTTGTAAGTAAATCCGCTCGATGTACCGCCTGAATAAATTAGAGAAGTATTAACACCTGTGAGAGTTGTTGCGCCGGTATATGTGTAATAACCATAGCCACTCTCTGCAGCAGTGCCTAAGACCCCAGTGGCAGAAATAAAAACAATCTGACCACTGACAAGAGATATAACAGTGCCAGAAGTCGAAACGTTAACTGTGTAATCTGGGTCACGGTGAAAGTCATTGCGGGCAATAGTAATAGAATCTACAACCCCGCCATTGTTATTGTCTTCGCTTAATTCAGCGTCCATGTCAACCAGGATGGACGGCGCTTGTCCACCCTGAACAAATAAGGTATTGGATGCTGCACTGCCAACAGTCTGCGTTGTTACTCGAACGGAGTCGAATAACGGACGATCAACCAGCAGCGGCTGCTTGTTTGTAGAGGTTGACGACAATGTTCTATACCTTGTTTTTTATTTATTATAATCCTGGCAATCGAGCGGTGCTAGTTAATGCCGATAGATAAGGACTAACTGGTGTTAAAGATTGGGCAGAAAACGCATCACGCTGTACAGGTGACATTTGTTTCATTGCAAGGTTCAGCACAGAACCTTGTAATGCAGGAGAATTCAAAAGCAGTTCTCCTGTAAACGCAGCAAGTAAGCTTTGTGGATCAATGAGTGATCTAGATGCGGCCTGTTGTGTGGGTTGATCTAGAGTGCCGAGTTTTTCATAAATTGCTCTGGCAGCTTTTTGGCGAGCTTCCGTTTTGGGGATGCCTGCACGCTCGTAATCGGTAACGAAACGCCTTGCCGCCTCTTCTGGGGAAACAGCACCACGCAACGATTGTCCAGCAGCTTTCTCTGGCCCTTGAAGCTCATGGATAAGAAAGTCGGCTTGTGCTTCAACGCTGCCAGGATCTAGTCCTTTTTGTTTGGCAAAGTTAATCAAAGCATTTTGACGCCCACCCGTCCACTGCGCTAAGCCAAAACCACCTACACCTAAGGGTGCGCCAACCTTACCACCCTCATTGATGCGAGGATTGAAGCCGGATTCCAGCTGGAAATTACCAAGGGCGCCTGCGATTTGACCGCGTGAATACCCAGCCGCTTGCATGCGCTTGGCAACAATAAGAGCGTTGGGATCTAACGACATGGCTGCATTAGCTTTGTTCTCCTACCCAATTTGAACTTGCCTTGAGACCAGGAACAAAAATGGTTTGTAGCGCCAGGGTTGTAGCCAGGTACGCAAGGGTGCGTTTAACAAAATTAGGGCAGAGAATCATTGGTTTAAAGCAACAACACTGGCCTCCGTGAATCAAAGATTCGTATCCAGCTGGTTGGACTTACATGCTAAGCAACGCCAAGTATATTATTTTTGGGCAAAAATACGTGCAAGCATTGCTTGTTTTTCTGCTTCAGCAAGTTCTTGCGCTTGTAACTGAGGAGTCATAAAAGCTTGTTGTTGTGGCATTGGAGTAAAGGCTGCACCATTGCCAATAACTGCTTGATACATTGCATCAGATGCAGTACCGAATGCAGGCAGTTGTCCAGGCATTGGCGTTACATCGGGACGAATACCTGTGGCATCGACTGGCGCAATCGCATTAAGCATTGCTTCTGATTCAGCGGGGAGTGCAGGAAGAGGAGCGCCCCCTGGGTACAAGGCTCTCTGAATCGCTTCGTAGCCAACCTGGCCGGGTTTTACTTTCTTGGCTAATTCTGGATTTTTCTGCGCCCAGATTGCCATCCCCTGGTCACGCACAGCATCCATCCTGGCTTGATCGCCAGAAGCTACGGCTGCTGCACTATCACGCTCGTACTGAGATAAACGCGGATCCTTAGCTACTTGTTGAGCAATAGCCGCTTTATCTGACTGGTAAGCACGTTCTGCTGCGGGAAAAGAAAAGGGAGTCACGGAGTAACCGGCATTACCACCGCCACCGCCTCCTCCGCCGGGGCGTGCTGCATCTGCCAGGCGCAATTCGGCACGACGATAAGATTCCCCCCTGGCACTAGGAGGGATGTTACCGACTCCAGTAAAGCTGGTTCCGTAAGGGCGTCCTTGAATTAAATTCCCTACACCAGTCATAAGTTGACCAAGGGGACCAAGAATATTCGGGTTATAGCCAGGCTGTTGTTTGCGTGCCTGAATAACACGGTCCATCATTCCGCCAGGAATTGCCATAACTACCTCCAAACCTCATGTAAATAAAGACGAGAACCAACAGCTGTGTCGGCGGGACCAGGTAATGCCTGGATGAATTCGGCACCAGAGCGTTCGTAACGGTAACGAGCCTGGAACGGATCCTTGTAGTTTGGAACGTAAAGGATACCGGCTAAACGGTTGGTCTCATAGAGATAAATCTCATCCCAGACCTTAAGCGCCTCCTTAGCGTTGCTAGAGCGAATCGTACGATCCACATCACCAGCAATACTCTCAAGGCGAGTGGAAGGAGAAGTCGCAACCTCTGTCTTCTTCTCAGCAGTATCACAGCGACCAATCTGAATAATGATCTTATCGTAAAAATACGAATCTGGGACCGTATTCATGGCCTCTTCCAAGCGAGCATAGTCGCCCGCTGGCACGGAAACCGTGAAGTAGCCCAGGTGATACCGGACCCTGCTTTTGTCAAAATCAGACAGCTGCACAGTCTATTTCCGTTATGTTATCAATTATAAACGCTAGTTATCCGTAGATAATTTCATCCATCGGGCCAGAGTACATGGCCTGCATCAAAGGAGAAGATGAACGCCTGGGCGACATCGCACTGGCAAGTAAAGATTCTTTTAATTGTTCTTGAACTGTTTTTTGCCTAGGTTGCATTGCATTAAGCAAAGCGCCAAATAAAGTTGCGTTTGCATTTTGTTCATTAACAGAACCAGGGTTTTCAGATGATACAGTTGGCGCCCCTGGCATGACATCTGTCAATTTGCCTTCCGGTGTTTTATATCGTCCGGTAGCCAACCACTCAAGCTGTTGGTCCGTTAAATACTTTTTGCCTTCAAGCGCTAAATGCACATGCGTGTCATGTCCTTTATCGCCTGGTCCCAGGGCTTCGTTAAATACACCTAATTGTTTTGCACGCCAACTCAGTTCACCCGTGCGTTGCTTCCAGGGAATGGGTTTGCCTCCTGCATATGCCGGTGCAACGTCAGGACGCCAATCTCTTACGTCAATAGCCAGACCTTTTGGATGGTATCCAGTAGGAGAGTGCCCACCTCCAACACCGCCGAATGCAGGATTTTCACCAATATCTAAACCAAACTTCTTTAGGTATTTACCTATGTCAACAATAGATCTTTCAGCCATCTTATGTTTTATTTTTATTGTAAAACGAAAAAACCCCTGGTCTCCCAGGGGCATTAATGATAGAAGCCTAATTAAACACGGATTAAGTCTGCTGCAAACACAGCATCCCAATCAACTCTTTTGATTTGTCGCAGCTGCTCAAGATTATTAAATCTTTCACCCGATAGTGACATCTGAAGATCTTTTATCTCCCGCGCTGTCTTCAAACCGATACCCTTGATATGATCAGCGATCATCTGCGCAGTAGCGCCGTTGAGATTCAACCGGTTATCTGGTGGAAAAGTACGTGGCTCTTCCTGCGCAGCTTTGTCTTTAACTTGAAGAGTCTTCACCTTTTTGGTGGCATCTTCGTCGGGCGTGATTTCGGTTTTATAAGCGGTATAAAGGCGACCGTCCTGATCTTCGACCATAAACCAATCGCCGTTATCCCATTCGCTTACAACCTTGACTCGGGCTCCTGTTTTTTTGTGCTGATAAAGCATAAAGACCAGATTTAAATACCTGGTCTTAGTTTACATTATTCAGCTGACAGTGCGAGCAGGAAGATACTCATCCATGTCCTCATAAGCCGGAGCTTCATCAGGCTGGATGTAGCAAACCTCAACAAACAGGTAGCCGGTCAGGCCTGCAGAGGAATCTGCATCAGAGATGTAAATACCGCCAGAGGTGCTGGTATCGTTTGCGGCACCCTTGGCAAACACCTTCATGGTGACGGCACCAGTGCTGGTGTAATGCAGTACACTACCAGACACACCGGCTGCACCAGTGGCAGTCAGGAATGCATTGCTACCAAAGCCTTGGCTACCACCAGCGAAGAAAATCTTGGTGGCTGCGTCGCCAGAAGTAGTAGAGGTCAGGTTGGCCTGAACAATAGCTTCGCCTACGCCAGATGCAGCGGTAGGACCACTGGAGTCGCGACCAAAGGAGATCACGTTACCAGTCGCAGCGTATACGCCAGAAGCGGCGCGGCCATCGCCCCAGCCAGAACCAACGGAAACGGCAGTGCGATACACATATACAGGACGATCAGCTGCACCAGAGATCACCATGCCGGTGATATCAGGGCGAGTATCGTCTTGGCGGTAAGGGGAGGGAACGATCACGGTGCCGGTCACCAGTGGTGCACCAGAGGTCTGGGTCACCGCCACATAGCCGCGCTGTTGGAAATAACGATAGCCAGGAACAGCCAGAACAGAAGTAGGGCCGCCCTTGGAAGCGTTATTAGAACCATCATCGGTGGTATCAATGTTCCTGTACCAACCGTTCAGTGCTTCTACCCAGTTACCTGGATAGATTTTTTTCGAAGATAAATAGGACATTTATTTTTCCCGTTGTTTTAGAACTAAAAGTTATCAGATGCTGCCGTCGTCAGACAGGAAGCTGAATGCAGTGGTCACGAAGTCCTTGTTCAGGATCTCGAAGCCAGCATACAGTTGCCAGATCAAGATGATGAAACGGCTGAAGTCATCGTTGTTGTTGATCAGCACCTGAGCGTTCGGGCCGCCGATACCAACACCAATCGATTGAGGACCAAAGAAGTAACCTTGTGCAACTTCTTGGCTGCTGTAAGAAGGAGAATCAGTGAAGCTTGCGCTAATGTTCTTGGTCGGGAAGTTAGTCGACTCGAAGAACTTGACACCTTCAAACTGGACGCCAGTAGGCATCACGGGCTCACCGGCCAGGAAGTAACCTTGACCAGCTTGTGGACCCATGAAGAAGCTGGCGTTGTTAGGCATCATGGGATTACCCATGTACATGCCTTGGCCAGGGCTACCAGCGTAACGAGCGATCTCACGGAAGTCAGGATCACGACGCAGGTGCATCATGAAGGTGGGATCGCAGATGCAACGATACAGACCATCAGCAAAGGTGGGAACGTTGCGCTTACGCAGATCCTTCACCACTTCCAGGAGGTCAGTGCGCACTTGGAACTGCTGCACTTGAGCGGCATACTCGGCAGTGGTGTAAGCAATACGACCGGAAGAATCCTTGGTCTTACCGCCAGGGAAGTAGTAACCACCTTGGGTGCTGGAAGCGGCACCATTGGCTTCGGCTTTGGCGAGTTCATCAATGAACACGCGATCGCGCCAACGACGATAGTCATCAAGCAGCGTCAGGCTACCGATGGACTGGTGGAACATGTTGAGGTTACCGGTGTCCAGCAGCAGGCGCTGGGCGGTAATCAGAGTTTCACGAGCAATCTTGAAGGTCGAAGGCTGAGTAGGATCGCCCGGATCTGCGGGACCAGTGTACTCTTTCAGCACAACAAGCACTTTTTCCTTGGTGATGTTGCGGCTGTTGGCGGTACCGATTGTTTGGTCAGCAATACGCTCACGGCTGTCCTTGGTACCAGGAGTTCCCCAGAACTTGTAGCGATCAAGCTGAACGGTTTGACCAGGTTGACGGGTGAAGTCGTGGACGACCACAGGCTCCACCGCCATTTCGGCAATGTAAGCAGGGTGGGGACGGTAAAGTTCCGCACCTAAAATTTTGGGAAAGTCGTTATCAATGAACACTTTGTTTTATCCTCCAGTGTCGCAGGAAGTGTTTTTTTATCGGGTGAAAGATTCAGACATTATTATGTCTTATCTAACACAAATTTTAGCAGTTGGTAATTTATTTATTAATTACCTATACTGCATCGTTGTTGCATACGGACTTACACCGTATTTGGCGTTTGCTGTATTACTAGATCCAGGGGATTCTGGATCGATAGACATACCTTGTTGGAAACCTGGAACACCCATAGAACCAGGGATAGCGCCAAGTGCTACGCCACCGAGACCAGCGGTAAGTGCAGCGGCAGGTACTAAACCAGCAGCGGCAGCCTTACCAAGACCCCTGGTAAATTGCTGCTCCGAAGGAATAGGAATACCTACGGATCTATCGATTAAACCAAGAATGGCATTTTGTCGTTTAGACCCTTCAGGCATTCTGATTGCGGATTCTAATAAAGATTTCTCTGCAGCAACTTTGCCTTCTTTGGATGCTTTTAAAAGACTTGGGGCATATTTACCGGCAAGAGCCCGCGCACCAAGTAGGCCAGCAGCACCACCAAGGCCACCAGCTGCAGCAGCAAGTGCGGCAGAGCCTGGATCTTCACCTTGAGAAAGGGCGTACCCACCAACGCCTAAACCGGCGGCGATAGGTACACCGTATTTAAGAGTGCCACGCATGGCATCACTCCATCACAAACAGTTTGTTTGCGACAACTTGAGGCTGAGCTTGGTTCAGAAGACGCCAAGCTTGAGCGGGGTCTACATCCATTTGCTGCTTGAAGCTGCCCCAGAAGTTTTCAGGCTGTTGGGGAGCAGAAGCTGCGGGAGGAGCAGGAAAATCGCCATAAGCAGCTTGAGCAGGTGCGGTTGGATAACCACGGGTCTCAAGCTGAGCCTCGTTTTCGTAAACAGGGTATGGACCTTCTGGACCAAAGAACTTCAGAGTGTAATCACTCAGAACGTCTGGATTGGTCAAAATCTCGTTGTAAGCAAGATTTTCGGTATGCTCAGTAACCGCAAACTCAGCATAATTTTGGATTAAGTTCTGTGCTTGGTGGCCCCAGGCAACAGCACTATCCAGCATTCCTTCCAGGTTTAGTGCGTACTGGTTTAGAAGGGCTGGAGCCTCCACCCCGAACGCGTCGATCACCTGACGGCTTTCCTGGCTCAGACCCAGGTAATCCGCGATTTGCTCCAAGGAGGGATTCGAGGAAGTTTGGGAAGAGCTGGGCGATGAGGCCTGGTTGGTTGACCAAGTCTGCGCTGCCGAGTTCGGCGTAGGCTGGGCGCTGGGAAGTCCGTAATTCGCCGGGGTATACGCTGTCGTCGGAGCTGACGGTTGACCCTGGAACGGGGATTGAACTGGTGCGCTCAGCAGGTTCACCACCTTGTTGAACGCCGATTCCCATGGATTGCTGTTGGTTGCCTCCGATTGGGATTGGGGGGCGTACTGAGTAGGGGCGGATTGGTAACTGATATTCGGCTGAGGCGTCGCTGCCTGGTACCCCTGCTGTGCTGCTTGGTACGCCACCGGAGCTGCTTGGTAATTGCTTGCCGCTGGTGCCACGTAGCTGCTCGGAGCCACCGCCGGTTGTGCGGGGCTCGTCTGTGGGATCGATTGGACGGTAGCGTCCTGCATAACTCATCTCCTTTTGTAAGGCTTCTAAAGTTCGATACAGATATGGCGTTAAATCCAATCTTGGATCCGCAGCCATCGGAAGATCCGGAGCTTGCGGGTGAGGAGTCTGCATCATGCCCCCCACTAGTTTTGCGAATGCAGAGTAAGCACCCTGCAATTCGTTCACCATCCTGAACGGGAACCCAGATAACATCTCGGCCCGCTCCTCATCCGTCTTAGACGGAAAGAGGTATTTCAGTGCTTCAATGCTATCAACACCTAATTCCTGGAGATTTCGAACAACAATAGAGTTATTCAAAATATCTTGTGTGGAATCTTCGTATACAGGTCCCAGCCATCTCCAAAGCATGGTGACATCACCATCTGGAATTAAACCTTGTACACCTGGAGGTATTTGTTGTGCCTCCACACAAGCAACCATAAGTTGTTTGATCTGTGCATTGTATTGCTTTAAAGCTTCTTCATAAGCAGCAACCTCTTCCTCTTGTGCTTCACGAGAAGGAGAAATTGGTTTTTCAATACGTGCAGCCTGAGCGAGACTATCTTTAAAAAGCTGTTCTTCTTGATAAATAATTAGTTCGAGACAACGACAAATACCATGTGTATAAATCGCATTTGCTTTTTTCTTGGAAGTTGCAGAAACACGTCCAAACAAGGATTTGTATTCTGTTGCCGTTACACCAGCAGAAATGGAAAGCTCATCAACACCGCCAAGTGATGTACGAATCTCTTCTCTGTACTGACGAGCAAATGCATTTTGGTCGCCGGTGATAGCATCGGGAACGATGTAACCAACTCGGTCATTGGGCTCCAGGTTTGCAATGATCCGTGGAACACGGAGCTGACCATCAACTCCGCGCATGATTGGATCTGCTTTAAACCGTGATTGACTTAATGCTCCAAGACCAGTAAAACCTGAGTTGGCAGCAATTGATGGACGTTGTACAGCGGTATCGCCGCCCGCCTCCATCAAATCACTCTTTGGCCTAGACGAAAGAAGGGTTGGATTACCAAAGAACTGAACGTTCTTTCGCATAGTGCGGATCATCTCGTCATGAATAACGATGTGATTAGCTAATGAGTCAAATTCACCAACACCCTCGTTGGAGAAACCCTTGGGATTGTTAAAGATCTCAACGCATGGAATAAAACCTAAAGTATTTTTGAATGTCTTTGTACGACCCAATGCCGAATAGTTTGTTGTTTCAAAAGAAAGCTCGCCTTCAGAGTGAGTCTCTTCAATCACATCCGATTTGATTGACAAACGAATATAACGCTTTGCTCCTTGTTCAAATGCAGCACCCCCTGGCCCAAGCGTGGCGAGATTGATTCCATCTGTGGCGCCAAAACCCTTGCGAACTTTGTAGCTGTAAATAATTACGACTTCATCAAGCTCGCCGTCTACGTTGTAAAAAGAACGATATTCGTGAGAACGGAAATAATATAGGCGGTAACTGAATTTAGTTGGACGAATGTAGAAAAGACCTTTTCCATCACAAAGAAAATATTCCCAAATGGAATCGAGTCTTGTGTCTAATTTGTTGTACTTGAGAACACGATCAATAAAGTCTTTCCTTTGGCTACCAAAGTTATCTTGTGATGGAAAAAATTCAACTCCCTGGCGGATGCCAAAGAGTTTCATCTGTGCAATGTGTGATGCAATGATGCCCGTATCAACAGTCATCGACCCATCTTTTTCAAGATAGGAATCAATCATCTCCTTGAGACGAAGTTTTGCATCCATTGACATGAGTTATCTCTCTTTTATTTTTATGATAACAGATTTAGAAACGAGTCATCACGTTCCCTTGTACTCCATATCCAGGAACTGCATTGGGTAGACCAGGGGTACGCATGATGTTTACATCAAAACCAAAGGTTGGAGTTTGATACCCCAAGCCAAGCTGACCGCTTTGATCTTGAACGTTGTAATTGCCACCAAAACGAATGGCTTGATTTGCGTCTAAATTGGCGTTAACAGAACCACGTAAATTTTTTACTTTTTCATTTTCAATATCGACGCCAAACCTAATGGGAGGTCCACCTTGTTGTTGCATTTCCTGCATTTGGCGCTGCATCTGCTCCATATTCATACCGACGCCTCCTCCAAGTGCACTGGCTCCCAGCGCTCCCCCAGGGGTTTGAGCTTGTGCAACTAAGCTGCCCATGTTGCCAACGGCGCCAGGGAGATTAGCAAACGGCAAACGTGGTCCCGGCTGATTTTGCTGCTCGTAATACTTTTGTAGATCGCCGGGACGACTATCCCATTCTTTTAATTTGTTTAATTCTTCCTGTGACATCCCTTTGAAGGGACTGCGAGGCCCAATTTGAAAACTTGGGCTACCTGCAAATAAATTACCTGGCGCACCAGGGACGTTAGATTCGCCGCCGTAACGTAACATTTTTTGACTACTTCAATCTGTTTATTCTACTCTTCTATTACTTCATACCCGGAAGGGTCGTGGACTTTCGATAAAATAATGCCTTCGCCTTTCACATCCCAATTCAAAATATCACCTTCTTGCCAGCCAAGATCCTCAATGACCTCATCTGGTAGGGTAATAAAAGGATCTCCGTTTTCGTCTTCTTCAATCTCGATAATGTAGCTGCTCATTTTGACAAAAGCTTTTCCATAAGCTTATCAAGTTTATTGTTGATTTCGCGAAAATTGTCATGCATTTCTTGAATTTCTCTTAAGAAATCAACCTTCAAAACATATTCCATTGGCATTCGATTAATTTGATCTTCCAGAATATCAATCCGACGTTTTTGAGAACTTGTATAACTAAGCGCATTTTGAATACGTTCTTGTTGTCGATCTAAAATTTTGTTGGCCACCCAAGAACCGCCTGTTACTGCAGAGATTATAGCGGTTAGGCCAATAGCAAAAAATTCTGGTCCCACTGGAATAAACGTTTTTTCTTATTCTAAATTCAGTAATCAAGTTGTAAATTACTTTTTTTCATTAATCCATTTACGAGCCAAACTAGAGCGTCTACACAATCGTCGTGGCCGCTTACTCCAAAATTAGTTAGCTCTTCAAACATTGCTGTGAAATTGCGGTAACGATTAAAAATAATTTTTCGATCCTCAAACATTCCCATGATTCCACGGAAACGAGCAAGTTTATCAGCACGGAAACCTTTTACAGGATGCCAAAGAATGTTATAAAGACCTTCATTGTTTAAACAGATCCGTTTGAAATCTGCTTCTAGAGAAGCCTGGTACTGAACTGCTTCTGACCAAACATCACAAGTGGAAAAGGTTGGAAAATAATTTCCATTTTCATCTTTGCCAATAATAGACCAATCGTTCATTAATTCTTTGAGGGCATCTAGCTTTTCAAGATTACCCATGACACGCATGCGTCGATAATCAATGATATGGATTTTGTCTTCGATTCTGCCACCAAGAACGAACACCGTGTAATCATTCTTTTCTTTTGTTCCAGCGGAAAGGTCTACGCCGATTCCAAGCGTATCAAATTCCGTCGAAATTTCTGCTTTAACAATTAACTCAGGCGCAAGAGAAAGCTCATTTTGCCTGATAATTTTATTCATGTATTGGAAAGAGAAAGCAATAGGGGCTTGCCTTTTCTTTTCTTTTAAGTAATCCAATGACCACATCTCTGGCCAATAAGACATTTCTTCCCCGGTTTTAGGATCTGAACTGATTGCTGACAAAACAATTTGGGTCCAGTTGTTTTGTTCATTAAACGTGGTTGCGTGAATGTCATCATGCCTAAAGCGAGTACCAAGACAGATAGCACGTGCACCTTCAAACATTGTTGGTGCAATCACCGCGTTCCAGTTTTCTTGCATCTGTTTGCGGATGTCTGGGTTGGCGATATCCGCAGCAGATTTGATGGCGTCATCAATCATCACCAGATGAGAACGCTTGGAAGTCACCGAACCTTTTAGACCTGCAGCACAGAGTGTGAATTGTTCTTCACCAGTGGTGTCAATGCCTGCAAACTTGTGGTCAATAGACCAATACTCATTACTAGTAACGTTTTTCAGCAGACGGACTGTAGGGAAGACTTCTTGATATCGTTTGCTTTCAATAATTCGTTTGATGGTTGCAGACTTGGAACGTGCAATATCAACGGTGTAGGACAAATAAAGAATCTGCAGGGGAAGCTTGGCAGCGGTATGGATGCCAATTGCCCATGCCGTCAAAAGGCCCAGTACGGTGCTCTTGGCTGAACCACGAGGGGCAAGCAGGTCAATATTAGGCCCAGCAATTTTAATCAAGCATGAGCTGTCTTCGTTAGTGACAAAATGACGATGCCAGTCCCTATGGTGCTCTGCCGGAGGTTTATCTGCGACGTACTCACAAAAGAAGGCAAAATCTTCTCTGGCCTTCTGAAGAAGTTCTAAATTCCGTGGCTTCTTAATCTGCTGGTTTTGTGCTGCCGCTTTGGCGTTACGGCGATGCGCAAGATAAAGATAAGAAGGCACAAGAAATAAGCAGCTAATAAAATACTAACTTATTTTTGTTTTTTTGTTTTTTGGTATTGACGAGCCTTTTCCAGTGCGGCTTTACGCTTATCTTTATCCGTACTTTTGTCGTCCTCGGAGTTTTTAGATTTAAAGTGTGCCAGGATTTCTGGCGGCATTTTATTGGCCATTGTTTTCGGTATTACCGTTAAGTTTGTTTAGGTTTGCAAGCTGAAATTCTTTTGTGCCTGCTACGTTTTGCTTTGGCCCAGGTATTGACCTGCCCATGCGATTACGCTGAATTTCTCGCACAATCAAGGGCAATCTTTCAGCAAAATCTCCAGCGTCTACGTTGGCTCCCATTTGAATCCAGTATTTAATTTTTATTCTAGTTTGTTTATTCTTCTAATTGCATGCGTGCCCATACACTCATAGATGCTTCATGCAGGGGTGATTCAATTGGATCGTCTTTAAAAATAAACATTAGTTCACGAATGGCGCGATCGGCTCCTGCCATCAACAAACCTTTTCGGTCTTTTGTAGAAGTATATTGTTCAATTTGTTGAATTGTTCCGCGTAATTCTTTTTGCATTGAAGCAATGCGAGCCACGCCAGCATCACGTTTTACGATGCCATCTTCCACATCGTTACGCAGTTTTCTGATGTCCTCTCGCATCTCTTCAATCTCAAAGAGCAGTACCTTCCGATGATCAGGCTTTGGATAATGTTTATTAATCCAAAGGTCACACGCAGTAATGCTTCCTCGATAATCAAGAAATCGAGCATAAAGAAAACATTCAATAACTGAATAGTTTTCTGAACAAAAAGATGTAAAAGATTCTTGAGAAGCAGAGTCTAGATTGTCGACCCAAGTATCAAAAACCTCAATATCGATAAGCTCGTTGCGCCTGGTTGTAGTCGCGGGCTTCGTCGCTTTCACTGAAGCGCTGCGATTGCTCTGCCCCCTTGCGCTGCTCTTCTGCGCCTCGGGTAATGGTTTCACGTTCTTGTTCACCAGATTCCCTCATTTTTTCTTTGCTGGAACCAACAGAAACATCTTGAAAGATCTTTACAGCAGCAGCAGCCTTACGGGCTTTGTCTTCATCAAACAAAAACCCATACGGATCAGATTCTAAACCAAGGAGATCATCTTCCATCTTATTTCATTTATTTAAAAATCTTTTGTGGTTTCATCGAAGGGAGACTTTTCTTCTTTTGTTTCTGCTGTTGCTTTACCTTTTGCGTATTGATAAGCAATATCTGCAGCCTGCTTGTAAAGATTCAAGTCAGCTTTTAAAGATGAATCATTTTGTTGTGGCGCAGAATCGTTGGCCATCACAAAAAGATCAGAAGTTGCTCATCATGGACGCCAGGCCTTGGCTCATGATGTCACGGCGACCCTCAACACTCTTTTGACGTTGTTGGCGAACCTTGGAACCTTCAAGACGGCTAAGCAAATCTTCAAACTCACCGATGTTAAAAGATTTAGCGCCAAACTCGCCTTCTGCTGCTTGCTTTTTCAGCTCAGCAGCCGTGGCTGCATCAATTTCACCACGAGCAAGGGCTGAGTCGATTCCGGCAATGGTGTCTGCGTATGCCATTTGGTAGAAAAACTGGCTTTATTAGATTATTTTAACTCGAATTGATTTAAAAAGCAAAAGCACCAATTAGTGCATTACGGAAACTTGTTTCAGAACCAAGTTTTGCAATGTCTTTTTGACCCTTTTGACGTTCAGTCTCTTGTTTAATTCCATATTCACCCTGCAATGTGGCAACATCTCGCTCAGTTGTGCCACGAATATTCTCAACCTCTTGTAAACCCGTATTAATAATGCCTTGTAAATCAATGCGATTTTGACCTTCGATTTCTGCGACACGTGTTCCTTTCAACAAATCTTGATCAGCAATATATCTGCGTGCTTCTGCATCACGATCTGCCATATACCGAGAGGCAGCCGCAGTAATCTCCGAAGTTTTAACACTATAGCCACCTTGAATATTGGCAACATTAGCAGCTGATTGACCCTGAATTGCTGCAAGTTCTTTTTGAATATCTCCATTCAATTGCGTTAAGATCCCCGCACTTAAAACGTTGAACTCTGCTTCCGAGTAAGCGCCAGCAGCAATATTATACTTACCAATAGAAACACCCGGAGTATAATTCTGTCCAGCGGAAGGCAGGTTGCGTCCCTCCTTGGATCCCCATTGGGCGTAATGCTTGGCGCCAAATTGCTCAATTGACTGGGTTCCGCCTTTATTCCCCCAATCGTTATATGCTGCGATTAGATCAGGGTAACTTTTTACATAAGCGGTATAATTTGCCATGACTAATACATTAATAAAAACATTATAAATTAAAGGGTTTTAGATGGGCAAACATTTAAAATTACCCACCTAGCATTGTCATGTATTCTTGTAGGGTTGGACCAGTTTTAGCTGCTTGGATACCTTCCATAACTTTGCTGGGATTGAATACAACTGCCTTGCTCTTATACTCTGGACTTGACATAATGGTTTTACCAAGGAAATCTTGGAAAGCTTGTCCGCTGTTGATACCTAATCCTTGTGCAGCACTGACTAAATTTTGGTACTCAGGATCAGAGATAGTGCGTCCTAATAATTGTTCGTAGGCTAATGAAGCTGCTGGTTTATATCGATCGTAACTTTGTGTAGAAGGCATGCCCATTGGCAAGGATCCTAATTGATCGGCTTGCTTGAGGCCTTCTTTAATGTCACCACCAGTTGAACGAACAAGATCAAAAAAGGAACTGCGAGCTTCCTCTGGAGTCAGATTGCCACTAGCGATACGTGCTATATAAGACTCAAAAAAATCTGGAAGAGCTTTTTTTGTCGCTGTCTCCGCTTCCTTGCCTTGACCTACATAATAACGACCAATGTCAACGGGGTCTTTGGGAACCTTATTTTTGATGTCCTCACCGGAAAAATACTGAGTGAGTTCGTCAAGCTTTTTAGATACAGAATCTAAAGTTACCGTTTCTTTTCTTCCATAAGGGGACCATGATCCCCATTTAACATCTGACATTGGTGGCCCTCATGTTGATTATATTTTACTTTAAATAAACCTGCTGAATGGATCCATCTCTTTACCATATGCTTGTTGACGGATTCCAGCAAGTTCTCTCGATAACTGTAAACGTTGTCTTGCTAAAGCATTTGGGCTAAATGCTAAAGCGCCTTCAAGTTTTGCATCTTCAAAAGCTTTTAGGCGATCCATGGGGCCACCCTTGTATGCATCATATTGTTTGCCTGCTGCTTCCATCCCAAAACCAATCAGCGGTGCTTCACGGGAAGCTTTTTCGATGGCTTCTGCTTGTGCCTCTGCAGCAGATTTCGCTTTATCGGCTGCTTTTTTAGAGCCTGATGCACTAGCACCTCCGGCAATTGCGCTACCGCCTGCACTAATTAAACTTGCACCGATTAAGGGATCCATACCTGTACTGCCTGTATAAGAAACTGGACTACTAAGATTTTTGTAACTGGTATTAGGAATGGAACTTAAGGGTGTTCCAAAACTAGATGACATTATTATAACTCCTTAGATTACGAAATCCATTTACGATTGGCGTATGGATTATTTGCATATACACCGGCTAACAATCCTGGTGTGCGGCTAGCAATTTCAATCGCTGCTGCAGGATAAGACAAGCGGGCAATCGATTCAAACCCTTTAAGAATTTGACCGGGCAATGCAGTTAACATTTTGATTTTAGCTGCCTCTTTCCCTTCTTCCCGTCGTTGTTGGCGTACGCGTTCCCAATCTTCTAATTGACGCGTCCGTTCACGCTCATCGCGAGACTCCATATAGCGGAATAAACCTGCCATGGAAGGGTCGATTCCAGAAATTGTTGTGTAATCAAATGTTCCTGTATAACCAGGGGTCATTGGACTGGGTGTGCCAGCAAGCTGTGCCTGGAATGGGGCTGGTGAAGCCAATGAGGGAAGGCTACCCGCCAATTGAAAACCAGAAGTGGTGAACGTGTAAGGTGCCATGATTATCCAACCGAAACGTTAGGGGCAGCAAGTGCGGTTACATATGGGTTGGTTGCAATTGCTTGACGCATAAATGCACCGCGCTCACGCTGGGCATCGAGTGTAAGGTTAATGCCACCACCTAAGACCATCTGTTGCATGTAAGCATTGTTTTGTGTATTGATTAAAGCTTGAGCACGAGCTAAATCATCGTTTTGTTCTTTCTGGACCATGGGGTACATTGCTTGGCGTTGCTTTAAATCTTCTGCGTTAATTTTCTGCAGCAGATCAATTGTGCCGCCGATGCGTGTTTGAAGAGCATTGCGTTGTTGTGTCTCGCCAAGTTCGCCAAGTTGCTGAAAATACTTCAGCTGTTGAGCAGAAGCGTTCAGAGGTAAATCACCAAAGGGCGTTGGAATGCTTACGGCTTGGGGGTTTTTCTCCAGAGCAGCCTTGGTGCCTCCAACGATTCCGCCACCGATCATTGAACCAATTGCGGTGCCAGCAGCTGCGGTAAATGGTGCGGCTGGTCCGCCAATGGCAGCACCAATACCACCACCAATCAGGCCGCCAACGGTTGTACCAGCAGCGCCTGCAATGTCTCCTTGAAGCAACGCAGGGACGCCTGCAAGTACAGCACCGCCACCAACAACAGCACGCTTGGGTACTTTACCAATAGCTGCGCCTGCAGCTTCTGCACCTGACAGAAGCACTTCGCCAGCTTTTCCGATTTTAACTTTACCTTCTTGGATAAGTTTTTCAAGCTGTTGACGCATATTGGCGTCGGCAAAAGCATTGGCTCCCGAAGATGAACCGGCGTACAAAGGGCTAGATAAGGGTTGTACTGGCGTTGACCAAGGATCTGGATATGCCATTATTAAAACGCTTTTATTTTTAGATTCTATCAGTACCCAACACACCATACTCAGCGGTGGTTGGAAGTTGTGATCGACTAGAAGAAGAAATTGCTTGATTAATAATATTGCCAGTCATAATTCCACCAAGAGACCCAGCAAGTCCGGCAAGTCCTAGGCGTGTTGTCTTCGGTTGCTTAGTTGTACGTGCAGCAACGCCCAATGCAGCTGCACCACCAGCAACACCTAATGCAGAAGGAAGTGTTATTGGATAACCAAGCAGTCTTGCTTCTGGTACACCTTGTAAGTTTTCTGGTGTTGCTTTTAAAACACCAAGTAGTCCGCGATCTTGATAGTAACTGCGCAAGAAATTACCATAACGTTGTGGCGTTAAATCTGGGATATCTTTTTTAGCTTCTTCGTAAGCAAGTGGTCGACCAGTGCGTCCCAAGAAGAAACGTTCAAATGCTTCTTGGACTGGTTGTTCGGTTTCGCGACGATCTTCTGATCCTTTCTCTGCATATGTCTGTGCAAAACCTTTAGGTCGACCCGCTTCTCCAAGATTTAATAAATCATAGGCACCAGATACAGCCATTGCTGGTGCAAGAGCTGATGTCATAACCAGACCTGTTTTAAGAGGACCTAGTTTCTCTGCTGTCGTTTTACCAAGCGCCGCACTTGCAGCCATGTCGGCAAGAGCATTGGGATGATTTGCACGCCACCAAACAGTACGCGTACCGTCGTTGGTTAAATCTGTTAATAAACGTGCAGAATATGCACCCAAAAATTCAACGGGTGTTTGTCGTAAAGTAATCCCTTCTTTTGCAAGTTGTTTTTTAAAACCCGGATCAGCAACAGAAAGAGTTTGTGTTGTTCTTTTTTTCTGGAGTTCTTCTCCTGCTTTGAAGCCCGAACGATAAGACATCAGATTAACCTCATGCCGGTTTGATTTAAAACCTCTTGTACTCTTGCTGGAATTGGCAATTCAGCAGAAGGATTAATGTAATTGTTTAAAAATTCAATACCAGACATTTGAAATTGGGTGCCAGGTGAAACCGCCTGTGGTAGCTGCATTTCATTAATTACCTGGCGTTGCAACATTTGGTGGTATAAAGTTTGATCTTGTGAACTTACAGTTGGCTCAACTGCCATACCAGGCATCAAGCCAGCAGATAAACCCGCTGACAAAAGAGATCCACCTAAGTTTGAAGCAGTTTCAAAACGAGAATACTCAAGTGCTGGCTGATATTGACCTCCAGGTGTGCGTGTGAATTTTGTTGTTGATTGTTTTGGCGGCCTTATTTTTCTTGCCAATGCGGTCAATGGATAAGTGACACCGAAATCAATTAACGCGGATCCAATGCCTACGCCAGGTCCACCGACCAAAGTTCCAAAGCCACCGGCCAACACACTACCGGTTCCGACATTGGCGGCAAGATCTTTATTTGAAGAAAGAAATCTACCTAAACCGGCTAACTTCACTTTATTGCTTTTGACTTAAGTTTATTGTACAAGAAGTTATTATTTTTTCGCTGCCTTTTTATTTTGTTGGTTGTCTTGTACTGGTACATCTGGAGATGCGCCAAGACTTCCTTTGTTTTTAGAAATTAACTGAGACACTGAAACCTTACCTTGTTGCTCTGACTCAACTTGATTTGTTGCAGACGCCATAAGGAATCCACGGGGATCTGGATTGCTGGCCCTAGGCATTGGATTTTGAATTTTCTTGTCTGCTGGAATAGTAGGACTTAAGTTGTAAGTTTCAGACCAAAGAGGATTGTAGCCCGGTTGGATTTCTGGTCTTTGTGTTGTCAATGCTCTTCCATTAATAAAGTCATATTCTGTATTGCGATCAAAATTTGGCATTCCAGCAAATACTTCATATTGATCTGCAGTTTTACCAATAAAGTTAAGACGAGGATTCAGCGCAAGTTTGCGCGTCATCATTTTGCGTAATAAGTCAGACTGAGTAAATCTTGAGGGATTCCAAGGATATTGACCCGCGGTTGAAGGAGACTGAAAAAGTTCGTCAAAATTAAGTTGTTTCTTTTTTACAAAAGGATCTTTTGTGTAATCAATGTAACGACCTAGATCCAGGCGTGAGTCTTTAGCCATTAATCCTTAGCTTTTTTCTTCTTGTGCAATCCTACCAATGTCTGACGAAGCCGTGCTTGTTTGACTGTTTTTTCGTCATATTGATCAGGATTAGACAAAACATTTTCTTGTAGTTGGGCAGAAGTAATTCCCCGTCGTTTGGCTTTAGCAGTAAAGGCACCTTCCTTCATCTTCATGCCTTGAATCCACTTTTTATCTTTCTTTTTCTTTTCAGCCATGATTAGCGATTCCGACGTTTACCAGCGCGACGACCTGCTTGGGCCAGGAGTTGTTGGGTGACTACTTCCAGGTTAGACGGAAGAGGTTCAGAAGAAATACGTGTTTCTTTAGGTTCAATTTTAGCAATTTGTTCCCTTAATGCTTGCAGTTCAGCGCCAGGTCCTGTTGTTGCTGGTGATAGGCGTTGCTGTAATTCTCCTGGGCGACGCGGCGCCAAAACACCAACGTTTGCAACACCTAGAGCTTCCTCGCCAAAGTCTTTGTACTGTTCCCAGTCAGCCTCACCTTCTCCCATGCGAGACCACGATTCCATACTCTTAGGAGACTGGCGGATATCTAAGGATGGTGGGCCAACATACTTACGTGAGAGAGAAGGATCAACAACTGAACCACCTGAAAATCCAAGTTGTTGTGCTTCTTCTCTGGAGAGCGGATACACATCGCCAGTTTTTTGGTTAACAGTCACGAAAGACTTGCGCGATGAGCGGCTGCCAGGGCGACCGATCACACCTTCGATAAAATCAAAAGCAGTTGGCGAATCGAGCACAGGCAGTGTTACTCCCTTTTGTTCAGCCAGCATGCGATTGGCAAGCGAGCCAAGTTCTGCGTAATCTTTAATGCCAGTGGCAGTACGCAAACCATTCAGGAAGCCAGCAAGTTCACCACGTTTGATTTGGCCAGTACCACTGATAGTTTTGCCTGTTTTGGCATCTAATACTTGAAGAGGCGCCTGAACAATTGTTTCAGCTGCTTCATACACATCGCTGGTGAATTGTCCGTATTTACCTTCTCGGGTAATCTGGCCGACAGGCGGCGCACCTTGTTTTAAGGGACGTTTAACAGACATTGGTTGGGTTGTGATGTACTCAAGTTGTTGGCCAGGAGAAACAACAAGTTCTGCACCTGTTGCATCTTTTGCAATACCAATTTGATTGAGTTGGGTTAAGTCGGTAATCCCAAGTTCACCAACATTGCCGTTTTCGTCAAGCACCTGTGTTTTATTAACAAGGATTTTGTTTCCTGCCTTGGTCGTGTGTGGTGCATAGTAAAGGTTATACACAGGTTCCTGTACAAGTTCTTCTGCAACGCCACCAACTAAACGGCCTTTTTGTGAGCCACGACCAAAACCAGGGGTCACATCAAGTTGCCCTTCAGGATTGACTGCACGCTGGAAATAAGCCGTTTCCCGTAGATCCGCCATGAACTGATCATCGGCATAGGGACCAACAATCTTTTGGTGTGCACGTACTAGGGCACGGCCTGTCGCTTTGTATTGCTCCGCGTTCAAACGATTCTGAACAGTTGGATTGGCTTCTGCAACAGCAATGGCCCTGTTTTTATCGACCAAGAATGGTACGTCAAGGTTCATCTGCTCACCACGTTCAATTGCCTCCACTGTTTCCTGAGGTAATACATCGCGGTACAAGACGGTTTCAGTTGTTTTCACCAGGTCGCCAGCTTCGTTTCGTGTTTCCACGTTACGCAGACGCACCGGCATGTCTAGGTCATAACTGTCAACCAAACGATTACGGCGTGCTGGACGCGTGATGCTGGATTGTTCGCCTGCAAGATGAGCACGAACTTGGTCGTCCCAGTAACCACGGAAATTGTTGATTGCTTCTTGGTATTGTTCAGACTGCATCAATGGCACAGCAGCTGTACTAACGCCACCCGTTAGACCAGTCAGTGCTTCACTGATAGGTTCCCAAGTTTCTTCGTCATTTTGACTGCGGGTACGAACCGGCCTTGGTTGCTGAGAAGCAAATGCGGAACGTTTAATTTCTCCTTCGGGAAGAGTGACATATTTGCTTGGCAAAGCAGGACCAGCACTTCTTTTTAATGGTGAACCAGCCACTACTTCTACTGTTTGTGATCCACTGGCATACTCACCACCAATTAACCTACCAGAGCGATCAAATTCCGCTGCATTAACATCGAGTGTGCGTGCAAAGTTTTCGGGGCCAACAGTTGCAGAGTTATAGTTGGGATCCAGGAATTCTGGTTTGTTGTATTGAGCAAACGCATTAATACGCGCGTTGATTTCAAAATCATCAAGACCAGCATCATATAGTTTTTGCAGTGCAGGAGAAGTCTCCGCTGTTTGCGACCGAAACAACGAAGTTGTTTTACGACGTGCGCGTTGAGTAACTTGATCTTCCCCTGCTTCAACAGCATTGACTTGTTGATTGCGAGCTTGATTTAAAAGCTGGTCCTGAATGGAAGTAAGGTCAGTAAATGCACCAGGTTGATTGGCGCGTGTTGGGAGCGCCGTCGATGGAGCTTCCCTTTCAGGAAACTGGCCAGAACGCAATTGTTCAAAAAACTCTGCCCCAAGGACACGTTTTTCTTTTACGTCTTCTGCAGAAACTAGACGACGATATAAACCTTCGTTCTCTTTTAGGAATTGATCGACATTAAATTCACGGGCAGGAGCAGATGGCTCTGAGCGAATTTGCTCAAGCACATCATCAATTAAGGCTTCATTACCTTTGGCAATCCGTGATTGACGCGAAAGTTCAGCACCATACTCAAATGGGGCAGCACGTTCGTAATCAGCTCGATATTTCTCAATTAATTTGTCGGCAACATCAACAGTTGCCTCTGGAATTGCAGCTGCCGTGCGTTGAACAGAGGAAGCAGGTACCATTCGCCCGTGACGACGTACCATCCGCTCTTGCTTGGGTAAAGGAGAAGGTAAATCAACAGTTGCCTGGGGAATTGCTGCAACTTTTGAAGGTGCAACAGGAGCTGGCACCCCTTCTCGCCGGATTTGCTCTACAGCACCGGTTGGAATCTTTGTTACTTGCGTCCCAGGGGCAGCAGAAGTGGTTTTTACGCCGCCACCACGCAACATACGATTACCAGCCAGGCCAGCACCAACAAGTGTGCCTAGCCCCAAGGCTGCAATACCCAAAGTTTCCAGTAAATTGGAGCTTTCTTGCGGTTGACGGACCTGATTACGCCGAAATTCCGCCACTTCCGGGGCTAATTGTGCCCTTTCTTCCGGATCTTCTGGGTATGGAGTCCCAGTTGCACGACTATATGCAGCAAAATCCAAGGGGGAAAGGGCCATGAGAATAAATATGTTTGATATTGCTTGTTATTTTTATTTTAAAGGCAAGAATTTAAAAAAATAAGTGTTATAGACTTAAAACAAGCCCGAGTTTTACCTCCGATTAGGGGGAAAATAAAATTAAGCCATGGACGAAAAAGACAGAATGCAACGGGTCATTGGCCTGGAAGCAATTAAATCAAAAGCAGAAGAATTAATAGACCAGGGCAAAGAACCTTTTGAGGTACAAACGTTTGTCTCTGCAGCAAGAGGCGAGTTAGCGCGTCAAAAACCCGACTGGCAGCAATATGCCTCTGCTTTAAAAGCATCGCAAAAAGCACAAAATACATTCTAAAGACGTATTTTAAATTTTAATTGGTTACCGGGGGTAAAACCCCGGTTTTTTGTTGGAATTTTGGGGTTAATTAGGAAAATTACATACAAAAATACAATGTAAATTACAAAAATAGGTATTTATTACTACAAAGAGGGGCCTTATATAGGGCAAATAGGGTACAAAATTACCTGACGCTTCTCCAACACCCTGACCGAATTGGATCCTGTATAGAAAAAAAGAAAGGTGGAGGGGTTTGATATAGATAGCGGGGGCTGCGCATCCGTACCACGCAGAGTACCACTGCATACCATACCATGCAAGGACAACAGGCAAAGCGCTGGCAGTATGACTGGCGCCAGAAGACAGGCGAGCGACCGACCGAAAGCAATGCGAAGCTTTTCCACAGCTATGTGGAGATGGCATACGAATTGCTGGAGGACTTTAGCTCGGCGGAGTTCATCTACAGTGAGCTGCGCCAGATCTGTCAGCCACAATATCTGTTTCAAGTTGTATGTGACATGCGAGGCGAGAAGCTGAGCATGAGAATCTATACAACAGAAGACGGACTCAAGTGCGTCATGATCCACAAGGTCTGACGGTTATCTATTCCCCTGGTGAGAGCCAGGGGTTTATATAGCCCTCAACACCGTACATTCTGTACACAATTCCTGGTCTGATACGAATTCGTATCGTGCGTAAGGTTGGGAAATCCCCCGCCCCCCAACGGGTTTGAGATAGGACAGTAATTAAGCGAGGCTTCGTCGAGCTGGACGTTAAACGTAGCGACGTTCCATTGCACTCAACACGACCATGATCAAAGGACACAACGTAGCTGCACTGATCATCATTCAGGCATTCGCCATGGGTATCATCGCTGGTCCAGTTGCTGCTTACTTCATTGATAAGGCAACTGCCAAGCAATGTATTACTCATGACTGGCCCAAGGAGGCTGATCAAATCCACCGTGATTGGTGTATCACCAACGGCTACGAGATCTAACTGATTCCTGCTCTGGGGACTACGGTCCCCTCAACAGGACTCAACATCCTGTACACAGTCCACTCAACTCAACACCATGCAAACTCCTGCACTCGTTTACAAACCATCTGCCGAACGTAAGTATCGTGTCACATGGTATGGCGGAGAGTCTACCCAGCTTCATTTCGAGAAGCTTTGGAATCTCTTTGACCCAGACACAAATGCCGAATGGCAAGAGTGGCAAGACCGTGACGTACGTACACTCGGCAGTGGTCTACCAACATCCATGAAGGATATGCTCATGGAGATGGAAGACTATTACAACTACTCCATTGCCATGGAGCAAGAACGTAGGTACCAACTGATGTAATCGACTTCTGCACTTAACCCTTCCGTTGATACGAATTCGTATCGGCGGTGGGTTTACTGCAGGACTCAACATCCTGTATCCACTAACTCAACTCAGACCATGACTGCATTACACATTCGTAAGAACATTGCAGCACTGCTGGTCAACACAGCTGCTGCTGTAGAGAATGCCAAGCTTCCTACCAAGGATGCTGCTCGTACCAAGCTGAATGAGTATCGTCTGCGTGCAGCGGCACTCATGATGCCCAACGACATGGCATTCGTCATCACCCCCAAGAACAACATCTGATCATGTCAAGCAATCACTTTGTTGACTCCTGTGTGGCTATCATTCTTGGCACTGGCGTGGGTTTACTTGGCTCTGTTGGAATGCAGAAGCTTCTCAACAAGCACTACCAAGCAACGTGCCATGACCGACCAGGACATAATTTGATTTACGTCCAAGGATTCCTTGGCGATACGTACTACTGCATCAACAGTAAGTACATCAACTGATCTCTGCACTTTCCCATCATGTCCACTGGATGTGATGGGTTTCTGCAGGGCTTAGCTCTGCACTACACCACACGACACCAACTGGACTCAACCATGACTCCTAAAGCTGTTGAACATCTCCTGATCCAAGACGCTCGTCTGCTCGCCAGGAGAGATGCCCCTGCTATCGACCAGGAACTTGAGGCGCAGCGCCAAGCTGCTCTCGAGTTGTTTTTCGAGTGGCAAGACGGTATGCGTCAATTCCAAGACCTTGTTCCTTTCGTTGCTATCGTGCAGCGTAAGGTAGATCTGAACCGAGATCTGCTTCGGTGGGAACGGAGGCAACTGGAACAAGACTGACGACTACACTGAGGGGCTTCGGCCCTTCTCTGTAGTCCTCAACGAGGGCTACGTATACCCAACATCTCAACTCAAATGAAACAGATTATCAACAAGCTAATGCGCAGGCTAGGTTATGTTCCTATCGAGGAATACAACACTGTTGTTTTTCACAGGACTAACCTGCAACGTTTAGTGCACCGTTATCAGAACGGCACCATCAAGAACACAGCATTACTGGAGTACAACTGACATGAAACGCATTTACTCCATGGGCAAGGGCAAGTACGTGACCCTAGATTCTTACGGTGAGTCTCATGAGAATCGCCGTTGGTCTATTGCCATTGCCGCCTTCTCTGTCATCATCACCATCATCACCGCTACATCCCTTGTCGGTGTTGATATCACTTCCCCCTCTACCCCCGTCACCACCAATGGCATTCACAGTCGCACTGGTCGCTGATCGCAGCGGACGTTACGCACATGTCTGGGGTGTACCAAGGAGCTGGAATCATTTCGTCGATCAGCTCGAAGATGCTGGCTGCGAAGTGATTGAAGACCAGACTGAAGACTGGGACGGATGTACCAGAGACGAAGTAGCTGAGGATTGTTTGACAGTTCATCAGCTACTTCATGACACTGACTTCATCCCACACTGAACACCTGGGCATCCACAGTTGAGAACTCTTCTCAATTACGTGGTATAAGTCCCAGGTCAACTGCAAACCTTACTCAATTCAAACCATGAAAGACTTTAACTTCATTGATGAACAACGCAACGCAGACTTCCTTGACGCAATGTCTGACATTGCCTACGAGCAAGAAGAAGCTATGCGTGAATCAGAAGCATTTGAATGGGACGGCATTGAAGAAATTTCAAGTGCCGAACGAAATGCTTGTGACCATTACAACGAGAGGTATGTAATCAATGACTAACTACACACTGAAACAAGCATGGGATGAAGGTGACATCATCATCATCCTGATCGCAATCATTTCAATCATCATTACGGAGTTTGCATCATGTCTTACATCTCAGAACTCAAGAAGTTCTACCCCAACACTTACAAGGCCCGATACGCAATCGGAGCCTACAACCAGCACAAGTATTGGGAACATGAAGATCCAACGGTCATCACCATCCACGAAACGACGCTCAACTACGGCGGTCCAGAAGAAGGTGGGTGGTGGTACCAAGCAGGATACCCAGTCCTTAGCCACTGCATCTTCTCCAAGAAGCAAGCGATCCAAACCTACATCCAGTACTTCGAAGAGTACGAGATCGAAGGTCAGCCTTCCCTTGGAGACTCAACCACCTACTCGAATTACGAGCTAATGTTTTCCAACGCACTGGCTCGTGCGTACCCTCAGACCAAACCTCACTACTGCTAACTCATGCCAGCAGCTGCACCTGTTGCACTCACGATCAACCAACGTAATCTTTATACATATTTCTTAAACCACAAGAAGAAGCATGGGGACACACCATGTTTTGTTCCAAGGCTTCCCGCTCAAAGCTCCAGGCTTGAGCAATATCTCCAGGCATTGATCAAACTGGAAATGTACGGTTTAATACACGTTGATCGCAGCAGTGATAACTACACTGGCTGGATCATGACAGATCCAAAGCTAATACGTTAACAATACCTGGGCATCACCGACGCCAACTAGGTGTGTAAGTCCCAGGTTTTACCTCAACCCTAACTCCAACTCAACCATGGCCTACCCTGAAATCAACTGGAAGAAGAACGAGTATCACCAACTGCAAGAAGTTGTGAATCTCCTCAAGGCAATCCAAGAACGTGAGAGTAAGCGCCATCAAATGGACGAGCATCTCACACCGCATACAGCAGATGTTGTATTAGAGGTAATTGGAATGCTTGAAGATGAGATCGACTACGATCCAACACCTAATGAACCAGGTGAACCACCCAGCACTCTTGATGAAATGCACACTGCTGCATGGAAAGAACATCAAGAAATGCACAGGTAGTACATAAGTATTTACCCCCTGGACCCCCGCAGGGGAGTACCAGGGATATCTCTTATATAGATAGATGTTATCTACCATGTATAACCATTACTTATCTATCTATTGATCCTTGACAACACTGGTAGACTACTCCCGTTACTCAACTCAATTCCAATGAGCAACTCCAACCTTCCTCGTATTCCAGATTCTCTGGATATGGAAAGACTTCAAGCAATGCAACTTGTTGCCAAGATGAAAGAATCTGCAGACAAGTATGGCATTGGTTTCATCGGGGGCTTTATTGCCCCCAATGGAGAGAAGTTTGTTATGTCCAACATGGACGAAGAAGATTCACAGGCACTCCTACCGGATGACCTCAAATGAATAAGCAACAGAGACAAGTTAATGCATTGAAATCTCTTCTGTGGTTAGTTATTGCTGCCCTGTCTGAAGAATCTTATGGTCAATTGTATTCAGATGCCGAGGGCATTGGTGAATCAGTTGATGAACTAATTGACATTATTATGGAGCACAAAGAATGACTAAAGACAAATCACCACTCAACTTTGACAAGACCATCGCTGGATTCAACGTCACAGAACGTGGCATCCAGTCGTACACCAAATCGTTTCAGCTTGGTCCGTTCCAACTCACACTCAATGCTCGTGAGTCTGGTGTCCGTGGATCAGTCAGTATCCCTGGCACAGGACTAAGCAAACGAAACATTAAATTATTCTGAAGAATTATGACCTATCGAGAACTTTTAGTTCAACTTGAAGAAATGAGTCAAGAACAACTGAACATGGACGTAACTGTTTATGTCTGTGACAGTGAAGAATATTATGCAATTCAGGATGAAATTGCTTTTGCCACAGAAGAATGTGGTGTACTTGATATAGATCATCCCATATTGTATTTATAAGTAACTGGGCATCCTTACGGTGTAAGTCCCAGTCCCTGTCCACCTACTCAACTCAACTCATGTCTGCAGTAACCGACAACATCAACATGTTTGATCGCATCAATCTTGCCGCCTGCGCACGGCGCAGAGCATCAGACAATGTGTTGGATTCAACACGATTTGAAGGTGAGTACGACACCGCACGCCTGTGGATGAAGTACCGCCTTGTAAAGTACTCCACCTATTCCTACATAGAGGATAACTAATGACTGTCCTTGCAATCGAAGACACCTCATTCACCGACACTCATGTCACTGTTACAGCAGTTGTTGACGAAATGCGCTTGCTTTATCGGGCAACTCGTTTCGAACCTGAAGAGTGGGCTCCAGCATTGTGTCAAACAACTATTGAACTGGATCCAGGGGAACCTATTCCTCTTGATGAAGATGGCTTCTGTGCCTATCTTGATAACCTCGATCCTCAGTGGCAACTACTCGACACTTCAGTAGGTGACCCTGACTAACTGACTAACCGTCCTGGGTACGACGTTAAACTGCCCATTCCTTTTACCAACTCAATTCAATGCAATTCCAACTTCCCTCCAACCTGCAAACCGAACTTCTTGCCTACGACCCAACACTGAAGGTGCTGGTTCAAAAGGCTAAGCCTGCAACTACTAAGAAGTCCAAGTACCCACTGGGTAACATCCCTCACCTCATCCCACATAACGTGGTGCGTGAAGCAGATCAACAAGCTGCGATTGATCACATCAACCAGCAGAAAGCACCTGATCGCTATCGGATATTTACTACGCCTGTGGACGTAGCAACTCCCCAGGCTCGCCTCAAAGTTATTGCCATCTTGTATCACTACGAACAAGTGTGGTACGCAGCATGGCTACCTCCTAAGAAAGAAGCTGATCAATATGTGTATGGTCATGCCTATGCATTCAAGAACACAG
>Ga0208018_100032_pt1 | contig 80252 bp, 88 predicted proteins | sample 31_taG_FD_184105 | JGI IMG/M metagenome (GOLD analysis project Ga0208018, IMG submission 184105) | Marine viral communities from the Gulf of Mexico - 31_GoM_OMZ_CsCl metaG (SPAdes) (version 2) | ecosystem: Environmental > Aquatic > Marine > Oceanic | place: Gulf of Mexico | collected 2015-07-12 | reverse complement strand
TGTGCTGCTGGACGAGGGGAGCTTCGAGGAGCTCGACACCTACGTGGTCCACGACTGCACCGATTTCGGCATGGAAGACCAGCAGATCATGGGCGACGGCGTCGTCACCGGATCGGGCACGATCAATGGCCGGCTGGTCTACGTCTTCAGTCAGGATTTCACCGTCTTCGGCGGGTCGCTGTCCAAACGCCACGCGGAGAAAATCTGCAAGGTGATGGACACCGCGATGAAGGTCGGTGCACCGGTGATCGGCCTGAACGATTCGGGCGGCGCGCGCATTCAGGAAGGCGTGGCCAGCCTCGGCGGCTATGCCGAGGTGTTCCAGCGCAACGTGCTCGCATCGGGCGTCATCCCGCAGATCAGCGTCATCATGGGCCCGTGCGCGGGCGGGGCGGTGTACTCGCCTGCGATGACCGACTTCATCTTCATGGTGAAGGATAGCAGTTACATGTTCGTCACCGGGCCGGACGTGGTGAAGACCGTCACCAACGAAGTCGTCACGCAGGAAGAGCTGGGCGGGGCGGTGACGCACACCACCAAGACCAGCGTGGCGGACGATGCGTTCGAGAATGATATCGAAACGCTGATGGCCACGCGCCGCTTCTTCGACTTCCTCCCGCTGTCGAACCGCGAGCCAGTGCCCGAAATGCCCTCGAACGATCCGTGGGATCGCAAGGAACTCAGCCTCGACACGCTGATCCCCGACAACGCCAACCAGCCCTACGACATGCACGAGGTGATCTCGAAGACGCTCGACGATGGCGATTTCTTCGAGGTCCAGCCCAAGCACGCGGGCAACATCATCTGCGGCTTCGGACGCGTTGAGGGCCGCACCGTGGGCGTGGTCGCCAACCAGCCGATGGTGCTGGCGGGCGTGCTCGACATCAACTCGTCCAAGAAAGCCGCGCGCTTCGTGCGTTTCTGCGACGCGTTCGACATCCCGATCGTGACCTTCGTCGACGTCCCCGGCTTCCTCCCCGGCACCAGCCAGGAACTGGGAGGCATCATCAAGCACGGCGCGAAGCTGCTGTTCGCCTATGCCGAAGCGACCGTACCCAAGATCACCGTCATCACCCGCAAGGCCTATGGCGGCGCGTACGACGTGATGGCGTCCAAGCACCTGCGTGGCGACCTCAACTACGCCTGGCCGACTGCCGAGATCGCGGTCATGGGCGCGAAGGGCGCGGTGGAGATCATCTTCCGCCAGGACCGCGACGACCCCGAAAAGATCGCCGAGAAAACCAAGGAATACGAAGACCGCTTCGCCAACCCCTTCGTCGCCGCCTCACGTGGCTATATCGACGAGGTGATCTACCCGCACTCGACGCGGCGGCGGATCGCGCTGGGGCTGCGGAAGCTGCGCGGCAAAGAGCTGAGCAACCCGTGGAAGAAGCATGATAATATTCCGTTGTGAGCGACATAGAGCCTTCGATATTCGTCTTAATGATCGTGGGCTTGGGGCTCACAATCTCGATGTCGCTGGCTCATAGAAAAAGCGTTCGAGAGAAGGCTGTAGAATTTGAGGAATGGAACATTCGATGGGAAAAATCCGACGGCCCACTTAAGTACAGACTGGGCCAAGCATCAAATTTGTTTGTCCTCGCCTTTGGCTTGATACTATTTTCGATGGGTGCTGCTCTCCTTCTTGAGAGAATGGGCCTTTTTGTAATGAGATTCTTTCGCCTTCGCCGTCATTGCGAGCCGCCGAAGGCGGCGCGGCAATCCAGGGTGGGGCGCGGGACGCTCTGGATCGCCACGGCGCTTGGCACCTCGCGATGACGAGTGTTGGGCGATGATGCGCGAGAAGTTGCCTTGCGTTTACCTCATGGCCAGCGGGCGCAACGGTACGCTCTATACCGGTCTGACCTCTGATCTCTCAAAGCGCGCGTGGCAGCACCGCGAAGGACTCGTCAAAGGTTTTACCAAGAAGCACGGCTGCAAGTTGCTCGTCTGGTTCGAGCGCCACGACACGATGGAAAGCGCGATCCTTCGCGAAAAGCAGATCAAGGCGGGCAGCCGCAAGAAGAAGCTCGCGCTCATCGAAGCGGATAACCCGACGTGGCGCGATCTTTATGCGGACATTGCGCAAGGCTAACCCATCCGTCATTGCGAGCGACCAAAGGTCGCGCGGCAATCCAGGGTGGCGTGCGATACGCTCTGGATCGCCACGGCGCTCCGCGCCTCGCGATGACGAATTGGAGAGGAAGCACAAATGAAACTCGGCCGTCTCAACCATATCGGCGTCGCGACGCCTTCGATCGCTGACTCTGTTCGCTATTACCGCGACACCATGGGCGCGATGCAGATCACCGAGCCGTTCGACCTGCCCGAACAGGGCGTGAAGGTCTGCTTCGTCGATACGCCCGACAGCACGGGTGAAGTCGGCAAGGGCACGCAGATCGAGCTGATCGAGCCGTTCGACGAGGCGAGCCCGATCAACGGTTTCCTCGCCAAGAACCCCGCCGGCGGCCAGCACCATGTCTGCTACGAGGTGGAAGACATCGAGGCGGCGCGCGAGTGGTTCGAGGGGAAGGGCAAGCGCATCCTCGGCCCGACGCGTATCGGCGCGCACGGCACGCCGATCTTCTTCCTCCACCCCAAGGACATGATGGGCCAGCTGACCGAGATCATGGAGACGCCCAAGGAGGGAGCGCACTGGTCGAACTGACCCGATAGCCCTCTCCCCATCTGGGGAGAGGGTTGGGAGAGGGGAGTTCGACGCAGCGAGGGCTTTACGCCCCTCTCCAAGCTTCGCTAGGCCGCTTTGCGACCAAGCTATGCTATCCTCTCCCCGCACGGGGAGAGGGATGAGGACCTACGGATGACCGACGCTAAAAATTCCCGGCCCACCCCCGCAGACTGGCAGGCCAAGGCCGACAAGGAAGTCAAAGGCCGCGACCTGACCTGGCACACGCTGGAGGGTTTCGATGTGAAGCCGCTCTACACCGCGGAAGACACGGCAGACATCGACCCCGGCCTGCCCGGTTTCGAGCCATTCACGCGCGGGCCCTATGCCAGCATGTACACCGGCCGCCCGTGGACCATCCGCCAGTATGCGGGCTTCTCCACCGCCGAGGAATCCAACGCCTTCTACCGCCGCAACCTCGCCGCCGGGCAGAAGGGGCTGAGCGTCGCCTTCGACCTCGCCACGCACCGGGGCTACGACTCCGACCACCCGCGCGTGGTCGGCGATGTCGGCAAGGCGGGCGTCGCGATCGACACCGTGGCGGATATGCAGATCCTGTTCGACCAGATCCCGCTCGACACGATGAGCGTCTCGATGACGATGAACGGCGCGGTAATCCCCGTGCTGGCGTTCTACATCGTCGCGGCGGAGCGGTCGGGCGTGTCGCAGGACAAGCTTTCCGGGACCATCCAGAACGACATCCTCAAGGAGTTCATGGTCCGCAACACGTATATCTACCCGCCCGAGCCGAGCATGCGGATCGTGAGCGACATCATCGCCTACACCTCCGACCACATGCCGCGCTTCAACAGCATTTCCATCAGCGGCTATCACATGCACGAAGCGGGCGCGACGGCGGTGCAGGAGCTTGCCTTCACCATCGCCGACGGCAAGGAATACGCCCAGCGCGCGATGGATACGGGGCTCGATATCGACGCCTTCGCCCCGCGCCTGTCGTTCTTCTGGGGCATCGGGATGAACTTCTTCATGGAGATCGCCAAGATGCGCGCCGCGCGGCATCTGTGGCACGACGTGATGGAAGGGCTGGGCGCGAAAGACCCCAAGTCCAAGATGCTGCGCACGCACTGCCAGACCAGCGGCGTGAGTTTGCAGGAGCAGGACCCGTACAACAACGTCATCCGCACCACGATCGAGGCGATGGCGGCGGTGCTGGGCGGCACGCAGTCGCTCCACACCAACGCGCTGGACGAAGCGATCGCGCTGCCGACCGACTTCTCCGCCCGCATTGCGCGCAACACGCAGCTGGTGCTGGAGGAAGAGACCGGCATCACCAATGTCGCCGATCCGCTGGGCGGTTCGTATTATGTCGAGGCGCTGACCGCGAAGCTGGTCGAGGAAGCGAAGAGGATCATCGACGAGGTCGACGCGGCGGGCGGGATGACGGCTTTCGTCGCCACGGGCGAGCCCAAGCGGCGGATCGAACAGGCGGCTGCGGAAAAGCAGACCAATGTCGACCGCGGCGAAACGGTGATCGTCGGCGTCAACAAGTACCGCCGCGACAAGGAAGATGAGATCGAGACGCTCGATATCGACAACCACAAGGTCCGCCAGTCGCAGATCGCGCGGCTCGAGAAGGTCCGTTCGCAGCGCGACGAGATGGCCTGCCAGGCCGCGCTCGACGCGCTGGCTCGCGGCGCTGCGCAGACAGAAGGCAACCTGCTGGCGCTGGCAGTGGAGGCTGCGCGCCACGACGCGACGCTGGGCGAGATTTCCAGCGCGATGGAAGACGTCTTCGGCCGCTACGACACCAAGCCGACCCCGGTAAAGGGCGTCTATTCCAAGGCTTATGCTGCGGACAGCCGCTACCAGCAGGTCGTCCAAGGTGTCGACGCGGTCGAGCACCGGCTGGGCCGCAAGCCGAAGATCATGATCGCCAAGATGGGCCAGGACGGCCACGATCGCGGCGCGAACGTGATCGCCAGCGCCTTCGCCGACATGGGCTTCGACGTGGTCTCCGGTCCGCTCTTTCAGACCCCGCAGGAAACGCTCGAAATGGCGCTGGCAGAGGGTGTCGACGCGATCGGCGCCTCGTCATTGGCAGCTGGTCACAAGACGCTGATCCCCGAACTGATTCGCCTGCTCAAGGACGCAGGCCGCGCCGACATCAAGGTAACCGCCGGCGGAGTGATCCCGCAGAGCGACTACCAGTTCCTGCGCGATGCAGGCGTGCAGGGCATCTACGGCCCAGGCAGCAACGTGGTCGAATGCGCGGCGGACATGCTTCGCCTGCTGGGCCACAACATGCCCCCGCCGGATGCCGAACTGGGCGAGGCGGCGGAGTGACCGCGCCTGCCGACTGCATCCACTGCGGGCATCCGCTGAGTACACACCATGCGGGGGGCGATGGCGACCTTGCCTGTGCGGTGAAGGGCTGCGATTGCATCGGGTATGTTGCGAGGCGAGAGGAAGCGGAGTGAGAGGAAATGCTGAATGCGCGGCATAATCTGGATTGGTTCAATGCTGCTCGCAGTCATCCTCTTTGGGATAGGCCATGCGATCGCGTTTCTCACGACTGTGCTTGCCATGGCGTTCGATCTCCCCGGCCCTTATGCAGATGATCCCACTGCATGGCTGTGGTTCGCCATAAGCGTAGTCGTCGTACTCGCTGTTTCCGTTATTTTCTGCCGCTGGTTCGCGAGCCGCGTTGAGAGGCAGGTTCGAACCGAGAGCACGTTTGAATGACCAAAATCCGCACCGACTGGACCCGCGAAGAGATCGCGGACCTCTTCGACCTTCCCTTCACCGAACTGCTGTTCCGCGCGGCGAGCGTTCATCGCGAGAACCATCCGCCTGAGCAGGTCCAGCTGTGCACGCTGCTCAGCATCAAGACCGGCGGTTGCCCGGAGGATTGCGGATATTGCTCGCAGTCGGTGAAGGCCGATAGCGGCGTCGAGGCGACCAAGCTGATGGATGTGCGCGCCGTGCTGCAAACCGCAGCGCAGGCGAAGGATGCTGGCAGCCAGCGGTTCTGCATGGGTGCCGCGTGGCGCAACCCCAAGGACCGCGACATGCCCGCGATCGTCGAGATCGTGAAGGGCGTGCGCGCCATGGGGCTGGAGACCTGCATGACGCTGGGCATGCTGACGCCGAAACAGGCGGACATGCTGAAAGAGGCGGGGCTCGACTACTACAACCACAACGTCGACACCGGCCCGGAATATTACGAGCGGGTGATCTCGACCCGCAATTACCAGGACCGGCTCGATACGCTGCAGAACGTACGCGACGCGGGGATCAACGTATGCAGCGGCGGGATCGTGGGCATGGGCGAGACGCGCGAGGACCGCGTCGGCTTCGTCCACACGCTCGCCACGCTTGAGCGGCATCCCGAAAGCGTGCCGGTGAACGCGCTGGTGCCGGTCAAGGGCACGGTGCTGGGCGACATGCTGGCCGATACGCCGCTCGCCAAGATCGACGATATCGAATTCGTCCGCACGGTGGCGGTGGCGCGCATCTGCATGCCGATGAGCATGGTGCGGCTCTCCGCGGGCCGCGAGTCGATGAGCGAGGCGACGCAGGCGCTGTGCTTCCTCGCGGGCGCGAATTCGATCTTCACCGGCGACAAGCTGCTGACCGCGCCCAACGCGGGCGACGACAGCGATGGCGCGCTGTTCGCCAAGCTGGGCCTCACCCCGCTGATGCAGGAAGAGCCCGCACGCGCCTGCAAGGTGGCGGAGCCTGCCGAGTGAGAATGCTTCTCGCGATGACCGCGCTGGTGCTCTCCGGCCCGCTCGTGGCGCAGGAGCTGGGCAGCGCCGAACCAATCACCATTGGGGCCACGCGCATGGTCCAGTATGGCGCTGGCGATCCGCGTCAGATCAACGTCTACCTGCCCGATGGTTATGCGGAAGGGTCCGGGGCGTATCCGGTGCTCTACCTGATCGACGGTGGGCTCGATCAGGATTTTCTCCACGTTGTCGGCACCACCGCGCTCAATGCCCTGTGGGGCCGGTCGCAGCCGGTGATCGTGGTCGGCATCCAGACCGACGATCGCCGGGCCGAGCTGATCGGCGACAAGGACAATGCCGAAGAGCGCAATCTCTTCCCCACCGCAGGCGATTCCGCGAAGTTTCGCGCCTTCATCCGCGACAAGGTGAAGCCGCTGATCGAAGCGAATTATCGCACCAGCGGAGAAGATGCGGTGATGGGCGAGTCGCTCGCCGGGCTTTTCATCGCAGAGACCTGGCTGGTCGAGCCAGACCTGTTCGACAGCTACGCCGCGATCGACCCTAGCCTGTGGTGGCACGATATCGCGCTGGGCAAGTCGGCGGCGGGGATGGTGAAGGACGGGCGCGAGCGCGGGCCGATCCTGCTCAGTTTCTCCAACGAAGGCCCGATGACCGAGAAGGGCACCCGACTGCTCGCGCAAGCGGCCGGGGACAAGGGCTGCCTGCTGCCGCGTAGCGACCTGACCCACGCGACCGCCTATCACGTGCTGACCCCGCAGGCGCTCCAGTTCCTGTTTCCGACCGGCGCCGATTTCGACGAGGAATGGGGCTTCACCGTGGACTGCGCGGGCTAGGCCTTGTCGCTCGGCTTCTCCGTCGACGATTTGCTGCCCAAGGCGCGCGGTGGCGGCGTGCTGAAGATGGGGCTCGCCAAACTGGACGAGAGCGAGTGGCTACAGCCCGGACCCGATCTGGCCGCGCGTACGGCAGGCTTCGATGCCTTTCCGGAAGGCATCCAGCTTTCGCCGGAGGGCGATCCTGCGGGCCGTGAACTTGCGGCCATGCTCGGCCTCGACGGGGCATTGCCCGAAGCGGCTGCAGCCCACCACGAGGATATGTGCCTGCTCACCCGCCGTGATGACGAAGAGCAATACCGCCTCGTCGGCGCGGCGGTCGCATGGCCATCCGACTGGACGCCCGCCGACAAGCTTGGCCTGCCGCTAAGAGCGCTCCACGCGCCGATCCAGGGGTACGAAGAACAGCTAGCCAGCGGGGTGGATCACTTCATGGCGAAGCTCAAGCCGGGCGCAATCTACGGGCGATGCAACTGGTTTATCGCTGCGACCGGCGCGCGCCGCTGGGTCGCCGGTCCTCCCGAACGGGCTTTTGCGCATGTCACGGCGGATAACGCCGGCAGCACGCTGTTCGTCCGCTCAGAGCGCCAGACTTTGCGCCGCCTGCCGCAAACCGGGGCGATCCTGTTCACTATCGGCATCTACGTGTCGCCACTGCGCGATATCTCGCTTGGCAATGTCCAGCGTCTCGCACAGGCAATGCGCAGCCTGCTTGATGGCGAAGGGGAACGCAGGGGCGCGGGGGCTTACGCTCATGCGTTAATCGGCTATGCGAAGGCACGAGAAGAGGAGGCCGGACCATGATCCTTGCCGCAATGCTGCTGTTTTCCGCGGCGCAAGCCGCGCAGCCGCAAGTCGATTGCGAAAACGCGATGACGCAGACCGACATGAATATCTGTTCGTGGCAGTCCTACCAGCGCGCCGATGCCGAACTGAACGCGGCGTGGTCTCGCGCTTCGCAGCGTGCGAAGGAAATGGATCGCAACGCGGCCGAATATGATGGTGCCACCGATGCGCACGCGCGCCTCCTCGCCGCGCAACGCGCATGGCTCACGTTTCGGGACGCCCACTGCCTTGCCGAGAATGGAGAGCGCGAAAACGGCGGGACTATCTGGCCCTTGCTACAGAACGGTTGCCTCGAAGCCCTGACCGAGGCACGCACCGCCCAACTGCGCCAATATGTTGAGATGCCTAACTGATGTTCAAAAAGATCCTGATTGCCAACCGCGGTGAGATTGCCTGCCGCGTGATCCAGACCTGCCAGCGGATGGGGATCGCGACGGTCGCGGTCTATTCCGATGCCGATGCGCGCGCGCCCTTCGTGAAGATGGCGGACGAGGCGGTGCATATCGGCCCTGCGCCAGCGTCGGAATCCTACCTGCTGGCGGACAAGATCATCGAGGCGTGCAAGCAGACCGGGGCCGAAGCGGTCCATCCGGGCTACGGTTTTCTCTCTGAACGCGCGAGCTTTGTCGAAGCGCTCGACAAGGAAGGCATCGTCTTCATCGGCCCGCCGGCGAAAGCGATCGCCGCGATGGGCGACAAGATCGAGTCGAAGAAGCTGGCCAAGGAAGCGGGCGTCAACGTCGTCCCAGGCTCCAAGGATGCGATCGACACCACCGAGGACGCGCTCAAGATCTCGAACGAAATCGGCTATCCGGTGATGATGAAGGCGTCCGCCGGCGGCGGCGGCAAGGGCATGCGCCTCGCCTGGAACGACAAGGATGTCGAAGAAGGGTTCGAGGCGACCAAGCGCGAAGGCCTGAACTCGTTTGGCGATGACCGCGTGTTTATCGAAAAGTTCATCGAAGACCCGCGCCACATCGAAATCCAGATCCTCGCCGACCGGCAGGGAAACACGCTTTACCTGAACGAGCGAGAGTGCAGCATCCAGCGCCGTCACCAGAAGGTGGTCGAGGAAGCGCCATCGCCTTTCGTCACGCCCGAAATGCGCAAAGCAATGGGCGAGCAGGCGGTCGCGCTGTCGCAGGCCGTCGGCTACTTCTCCGCCGGGACGGTCGAGCTGATCGTTAGTGGTGCGGACAAGACGGGGGAGAGCTTCTACTTCCTCGAAATGAACACCCGCCTGCAGGTCGAACACCCGGTGACCGAGGCGATCACCGGCGTCGACCTGGTCGAATGGATGATCCGTGTGGCTGCGGGTGAAGAGCTTCCCTTCAAGCAGGACGATATCAAAATCGACGGCTGGTCGATCGAAACACGCGTCTATGCCGAAGACCCCTACCGCAACTTCCTGCCCTCGATCGGGCGGCTGGTCCGCTACGAACCGCCGGTGCCGGGCTGGACGGGCGCGAGCGGCCCCGCCGGGCGGCGCGGGCACGAGATGGGCGGCGGCGGCATCCGCGTGGATGACGGCGTGTTCGAAGGCGGCGAAGTCTCGATCTTCTACGACCCGATGATCGCCAAGCTGATCACCTGGGGCCCGACCCGCGATGCCGCGGCGGACCTGCAGGTCGAGGCGCTCGATGCCTTCCGCGTCGAAGGGCCGGGGCACAATATCGATTTCCTCAGCGCGATCATGCAGCACCCGCGCTTCCGCTCGGGCGAGCTGACCACGGGCTTTATTGCCGAGGAATATCCCGAAGGCTTCCAGGGCGCGGCGGTTGGCGAGCCGAGGCTGAAGCTGGTCGCGGCGCTGATCGCCGGGGCGCAATGCTCGGTCATGGCGCACGAGGGGCAGATCTCGGGCCGCCTCGATGGCGCGCCCAAGGTGCCGTCCGACTGGGTCGTGAAGATCGACGGTCGCACATTCGAAGTGGAGCTCGGCCAGGGCGGGGCTACCGTCGATGGCGAATGGATCGCGGGCACGACCGACTGGCAGCCGGGCATGGTGCTCGCCGCCGCCAACGGCAATGGCGAGAACCTGGCGATCCAGCTGCGGCGGACCAGCAGTGCGATGTGGGCGCTGACCACGCGTGGCAAGACGCACAAGGGCCTCGCGGTGCCTGCGCGCCTCGCCCCGCTGCTCGATCACATGATCGAGAAGGAGCCGCCCGATCTTTCCAAGATGCTGATCTGCCCGATGCCCGGCCTGCTGGTGAAACTGCACGTGGCCGAGGGTGACGAGGTCCAGCCGGGCCAGCCGCTCGCCACGGTCGAGGCGATGAAGATGGAAAACATCCTCCGCGCAGAAAAGGAAGGCACGATCTCCTCCATCAACGCCGCCGAGGGCGACAGCCTTGCGGTCGACGAGGTGATCCTGGAGCTGGAGTAGTGCACCTTTCGCACGCACCAGATGCTCCGGCGTGTGAGCAGATCAGCTTCGACGACTTCCTCAAGGTCGATATCCGCATCGGCACGGTGGTCGCCGCGCATGAATTCCCCGAGGCGCGCAAGCCTGCCTATCGGCTGGAAATCGACTTCGGGCGGGCGATCGGGGTGAAGAAGACCAGCGCGCAGATCACCGCGAACTACGCGCGCGAGGAACTGGTCGGGCGACAGGTCGCGGCGGTAGTCAACTTCCCGCCGCGCCAGATCGGGCCGGTCATGTCCGAAGTGCTGACGCTCGGCTTCGCGGACGAGGCGGGCGAGGTCGTGCTGTTCTCGCCCGATAAGGCAGTACCCGATGGATCGCGGCTGTTCTGAACCGCGGCGTTTCGATCAGTCGGAGGACAGGTCGAGATGCAGACACTGGTTGAAGTCGGTGTTCTCGTAATCGGCGAATGCTTCGCCATTTCGAAAGCCGCGCGCGCGATAGAGCGCCAGTGCGGGTTCAAACGTCGGGCCATTCCCGGTTTCGAGACTTAGCCGCGCAATCCCCTCAGCGCGTGCCAGCGCGATGATCGCCTCCAGCAACGCACGGGCAACGCCCTGACGCAGCGCATCCGCGCGAGTGCGCATCGACTTGATCTCAGCGCTTTCCGCGCCGAGCCGCTTCAGCGCCCCGATGCCGAGCAGCTCGTCGCCGCGCCACGCACCGAACAGCGTGATCGCGGGATCGTCCAGCCCCGTCAGGTCGAGCGCGAAGGCCTGCCCCGGCGGCGAGCCGGCGCGCATCTGCGTGACGTGATCGAGCGCCAGCGCGCGCACCTGCCGATCGTCGAGCGGCGCCTCGCGAACGTCGATCTCCATCGTCAATGCGCCTGCAATTGCTCGTCGAGGAAGGCGCCGACCTCGGTCAGCTCGACGTCGCGTGCGACGTAGGCTTCTCCGATGGCGCGCAGCAGGATGAAGGGGACCGTCGTCGCCTCAGCCTTCTTGTCGTTGCGCATGTGATCGGCCAGCGTGGCACCATCGCATTCGAGCCCCAGCGCGGCGATCTCGGTCGGCAATCCGGCTCGTGCCAGCGCGTCTGCCACACGTTCCGCATCGCTCTCCGCGATCAGCCCGCGGCGGGCGGAGAACCGCGCCGCCAGCACCATGCCGAGCGAAACGGCCTCGCCATGCAGCAGGGCGTCGGAAAACCCCGTTTCGGCCTCCAGCGCGTGGCCGAAAGTGTGGCCGAGATTGAGCAATGCGCGCGCGTCCTTCGTCTCGCGCTCGTCTTCCGCGACGATCCGCGCTTTCATCCCGACGCAATGCGTGATCACCGATTCGAGCACGTCGTTGTCGTGCGAGAGGATCGCGCTGCTGTCTGCATCGACGCGCGCGAAGAACTCCGCATCGCCCAGCACACCGTATTTGAAGACTTCCGCCAGCCCGGCGCGCATTTCGCGGATGGGGAGCGAGGCGAGGCAGGCGGTGTCGGCCAGCACCAGCGAAGGCTGGTGGAACGCGCCGATCAAGTTCTTGCCCGCGCTGGCGTTGATCGCGGTTTTGCCACCGACGCTCGAATCGACCTGCGCCAGCAGCGTGGTCGGCAATTGCACGAAGCCGCAGCCGCGCTTCAGGATCGAACAGGCGAATCCGACCAGATCGCCGACCACTCCGCCGCCCAGCGCAAACACGTGGTCGGAGCGATTGATGCCGCGATCGAGCAGCCAGTCGGTCAGCTTCTCAAGCTCCGCCCAGCTCTTCGATCCTTCGCCCGATGGCACCTCGTACCAGTCGATCGACAGGCCTGCCGAACGGAAGGATGCCTGCAGGTGTTCGCCCAGCAGTCGCTTCGCATTGGCGTCGGCAACCACGGGGATCGACCTATGGCCGTAGGGTTCGAGAACGGAATACGCTTCACAGTGAACCCGGCCGAGCAGGCCCGATCCGACCATCACTTCGTAACTGCGCCCGGCGAGCGCGACATTCACGACAGCCATTGCTCGATCCCTTCGATGATCGCCCACGCAGTGCGCGTATGCGGACCCGCCTGACCTTCGACGCGGATATGCGCCTGTGCATAGAACGGCTCTCGCTCTGCCGAAAGACGGCGCAGGATCGCCTCTGGATCGCCATCGCGGAGCAGCGGTCTGTTGTCGCGCCGGGCGGTCCGTTCGACCAGCGTTTCTATGTCGCAGTCGAGCCACACGGACACCGTCCTGTCGAGCATCAAGCGGCGCGTTTCGGAATTGACGAAGGCCCCGCCGCCGGTCGCGATCACGCCGTGATCTTCCTCGATCAGGCGGGCAATCACCCGGCGTTCACCGTCGCGAAAATAGTCTTCGCCGAACTCGCTGAAGATTTCCGCGATGGAGAGTTTCGCCGCCTCTTCGATGGCGTCGTCGGCGTCGATGAAGCTTCTTTGGAGCAGGGTAGCGAGCTTCCGTCCCACGGTGGACTTGCCCGCGCCCATCAGGCCGACGAGCGCAATCGGCCGGTCGAGCCGGGATGCAAGCGCGTCGAGGCGGGCCATCGCGGCAGGTGTATGCGCGGTCTCCATTGCTCGGCGGCGTAGAGATGGGCTAGGGCGATGGCAATAAAGGGTGTCGAGGCACGTGCAGATAGAGATTTCGCAAAAAGTGCGACAGCGGATCGCGATCGGTGCGGGCGTGGTGCTCGTGATACTCGGCTGGGCCTGGTGGGACGGCGGGGAGGAACCGCTGCATCCGATGGAACAGACGGTCAATCTGGCAGAGGCCGGGCAATGAGTATTTTCGGTAGCAAGCAGGCGCTGCTGGCCGGCGCCGCCCTTGCGGTGCTTGGTGCGCCGATCGCCTTCGCAGCGGGCAATGCGCAATCGGCCGCACCGGCTCCGGCCCAGCAGGCGTCCCCTGCTCCAAGCCCTTCGCCTACGCCGCCCAGCGCAACCCCCGCTCCATCCCCCGCAGAGACCGCTGCGCCCAAGGGCGACGGCGAAGAGCAAGGTGGCGGGGAAGCGAGCGCGCCCAGTGCCAGCAACGCGCGCCTGCCCACGCTCGAAGAGCTGGAATCGCTCGACACGGACGAGCTTGACGAGCTGCTGGGCCTCAAGCCCAAATACGACATTCCCAAAGCGCAGCGGCGCGAGACGACCCGCGTCGGTATCCTCGACGAGGCCGAGGGCGGCCTGCCCGCGGCCTCGCTTGCAAAGCAGCCGCAGGCGCTCGTCCGTGCAGCGCTGACCGGCACGCAGGGCCGCCTCGTCTCGCGCTGGGGACATATCGCGCTGCGCCGCGCGCTTGCCAGCAGGCTCGCCGCGCCCAGCGGGATGAGCGGCGTGGAGTTCGCAGGATTGCGCGCCCAGCTGCTCAACCGCATGGGCGAATTCAGTGCGGCCCGCGCGATCGCGCAGGACGTCGATGTCGATGCGTGGAACACGCGGCTCGCGAATGCTGCGGTCGATTCATACATCGCGACGGGAGATATCGTCGGTGCTTGTCCGCTCGCGGTGCTGCGCGGCGGCTATCGCGACGATGCGCAATGGGATGCGCTGCGTTCGATCTGCAGCGCCTATGGCGGTGAAAGTGGGCGCGCGCGCAACGAACTGGCGCGGATGCGCAATGCACAAAGCCGCGGCGATCTCGAAGATATCGATGTTTTGCTGGCGCAGCGCTATGCCGGTGCGGCGGGCCTCGGAAACAGCACGGTCACCATCGAGTGGGACGATGTCGACGAACTGACGCCCTGGCGGTACGGCCTCGCCGCCGCGCTGGGGATGGACATTCCCGACCGCCTGCTCGACGATGCAGGCCCGTATTATCAGCGCGTATCGGCATCGCTTCCCTCGCTCCCGCTGGCTTTGAGGGTGGACGGAGCGCGCCGCGCTGCACGCGAGGGTATCTTCTCCTCGGCGGCGCTGATCGATCTCTATTCGCAGGCCTACGCGGCGGGCGGCAACGAAGGTTCGATCGGGACCGATGCTGCGCAGCTGAGGACGGCCTATGTCGACCCCGATCCCGCCGCGCGGGTCGCTGCGATCCGCGCGCTGTGGGGCGATGATGCACAAATCCCCTACGATCGGCAGGTACTAACCGCCTATGCAGCAGCGCGCATTCCGGCCGGGGACCAGTTCTCCGGCGATGCCGCGCCATTGATCGCGGCGATGCTTGCCGCGGGGCTCGATCTGGATGCGGCCCGCTGGAGCGATGTCGTCGATGAAGGCGATGCGGGCTGGGGGATGCTCGCGGTGGGTCTGCCCAATGCGAAGCAGCCGGTTTCGAACAACGCGATCGACTCCTTCAGCGATAATGATTCCAGCACGGGCCGCGCCCGCACCGGCTTGCTGGTGGCAGGGCTCGCCGGGCTCGGCCGTATCTCCAGCGGCACACGCAATACGTGGGATCGGGAGCTTGGCCTGGAACTTGGTCGCGAAACGGCGTGGAGCAAGGCGATCGGGCGCGCGGGCGAGGTGCGCAACGCCGCGCTGGTCAGCTTGCTGATGGGTCTGGGGATGCAGGGTGACGACTGGAGTCGGATGACCCCGCGCCACCTCTATTACATCGTATCGGCCCTGCGACAGAGCGGGCTTGAGGCCGAAGCGCGCATGATCGCCGCGGAGGCGATCGCGCGGGGATAGGTCGATGGCACAGGCTGCGATCGAGGATTTTCTCGCCGCGCTGGCGGTGGATCGAGGGGCGGCGGCCAATACGCTGGCCGCCTATCGTCGCGATCTGGAAGGCGCCACGGGCATCATCGGACCGCTCGAGAATGCGACCCGCGAATCGCTGGCGAAGCTGGCACAGGCGTGGACCGATCTTGCCCCAGCCAGCGTGGCCCGCAAGGCGTCCGCGCTGCGCCAGTTTTTCGGCTATCTCGAAGACGAGGGCTTGCGGCGCGACAACCCGTCCGCCGCCTTGCCGCGGCCGGTCAAGCGCCGGGGACTGCCCAAGGTCCTCGACCATGCGGAAATCGCCGCGCTGTTCACACAGGCGGAGTCAGAGGCGGAGCAGGGCAAACCCGCGGCGCTGCGGCTGCTCGCCATGATCGAATTGCTTTACGGCTCCGGTCTGCGCGCGACCGAGCTGGTGGCGCTGCCCCTCGCATCGGTGCCGCGCGATGCTCCCTTCCTCACGATTACCGGTAAGGGTGGCAGGGAAAGGCTCGTGCCGATGGGAACGCGCGCCCGCGCCGCCCTGTCGCGCTGGCTCGCGGTGCGCGACGAAGAATCGAGATGGCTCTTCCCTTCGCGCGGACGGCATCTGACGCGCGTGCGGCTCTACCAGATGATCAAGGGACTGGCGGACCGCGCAGGCATTCCTCCGGCAAAGGTCAGCCCGCACGTCTTGCGCCATGCCTTTGCGACGCATCTGCTCGAAGGCGGGGCGGACCTGCGCACCCTGCAGAGCCTGCTGGGCCATGCGGATATCGCGACGACGCAGATTTATACGCATGTCGAAGCGGCGAAGCTGGTCGCGCTGGTGAACGAAAGACACCCTCTGGCGCACCGTGGTGGCTTGCACATGCCGCAAGGTGCCGATAGCAGCCCCGGATGCTGACTTTTCTCGACTTCGAGAAGCCTGTTGCCCAGCTCCAGGCTCGGATTGCCGAATTGCGCGCCGCCAACGAGGGCGAGCAGATCGACATGGGCGACGAGCTCGCCAAGCTGGAGGCCAAGAGCGCCGACCAGCTCAAGGAAATCTACGCCACGCTCTCGCCGTGGCAGAAGACGCAGGTTGCCCGGCATCCGCAGCGTCCGCATTTCCGCGACTACGTAGAGCACGCCTTTACCGATTTCATGCCGCTGGGCGGGGATCGCTATTTCGGAGAAGATGCCGCGATCCTGGGTGGATTCGCGACGCTGCGCGGGCGCCAGGTCATGCTGATCGGGCACGAGAAGGGCCACGACACGCAGACCCGCCTCAAGCACAATTTCGGGATGGGCAAGCCGGAAGGCTACCGCAAGGCGATTCGTCTGATGGAGTTGGCCGGGCGGTTCGGCCTGCCGGTGGTCACGCTGGTCGATACCTCGGGCGCGTTTCCTGGGATCGAGGCGGAGGAACGCGGGCAGGCGGAAGCCATTGCGCGCGCGATCGAAGCCTGCCTCGACCTGCCGGTGCCGATGGTCGCCACGATCGTGGGCGAGGGCGGCTCTGGCGGCGCGGTTGCGCTCGCCAGCGCAGAGCGTGTGCTGATGTTCGAACACGCGGTCTATTCGGTGATCTCGCCCGAAGGCTGCGCGTCGATCCTGTGGCGGACCGCCGAAAAGGCCGCCGATGCCGCCGAAGCGATGAAGGTGACCGCGCAGGATCTGAAGGAACTGGGCGTCATCGACCGGATCGTGCCCGAACCGGTCGGCGGCGCGCATCGCGATCCCAAGCTGGCCGTTCGCTACCTGGCCGATACCATCGACGACGAACTTGGCGCGCTGGTCGGCAAGGATGTCGCGACCTTGCAGAAAAAGCGCGCAGACCGGTACCTCGCCATCGGCGGCTGAGCTCCTTTGAAGTGAAATCGGGAACCCCGGGCGTGGTGGACCTGTTGAGGGGCCATAGCGTGGGGAGGTGGTGGCTTCCCGCGATCACGCATCAGGGGAGTTTGCCTAAATGTCTCGTCGTAAGATTCTTGCCGTTGCTTCGCCCATCGCCCTCGCCATGGGGCTTTCCGGTTGCGCCATGGGCGGCGCGATTCCGGGTGCCAACACACCGATCACGCAGAGCGAGGAACAGCAGGGCCGCGAATATCACAGCCAGATCCTGCAGGAATTCGGCGGCGCGATGCAGGGCAATAGTGCCAACTACGTGCGCGACGTCGGCCAGAAGATCGCCGTGCAGTCCGGCCTTGCGAACACGCCGGGTGCCTTCACCGTTTCGCTGCTCAACAGCTCGGTCAATAACGCTTTCGCGACAACCGGCGGCTACGTCTACACCACGCGCCAGCTGGTGACGCTGATGAACAACGAAGCGGAGCTGGCCGGTGTGCTGGGGCACGAGGTCGGCCACGTCGCCGCACGCCACGCGCAACGCCGCCAACAGGCGCAGCAGCAGAACACGCTGCTCGGTGCGGCGGGTGCCATCCTGTCGGGCATTCTCCTTGGCGACAGCCAGCTCGGCTCGACGCTGGGCCGGGCGGCCTTGCAGGGGTCGCAACTTCTCACGCTGGGGTTCTCGCGCGAGCAGGAACGCGAAGCGGACGAACTCGGCGTAAGCTATCTGTCGCGCGCCGGTTACGATCCGATGGCGATGAGCACCGTGCTCGAAAGCCTTGCGCGCCAGTCTTCGCTCGACGCGCAGCTGCAGGGTCGCGACAGCGCCAACCTGCCCGAATGGGCATCGACCCACCCGGATCCCGCCAGCCGTGTGCGGACCACTGCCCAGCTCGCCGCAGGCAAGCCCGGAAACGTCCTCAACCGCGAAGTCTTCCTGCGCAATATCGACGGACTGACCTATGGCGACGATCCCGAGCAGGGTGTGGTCGAAGGGCGCCAGTTCATCCATCCGGATCTGCGCTTCGCGTTCACCGCGCCCGAGGGGTTCTACGTGGTCAATGGCACCGATCAGGTGACGATCAACGGCCAGTCTGGCCAGGCGGAACTGAAGGTGGCGCGGTCGAGCGGCAGCCTCTCGCAATTCGTGAGCCAGGCTTTCCAGGCGCTTTCCGGTCAGGGGCAGGCGATCAATCCGCAAATCCAGACCACCACGATCAACGGCATCCCCGCCGCTTACGGGCAGGCGCGTGCCAACTCGGGCAATACGCAGGTCGATGTGGTGGTGTTCGCCTATGATTTCGGCGGCGGGCAGACCTACTACTACCAGGCGATCACCCAGGCAGGGCGCGCGGGCGTGTTCACCCCGATGTTCAATTCGTTCCGGCGCATCAGCTCGGCAGAAGCGGCGCAGGTCGTGCCGCGGGTCATCGATGTGGTCACGGTGCGTTCGGGAGACACCGTCTCCTCGCTCTCGCGGCAGATGGCATACAGCGACGCCCAGGAAGCGCGTTTCCGCGTGCTCAACGGGCTCGGTGCGAACGAGGGGCTGCGGGCCGGCCAGCAGGTCAAGATCGTGGTGCGCGGTCGCTGATCGGAGCCCCGCACCCGGCGGACAAAGAAAAACGGCGGGGATCGCTCCCCGCCGTTTTCTTGTTTCACGCTCTTTCGAGCGGGAACTTCAGATTTACTCAGGCGATCAGCCGCCCATGTCGGTCGACACGGTGGTGAAGGTGTTGCTCAGCTGGTTGCCGAGGCTGCCCATCGCGGTGATCGCGGCGACGGCGATAAGAGCGGCGATGAGGCCATATTCAATGGCGGTCGCGCCCTGGTCGTCGTTCATCAGTTCACGGAAAAACTTCATTATCGGTCTCCTGTTTGCGTCTTCGTTACCCGGCTCTTTCCATGTCCCCTCGGATCGAGCTTCTGCCGGTCTAGGCCCGAAGGGTTGAGAATTTCCTAAGTGCGTGGGCTCAGGACCGGTCGATCGCCTCCTGAGAGGTCTCTGTCACTGTGTCCCAGGTCTTGATGACCTCGTTCGAAAAAGTGCCGATCGCACCCACCATCGCGAGGAATACGAGGGCAAGGATCAGGCCGTATTCGACGGCAGTCGCGCCGGACTGGCTGCGCCAGAGCCTCCTCAAGAAGTGCGTCATCCGAAGGCCCCCGTTCTATTGCCTTGACCATTCGCCTCACCCAAAGTGCGACGAATGATGGGGGCTTCTTTGACCCATCAGGGTTAACGTGCCGTAAAATCGGGTGATTTGTGTGAAAAGAAATCCGACATACATGCCCGTGGTGGCCGCTGCGATCGGTCCCGATGGGGAGGGGCGCTGGCTGATGCACCGCCGCCCTGCGGGCAAGGCACACGCGGGCTTATGGGAGTTTCCCGGCGGCAAGATCGAGCCGGGCGAGAGCCCGCGCGAAGCCTTGGTACGCGAGATCGCAGAGGAATGCGGATTGCGCCTCGATCCCGGCGCGATGCGCGAGCGGGGGTTTGCCGCCGACCACCCGGACTCATGCGAGGACGCGCGCCCGATCCTGCTGTTGCTGCTTCATTGCGCCGTGTGGAGTGGCGAAGTGCGATCGCTGGAGGGGGGAGAGTGGCGTTGGTGCAGCCTCGCGGAGATAAGACAATTGCCCAAGCCGCCGCTCGACGCACGGCTCGCGGCCAGCTTTGCCGGCTAATTTGCAAAGCCTTGTGGGCGAATGGCGGAAATCGCGACAAAAGCATTGCCAAGCCCGAAAGCCCTGCCTATGTGCGGCGCCTCACAAGCGCCCGTAGCTCAGCTGGATAGAGCACCAGACTACGAATCTGGGGGCCGGAGGTTCGAATCCTTCCGGGCGCGCCATTACAAAAAGCCCCGGGCCCGTATGGGTGCCGGGGCTTTTTGTAATGGCCTCAGACAGACGCCTTTTCCGGGAAGTGCTGGGTCAAGGTCGCCGGCGGCGGTGACGCGCGCAGCCTCTCGGGCGTCGCTCAGCCGCGCTTGGCCTCGTCGAGCAGTACGGAGGTGACCGGATATCCGCAGTCGCCGCGAATGCACAGGCTGCGGCCCTGCGGGCCTTCCTCGATAAACGGAACGATAGTGTGCATCGGCGTGGCTTCAGCGTGCGCGCGTGCTTCGCCAAAATCGTCGAACTGCGCGAGCCGTTCGAGATTGCGGCGGGTGGGGAAGATGACGTCGATCTCGCCGCGATCCGCCGCGGTCAGCGCATCGGCTGCACTGGTCCAGAAAAGACGGGTGTTTTCGCCTGCATTGACCGCGATTTCGACCGCGCCCGTTCCCAGATCGGCGAGATAGAACCGCGTATCGAACACACGGGACAGTCGCTCGTTCTTGGGAAACCAGCGGGCGAAGGGAATGAGGTCGTCGAGGGCGAGCGACCAGCCGAACCGCTCCAGTACTGGTGCAAGGCGTTCCTCTGCCAGCAGCAGGCTGCGGGCATCCGCCGCACGCGCGGCGTCGATATCGCCGCGCAGGCCGAGTGCCAGGCCGGTTTCCTCCAGCGTTTCGCGGATGGCGGCGATTCTGTGCGCGGCTTCGTCGGGATCGCCGGTTTCGAGGGTGCGAGCCAGCTCATGATCGGATGGATCGACGCGGCCGCCGGGAAACACGGCCATCCCGCCGGCAAAGGCGAGCTTCCGGTTGCGAACCTGCATCAGGATTTCGGGAGGGGAGCCAGCGGGCGCGCGGCGGAAGATGACGACCGTGGCAGCGGGAATGCCGTCTTGCGCATTGTCCCGTTCGTCACGATTCGTCTCAGCCATCGGGTACGCCTAGCCTCGTGTCGGGATTTCTTACAATGCCCTCGTGGTAAACGGATCGGTTAACTACCTGGACCCGCGCAAACCCTGCCGACCGCGAAACTGGCACGCGGGATGCATATCAACAAACACCCCTCGATCTTCGTAAAGAGGCGGGGCCAACAGTCTCCTGGCCCCGCCTCCCCGAAATTCCAATACGTGCTCTGCTACCGGATCAATCGGCGGTCTTCACGCCCTTGTCGGTGAACATCTGCTGCAATTCGCCTGCCTCGAACATCTCCGTCATGATGTCGCTGCCGCCGACGAATTCGCCCTTCACGTAAAGCTGGGGAATGGTCGGCCAGTCGGAAAAGGCCTTGATGCCCTGCCGGATCTCCATGTCCTGCAGCACGTCGACACTTTCATACGTCACGCCGCAATGGTCGAGGATGTGCACCGCACGGCTGGAAAAGCCGCACTGCGGGAAAAGGGGCGTGCCCTTCATGAAAAGGACAACCTCGTTCTCTCCGACGATGCCCGAAATGCGTTCTTTGGTGTCAGTCATTTTTGGAATAAACCACTATTGCTTGCGCTGTTGAAGGTCACTTGGGAGCCTGAGTGGTCAGTTGCAAGGCGTGGAGCACGCCGCCCATATTCCCGCCGAGCGCCTCGTAGACCAGCTTATGCTGCTGAACGCGGCTCTTGCCCGCGAATTGCGGCGCAGTCACCTTGGCCGCCCAGTGATCGTTATCCCCGGCGAGATCGCGCATCTCGACCTCGGCCTCGGGAAGGGCCGCCTGGATCATTCCGACAATCTCGTCCGCCGCCATGGGCATGGGCTTATGCCTTGCCGATCAGCTGGCGACGCGCTTCGACCGCGCATTCGGCCAGCTTGGCGCGCACGGTCGCTTCGTCCACGTCGGTTGCCGCTGCGGTAAGGTCGCCCAGCACCTTGCGGATCACGTCCTCGTCGCCCGCTTCCTCGAAGTCGGCCTGAACGACCGCTTTCTTGTAGCTGTCGGCTTCCTCTTCGGTGAGGTTCATCAGGCCTGCCGCCCATTCGCCGAGCAGCCGGTTGCGCCGCGCGGCGACCTTGAAGGCGGTTTCTTCGTCGAAAGCGTATTTCGCTTCTTCGCCGCGTTCGCGGTCCTTGAAATCGGTCATTGTGTAGCTGCCTTTTCGTAAGAATAATCGCGTCCAGCGTGCCGATAGGCCCGCTTGCGCGGCCCGGCAAGCGAGCAGCCTATTTGTCCATCTTCACCACAAGCTTGCCCACCGCCTGCCGGTTTTCCAGCTTCTCGATCGCCTTGTGCGCGTCGTCGAGACTGTAGGTTTCGCTGACCTGCGGGCTGATCTTGCCATCCTGCCACAGCTCGAACAGCTCGGCGATGTTCTGTGCATTGCGCTGCGGTTCGCGCGCGGCGAAGGCGCCCCAGAATACGCCGCGGATGTCGCAGCTTTTCAGCAGGGTGAGGTTGAGCGGCATCTTGGCGATGCCTGCCGGGAAGCCGATCACCAGGAAGCGGCCTTCCCAGGCAATGGAGCGCAGCGCGGGCTCGGAATAGTCGCCGCCGACGATATCGACGACGATATCCGCCCCGGTGGGGCCGACCGCCGCCTTGAAATCGGCCGCGAGCGCCTTCGAAGCATCCTTGTCGAACGGGGGGCGCCCATAAACGACCGTTTCGTCTGCGCCGGCATCCTTGGCGACCTTGGCTTTCTCATCGCTCGAAACCGCAGCGACGACCTTCGCGCCGTAGGCTTTGGCGAGCTCGATCGAGGCGAGGCCGACACCGCCCGCAGCGCCGAGCACCAGCACGGTTTCGCCCGGCTTGATGTCGCCGCGATCCTTCAGCGCGTGAATCATCGTGCCGTAGGTCATCAGCAGTGCCGATGCTTCGACCAGATCGACGCCTTCGGGCACCTTGAACAGCCGATTCGCATCGATCACCGCCTGTTCGCGCAGGCCGCCGCTGCCGATGCCGGAGAGTACGCGGTCGCCGACCTTCCAGCCTTCGACGCCTTCGCCGACCGCTGTGATCGTGCCCGAAATCTCGCCACCGGGCGAATAGGGCCGCTCCGGCTTGAACTGGTAGAGGTCGCGGATCATCAGCGTGTCGGGGAAATTGATCGCGCACGCGGCGATCTCGACCAGCACTTCGCCCTTCCCGGGGGTGGGCGTATCGATGTCTTCCACGACGAGCGTCTCTGGCCCGCCCACTTCCTTCGTCAGCACGGCTTTCATGGGGTCTTCTCCCTTATGGTCTTGTCGATTGGCCGAGCGGTCGCCGGGCCGGTCGCTTAATCGGTCTGAGGGTCTTCACCAGAGGGGATGGGCGGCAATTGCCGACCTGCCTTCTCGTCTTCGGAAGAGGATTTGCGCCGTTTCCCGGCATACATCAGCGCGGCTGCGATGGCGGCGGATCCGATTGCGGCGCCGGCGGCGATGGCCGCGCTGGAAAGGCCCTTGGTGTTCTTGCTCATACCACTCCTAGTGCATGGGCGGCGATTTCGTTGCAAGCAATGTGCAACACGCGGCGCGAAATGCAGAGAAAATTGCTCGATTGTAATGGTGCCGTAAGGAGTGTCGTGTTAGCTTACACTCATGTCAGCAAAGCCCTTCGCCTTTCCGATCGCCATCAAGCCGGCCGATATCGATTTCATGGGGCACGTGAACAACGCCCGCTACCTCGGTTGGGTGCAGGACGCAGTGCTCGCACACTGGCGCAAGTTCGCGCCTGCCGATGCGGTGGCGGAACGTGCGTGGGTCGCGCTCAAGCACGAGATCACGTATCGCAAGCCCGCCTTCCTCGAAGACGACATCATCGCGCGCACCGTGCTGGAAAGCACCCGCGGCGCGCGCGCGTTCTATCACACGGTGATCGAGCGCGGCGGCGAAGTGCTGGCCGAGGTAAAGTCGAGCTGGTGCTGCATCGATGCGGAAAGCCTGCGTCCCGCACGGATCGGCGAAGAGATCGCCCGCCACTTTTTCCCGCCTGCGGAATAGACTATATCGCGCACCATGCAGGTGCTCGTCCCCGTCCTTATCGTCCTCGCGACCATCGCTGCGATGGAATGGGTCGCGTGGGCGAGTCACAAGTACATCATGCACGGGTTTGGCTGGGGCTGGCACCGCGACCATCACGAACCGCACGACAAGATGTTCGAGAAGAACGACCTTTACGGCGTCGTCGGTGCGGCGATGAGCATTTCGATGTTCATGCTCGGTAGTCCGCTGGTGGCGGGCGATTATGCGTGGGCCCCGGCGACCTGGATCGGCGTCGGCATCCTTTGCTACGGGATCATCTACACGCTGGTTCACGACGGCCTCGTCCACCAGCGCTACTTCCGATACGTGCCCAAACGCGGCTACGCCAAGCGGCTGGTGCAGGCGCACAAGCTGCACCACGCAACCATCGGCAAAGAGGGCGGGGTAAGCTTCGGCTTCGTGCTCCCGCAGGACCCGGTCAAACTGAAAGCCGAACTCAAGCGCCAGCGCGAGGCGGGCGAAGCAGTCGTGCGCGAGAGCGCGGGGGCCTAGGCGTCCGCATCGCACGATGGCGGCTCGGCTGGACCTGACCGGACGCTGGGATGGTACCTATCGGTACTCGAACAATTTTGGGCCCGAGACGCCGTTTGTCGCAGTCCTTTCGGAAGTCGAGGCGCGTTTCTCGGGTGAAATTATCGAACCCAACGCGTATCGCCCGGATACCGCGCACGCACAGGTGGAGGGGGTCCGCTCGGGCAGGGCGATCGAATTTACCAAGACCTATCGCCTGGCCGGGCCAGCTTACGAGAACCCGGTCGATTATAGCAGCCGCATGAGCGAGGATGGGCAGTCCATCTCGGGCACCTGGTTCCTGGCGGAGTTCGACGGAACCTTCGAGATGCATCGCGAAACGAGCGAGACGGTTCCAGAAGAGAGCGAAGTGGCTGGCAAGGTGTCGCTCACGCGCTAACTCCGCGCTGTCTCCCGTTCAGGGCCGGGTCGCGCTCGCCTGCGCGCTTGCTCCTGCGGCGCAGGGAACCTATCCAGTCGCACCGGGTCGCGGATCGCGTCCTGCGCATTTACCCTGAGGCCCGTTGCTCCAGCCAGAGACTCTTCGCGATCATCCGCTGTTGGAGCCCTTGCGCAGCGAGCGCGGGCGGCGGGTGGTCGGGCTCGTCGTCGCGCTGCTGATCGAGGCGATCCTGCTGATCGTGCTCCTGACGCTGAACATCCATAACGAGCCCACCGCCGCACCGGGCAGCCTCACCGTGGTCGATCTCAAGGCGCAGAACGAGCCGCCGGACGATCGCGAGGAGCCCGAACAAGAGCTGAGCGATACTGCGCAACCGACCGAGCAGCCCGCGCAGACGCAGGACACGCCTGTCGAGCGTCCCGAGCCGGTGCAGCCCGATGCCGACGCGCCTCCGCCACCGATCGCGCAGGCGGTGATCCCGACGCCGTTCAAACTGCCCTCGGCGAAGGAGCCTGAGCGCCCGGCCCAGTCTGAAGCGCCCAAGCAGGTCTACGGGCCGGTCGACACTGGATCGCAGTCGGGCATTCCCGACTCCAAGGTGGTCGGCACCGCGCCCAACGGGGAACCTCTCTACGCCGCGCGCTGGTATCGCGAACCGTATGACGGGGAACTCTCCGGCTATCTCTCCACCGCGAACGGGCCGGGCTGGGGCCTGATCGCGTGCAAGACTGCGCCACAATTCCGCGTGGTCGACTGCGTGCCGATCGAGGAATCGCCGCGAGGGTCGATGATCAACCGTGCGATCCTGGCAGCCGCGTGGCAGTTTCGCGTGCGTCCGCCGATGCTCGGCGGCAAACCGCAGATCGGCAGCTGGGTGCGTATCCGCATCGACTATCGAAGCCGGCTCTGATCCGGGGGATTAGCCCGCCGAAATCCGCGCGGCGTGTTCCTTCACCAGCGCGATCATGTTGGGCACGCCCTGCGTCCGGTTGCTCGACAACTGGTTCTTGAGATCGAACGGTTCGAGCGCGCCGACCACGTCCATCTGCGCGACTTCTGCTGCGGGCCTGTCCTGCACGGCGGCGATCACCAGCGCGACGATGCCCTTGGTGATCGCGGCGTTGCTGTCTGCCAGGAAGTGCAGCTTGTCCGCCTCGCCGGTCGGATAGACCCACACCGCCGCCGAGCAGCCGCGCACCAGCGTGGCGTCGGTCTTGAGTGCCTCGGGCATTTCCTCCAGCTCGCGTCCCAGCTCGATCAGCAGGCGATAGCGTTCGTCGCCTTCGAGGAATTCGTATTCTTCGCGGATATCGTCGAGACTGCGCATGGGTCCGCATTTAGTGATAATCCCTTTCCCCTCAAGGGGAGAGGATACGCAGCCCTGATGCCGAGAGGCATCTTGGGCGGAGTTGGAGAGGGGTATGCTGGAGAGCGTACCTCGAACGCCCCTCTCCAAGCGGCGCTAGCTCTTCACAGAGCAAGCTCCGCTATCCTCTCCCCGCCCGGGGAGAGGGAGTTTACCCCGAAATCCCGCCGGGACGGGTGAGGGCGTAGTAGATGACGTAAAACCACGAGAGGAAGCCGTGGACGATCGCCCAGACGATCGATTGGTGCAGCGACCAGGAGATCGCCACCGCGATCGCACTGCCGAGGCCGATGCCGGCCTGCGCGGCCTGGCTTTTCGCGCCGCTCACAGATCGACTCCGTTGGCGATCGCTTCCAGCTTGCGGATGCGTTCGCGCATGTCGGCGAGCGTGATCGGCGCCACGCCGCGCGTGTCGTCCGGGTCGCGGCGTCCGTTGGCGACGGCGTCCAGCTCGCGGCGCTTCAGCGCCAGCCAGCCTTCCCAGGCGCGCAGCAGTGCCGCAGCGACGAGGCCGAGACCGAGAAGCGATGTGGCGGCGATAACGAGTGTCGGCTCCATGACGTCAATCCTCCTTCGTGCGATCGGTGCCGGTTGCGGCGGTCGTCAGTCCTGCTCTTCGCGCAGGGCGTCTATTTCGGCGGAGATACGGGCACGTTCGCGCGCATCGACGCTGTTCTTGTCGTAAGCGATCCGTTCGAGCACCGCGATCCGCTCCTTGAGCGCGGAAATTTCGGCTTCGGCTTCGTCGTCGCGGCGATAGTCGCGTTCGGGGCGTTCAATCGCGGCCCGCTGCTCGCTTCCATGACGGTCGGGGAAAGCCTCGCTGTGGTATCGCGCGCGCAGCACCTTGGCGGCAGCGGCGATCAGCACGATCAGGACGATGGCAGAAGGCCAGCTCATCAGTGGGCATCCTTTCTATCGCGAAGAGATTCGATTTCGTGGGTCAGCGAGTATCCGCTGTCGGTCACGATCCGCTCGACGTTGCCCAGCCGATCCTTGATCGACCCGAGTTCGGCGCGCAGCTGGGCATTTTCCTGCGTTAGCAGCTTGAGGCGTTCTTTCGATTCCTCGCTGTTGCTCGGGTGGATGGGCACGCCCCACATGGTTTCCAGCGGGTAGCCGTGCTTGATCTTCAGCCGGGTGGTGTGGATCCAGCCGAACAGGCCAGCGCCACCGATCATCATCCCGCCGAGCACGGCGATGATGGGGATCATTGCTCCATCCATCAGACCTCCTCCCGCTTGCCGATGTCCAGCGGAACGCCGCTGCTCTCGTCCTTGCGCAGCGCCTCGATCTCGTCTGAGAGCGAATAGCCACGTTCAGTGACGATCTTCTCGAGCACCTTCAGCCGGTCGGCATGATTGTCGAGCCGCTGGACGAGTTGCGCGTTCTCACTACGCAAAGCTTCGATCTCCGCCGACTTGTCCGCGCGGCTCGTCTTGCCGCCCCATTCGTCTTCCAGATCGTAGCCGTGCGTGGCGCGGATCCAGTTGTTGATGAGCCACCCGGCGGTGCACAGCGCGATGATGACGACGATCATGCCGGGGCCGCTGAGAAGCTCGTTCATCAGGCGCGCTCCCGGCTTTCGAACGAGAGCGGCGTTCCAGTCAGGTTATCTTCCACGCTACGTGTATCGCGCAGCGCTTCGATCTGGGTGGCGACGTCGTAGCCCTTGTCGGTCACGATGCGTTCGAGCACCTGGACCCGGTCTTCGAGCCGCTGGATCTGCGTTGCGTATTGCGCGGCCTTCTCGGCGCTTGCGGTGGCGGTCGTCTCGAGACCCATCTCCGCCAGCTTCTGCTGGTGCTTGGTCCAGATGGCCACCATCGGGATCATCAGCGCGAAGATCGGGATGAGCAGGGCGAGTATGCCTTCCATTCTAAAGTCTCCCCTTATTGGGTTCAGGTGTCAGCGCAGGCGTTCGATTTCGGCGTCGAGGCGCGGGTTGGAACTGACATAGTGCTCCTCCACATTCGCCAGGCGCCGGTCGATCTCGCGCAGCTTGCCGCGGATTTCGCGGGCGGTACGGTTCGGATTGGCGCGGACGCTCTGCCAGTATTTCTGTTCCTTCACGTCGGACGTGTAGAGGTGCGATGGCTTCTTGCTCAGCAGCATGCCCATGATGAAGTAGGCAGGCAGGATCAGGCCGCCGGTCAGCCAGATCGAGAAGAGCGCGCCGAGCCGCCACCAGAGAACTTCGATTCCCGTGTAGTCGGCCAGGCCTGCGCAGACGCCCATCAGCTTGCCGTTCTGCTCGTCCTTGTAGAGCGTGGTGCGGGGGGTGTTCATGCGCGGGTTTCCTTCCTCTTCTTGGCGAGCAGGGCTTCCAGCTCGGCGAGTTCCTCGTTGTCGGCCTGGTTGTCGGCGATCAGGCGGGCGGGCCTGAAGTCCGCATGGTCGTGGGCGACCAGTCGCTCGACCGTGTCCATCCGGTCGTCGAGACGTTTGGTGAGCGCGTAGAGCTCTTCCAGCAGCGCCTCGTCGTCGCTGGTGATGCCGCCGCCTGAGGTTTTCCACTTGGTGACGTAGTGGAGGATCAGCCACGGAAGGCCGATCAGAACGCCCAGCACGACGGTGGCGACCAAAAATTCTTCCATGGATCAGTCCCCCTTCTTCGCGTCGTCGGCCCCTTTGCCGAGCGCGCGTTTCATTTCTTCCAGTTCCTCGTCGACCTTGTCCGATCCTGCGAGGGCTGCGATTTCGTCGGACAGCGACAGCTTGCCGCTCTCGCTTTCCATCTTGAGCTGCTCGGCACGCCCTTCCGCGTAGTCGACCCGGCGTTCGAGCGAGTCGAAGCGGGTGAGCGCTTCGTCGACGCGCTCGGTCGTCATCAGGCTGCGCAGCTTCACGCGGTTCTCCGCGCTTTCGAGCCGGGCGGCGATCTGCGACTGGCGGCTGCGCGCTTCACGCAGGCGGCTTTGCAGCTTGTGGATGTCTTCCTCGTACGCCCGCAGAGAATCGTCGAGCACGCCGATTTCGGCCTTGAGCTGCTCGCTCATGTCGGCGGCCTTCTTGCGTTCGACCAGCGCGGCGCGGGCCAGGTCTTCGCGGTCCTTCGAAAGCGCGAGCTGCGCCTTCTCCGACCAGTCGGCCTGAAGCTTGTCGAGCTTCACCGTGTGGCGGTGCATTTCCTTCTGGTCGGCGATCGTGCGCGCGGCGCTCGCGCGGACTTCGACGAGCGTTTCCTCCATTTCGAGGATGATCATGCGGATCATCTTCGAAGGGTCGTCTGCCTTATCCAGCATTTCGTTGAAATTGGCCGCGATGATGTCGCGGGTGCGGCTGAAGATGCCCATGAAGCCTCCGGTGTAGAATGGGGTGCCGCCCGCCGCGCTGCCTTCGCTTGCGAAGGGGCTCTGCGTGGGGGTGGGGCTGCGGCGCAACCGTTCGACCTCGTTGTCGAGGCGCGAGGTGCGGCCGATGCGGCCGGGCGGGTCGGTATAGTCGGTCATGCCACTTCCATCGTCTGTAGCACGAGCGGGCTGCTCGTTTGAATCTCATCTGCGGACAGCGGATTCATCGCGACCAACGCCGCCGTTGCCAGGATCGTGATCAGCAGGGCCTTGCCGAAATGGTGCTTTGACTGGGCTTGTTCTTGCATGATCGCGCTCCCTCACTTGGTGTTGCTCCTAACATTGCAACCCGCGTGCCAAATCAGGGAAATGGCGGAAATCTAACACTCTCCGAGATTTCGACGAACGACATGTTGGTGATAATTGCCAAGCCTTGGGCCTCAGCGCTATATTGCGGGGCATGGAGCGGGACAATCAGTTCGTCGGGCAATCGCTCGCCTTCCTCGATGCGGTCGAGCGGACCAGTCGTGCGGCCGCCTTGCAGCGCCCGGTGCTGGTCATCGGGGAGCGCGGAACGGGCAAGGAACTGATCGCCGAACGCCTCCATCGCCTGAGCCCGCGCTGGGGCGAGCCGCTGATCACGATGAACTGCGCCGCGCTGCCCGAAACGCTGATCGAGGCGGAACTGTTCGGCCACGAGGCGGGCGCCTTTACCGGCGCGACCCGGTCACGAGAGGGCCGGTTCGAAGAGGCGCATGGCGGCACGCTGTTCCTCGACGAACTTGCGACGCTTTCGATGGCGGCGCAGGAGCGGCTGCTGCGCGCGGTGGAGTATGGCGAGGTGACGCGGATCGGCTCGTCGCGCCCGATGCGCGTGGATGTGCGCATCGTTGCGGCGACGAACGAGGATCTGCCGACCAAGGCGGAACGCGGCGAGTTCCGCGCCGACCTGCTCGACAGGCTGAGCTTCGAGGTCATCACCCTGCCTCCGCTGCGCGCGCGCGAAGGCGATATCGCGGTGCTGGCCGACTATTTCGGGCGGCGGATGGCGGCCGAGCTGGGCTGGGAAGCCTGGCCCGGCTATGCGGAGCATGTCGCGACCGAGCTGGAGGAACACCCCTGGCCGGGCAACGTGCGCGAGCTTCGCAACGTGATCGAGCGCGCGGTATATCGCTGGGACGATCCGGAAACGCCCGTGGGCCACATCGTGTTCGATCCGTTCGACAGCCCGTGGAAGCCCGAGGCATCGCCCGCGCCCGCCAAGAACACCCCGGACATTGCGCGTGGGCCTGCCGCAACCCAGCGCCCCGATTTCGACGACATTGCCGACCTGCGCGCGGCGGTCGACAGCCACGAACGCTCGATCGTCGAACATGCGCTTGGCAAGCATCGCTGGAATCAAAGACAGACCGCCAAGGCGCTTGGCGTCAGTTACGACCAGTTGCGACACTGCATCAAAAAGCATGGTCTGATGGAAGAGGGCGGCTGATCGCATCCTGCAAGGCTTCGATCAGGTTCAACCACTCATTCTGATCGACCGGTTACTTCAGATCGGATTGCTTACTGTCCGTGCACTTCACTAACCTGTGCGCATGATTTCGAAAGCGCGATTGCTCGGCGGCCTCATTGCGGGCCTGGTTGCATGGTATGCTGCGGTGATTGCCGCCGACGCCCTGCTGGTCAACGGCGTGGGGGTGCAAGGCGGCTTGCGGTACGGCCTGCTCGGCGCGTTCGAACTGATCGCGGGTGGAGCCATCGTCCTGTTGGCGATGAAGATTGCCGGCATGTCTCCCAAGGCTGCGGGTTTCACGCTGGAAAAGGCCGGGTCCGACGTCGCCATCGGCCTTGGCATCGCGATCCTGTTCGGTGCGTTGCAATTCCTGGTCATCATCCCGGCAACGGGTGGAGCAGCGCGATCCGACATCGTGGCGAACGCCGCGCAGATCGGCAAGGAATGGAGCGGGCTGGCGGGATTCGTCGTACTCGCCCTGCTTGGGTCGAGTGCGGAAGAGATTCTTTTCAGAGGACTGTTGCTCGGCGGCCTGGCGCTGCTGTTCGGCGACAGGGTGCTTGGCCGGGTGCTCGCGACGGTGATCGTCGCCATCCTGTTCGCCCTCAGCCACGGCTATCAGGGGTGGGCAGGTATCCTCGATACGGGCGTGTACGGCGGAACCCTCCTTTCGCTGCTCTACTGGTGGCGGGGCAAGCGGCTCGCGGCCCCAATTGCCGCTCACATCGGCTGGAACCTGATCGCATCGATCGGAATTTTCGCCTTCTATTGAACGGTGAGTGCCGCACCGGCGGCCCCCCGCTCTTGAAACTGGCCTTCACCCTCTGGCGGATCGCGGCGAGGCTCGCTAAGGGCCGCCTGCAAGACAGTGGTTTCAATTCCCCCGCGATTCCCGAGTCGCCTGCCACAGGCAGGGCTCGAAATCGCCGACCAGCTTGCGAAAGGTGCCCGCCGTGGCCTTCAAGGAAATCCCCCTCGCCCTGACTTTCGATGACGTGCTGCTGCGCCCTGCGGCGAGCGAGGTGCTGCCCAGCATGGCCGACACGCGCACGCAGCTGACGCGCGAGATCGCGCTCAACATCCCCGTCATCTCCTCTGCGATGGACACGGTGACCGAGGCGGACATGGCGATCGCGATGGCGCAGCTGGGCGGGCTGGGCGTGCTTCACCGCAATCTCGATATCGAGGAACAGGTCGCTGCGGTCCGCACGGTCAAGCGGTTCGAGAGCGGTATGGTGGTCAACCCGATCACCATCGGCCCCGACGCGACGCTGGGCGAAGCGCAGGACATCATGAGCGCGAACCGCATCAGCGGCATCCCGGTGACCGATCGCAGCGGCAAGCTGCTCGGCATCCTCACCAACCGCGATGTCCGCTTTGCCGAGCATCCCGGCCAGCCGATCCGCGAACTGATGACGACGGACAACCTTGCCACCGTGCCGCTGGGCACCGGGCAGGAAGAGGCGCGCCGGATGCTGCACCAGCGGCGGATCGAGAAGCTGATCGTCGTGGACGAGGATTACCGCTGCATCGGCCTGATCACGGTCAAGGACATCGAAAAGGCCGTCACCTATCCCAACGCGACCAAGGACGCGGCAGGCCGCCTGCGCGTCGCGGCGGCGACCACCACCGGCGACAAAGGTTTCGAACGTTCGCAGGCTCTGGTCGATGCCGAAGTCGACGTCATCATCATCGATACCGCGCACGGCCACAACCGCGATGTTCTGAAAGCGGTCGAGCGGGCCAAGACCATTTCCAATTCGGTGCAGATCATCGCGGGCAACGTGGCGACCGCCGAGGCGACCCGCGCGCTGATCGACGCGGGCGCGGACGCGGTGAAGGTTGGCATCGGCCCGGGCTCCATTTGCACCACGCGCGTGGTGGCGGGCGTCGGTGTGCCGCAGCTGACCGCGATCATGGATGCCGCCGAAGAAGCAGACAAATCCGGCATTCCGGTGATCGGCGACGGCGGCCTGCGCACCAGCGGCGATGCCGCCAAGGCGCTGGCTGCGGGCGCTAGCTGCGTGATGATCGGTTCGATGCTGGCGGGTACGGAAGAGGCTCCGGGCGAGACCTTCATTTACCAGGGCCGCAGCTTCAAGGCCTATCGCGGCATGGGCAGCGTCGGAGCGATGGCGCGCGGCAGCGCCGACCGCTATTTCCAGCAGGACGTTTCGGCGCTGAAACTGGTGCCCGAAGGGATCGAAGGCCAGGTGCCGTACAAGGGCCCGGCGCGCGACGTGGTTCACCAGCTGGTCGGCGGGATCAAGGCGGCGATGGGTTACACCGGCAGCCGCACGATCGAGGACCTGCGGAAAGGTGCCCAGTTCGTCCAGATCACCAACGCAGGCCTGACCGAAAGCCACGTCCACGACGTCGCGATCACGCGCGAGGCGCCGAACTACCCGACGCGTTAAGGCGAACAGACCCCTCACCAAGCTGCGCTATCCTCTCCCGCAAGGGGAGAGGAGCGGGGTGCGCGCGATGTCCCTCTCCCCTTGTGGGAGAGGATACGAAGGCTTGCGAGCTTGCTCGCTAGCCGCAGTTGGAGAGGGGTGTGAAGGACGACGCGCGCCAGGCCCGCCCTTTCGCCATTCTCCCACAAGACCGGTTATCTAGGCAGGCTTAGACGTTTCCTACTTTGGCGCACCGTGCCAAGGGGAACGCATGAACCTCTCCCATTTGCCCGTTCGCCAATCTGCTCTTCTCCCCGCCTTCTGCCCCCGAGTTTTTTCGCCCCTGGACACTGTGTCAGGTGTGTCAGAGCCTCGGGCAAAGGGGCGCGCGGCATGACGCCTGCCGCGCGGGTCAAGGCGGCCATCGACATTCTCGACAAGGTGATCGAGGCGGCGAGGGGGCAGGGCGCTCCTGCCGATCGCATCGTTGCCGAATGGGCCAAGGCGAACCGGTATGCCGGGTCGAAGGATCGGCGCGCGGTGCGCGAGCTGGTGTACGACGCGATCCGCCATTGCGGCCCTGTGCCGGAAAGCGGTCGCGCGGCAATGCTCGCGTTGGCGAAGCGCGACACCACCATCGCCGCCCTGTTCGACGGATCGCAATACGGACCTGCGGCGATCCAGCCCGATGAGCCCGTGGCCAAGACCGGTTTCGCGCCGGCCTGGCTGGCCAAGCGCCTCTCCGCCTCGGATGTGAAAGGCGCAGAAGGTGCCGCGCTGATGGGGCGCGCGCCGCTCGATGTGCGGGTCAATACGCTCAAGGGCGAGCGCGACAGCATCGAACTGGCCGTTGCGGGCGAGCCTCTCGCCGCGCCCCATGCGCTGCGGTTCGAGGCGGGTACGCCGGTCGATCAGTGGGATGCGTTCCGCAACGGCCGGATCGAGGTGCAGGATCATGGCAGCCAGCTCGCCTGCCTCGCTGCCGATGCCAAGCCGGGTGAGATGGTGATCGACTTGTGCGCGGGCGCCGGCGGAAAGACGCTGGCGCTGGCGGCGGCGATGGGGAATCGCGGGCGTCTGATCGCCAGCGATACCGACAAGCGCCGCCTCAGCCAGCTGCAGCCGCGTATCGAACGCGCTGGCGTGACGATCGTCGAGCAGCGCCTGCTCGATCCCGGCAAGGAGATGGAGACGCTTGGCGACCTTGCGGGTGCGGCGGACTGCGTGCTGATCGACGCGCCATGCTCTGGCACGGGGACGTGGCGCAGGAAACCGGAGGCGAAGTGGCGGCTGACGCCCGACCGGCTGGCGAAGTTCGCGGAGACGCAGGACATGCTGTTGGCGCTTGGAGCGAAGCTGGTGAAGCCAAGCGGACGGCTGGTGTTCGTCACCTGCTCGATGCTGGACGAAGAAGGCGCGGATCGGTTCGACGCGTTCCTGAAAAGCCACCAGGGCTGGCGCGCGGACCCGCCCGCTTTGCCGCTGGGTCGCGCGAGGGGGCAGGGCATTCGCCTCTCTCCGTTCCACGACGGCACGGACGGATTTTTCGTCGCGCGGGGCCATTTGCCGTGATAGCCTCGGGATCTATGGTTACGACCGTACCCGATCTGATGGCTTCCTCGAAGGACCTGCTTATGCGTTATGCTCCCGCCGCCGCTGCTATTTCCTTGCTGGTCGCGGTTTCGGCAAGCGTGGGCTCGGCACAGGTCGAGCAGGCCGATCCGCGCGCCGCTGCCCTGATGGTGCAGGCGCAGGATGCGCTCGACGCCGGTCAGCCGCAACGCGCGATCGACGCACTGGAGGCGGCCTTCGCGGTCGATCCGCAGTACACCCCGATCCTGGTCGCACTGGCCGAGGCTTCGCGGCGCGAGGGGCTGCAGGGCAAGGCGATCCGCTATTACCGCGAGGCGCTGACCCGCGATCCCGGCAATTACGAGGCGATCGCGGGCGAGGGTGCGGCGATGGTCGAAAAGGGCGCGGTGGAGCGTGCCCGGCGCAATCTCGCGCAACTCGAATCGCTGTGCGGATCTAGCTGTCCGCAGACCGAAGAACTCGCTCGCGCGATCGCGCAGGGGCCGAAGGACAAGACCGTGCTCACCGCCGAGGCAGTGATGCCCGATGCGATGGTGACGCAGAACCTGTCGGCAGAGAACTGAGCCAGCGGCTCAGATCAGGTCGGCAAACTCGGCCACGACGGCGCGGTAGACGCGTTTCTTGAACGGGACGATCAGGTCGGCCACCGTGCTGGCCGGAACCCAGCGGTACTCGCAGAATTCGGGCGGATCGTGGGCTTCGAGGTCGATATCCTCCTCGCTCCCGTCGAACCGGGCGAGGAACCATTGCTGCTCCTGCCCGCGGAACTTGCCGCCCCACAGCTTGCCGATCAGCTCGTCGGGCAGGTCGTAGCGGAGCGGTTCGGCGGTCTGGCCGATGATCGCGACCTTTTCGGCCGTGACGCCGGTTTCTTCCCACAGCTCGCGCAGCGCAGCGTCGCGCGGGTCTTCACCCTCGTCGATCCCGCCCTGCGGCATCTGCCAGAAGTCGCCTTCCTTGTTGTCGATCCGCCGTCCGACGAACACTTCGCCCGCCGAATTGACCAGCATCACGCCCACGCAGGGGCGATAACCCAGTTCCGAAGTGTCGCGTTGCTTGGTCATCGTCATCGCCGTCGTTCCAGTGCTGCGCCCACAGCATCGATAAAGGCTTCCACATCGGCTTGCCCACTGGGAATTGCCTTACGCATGGTGAAGAACCCGTGGATGATCCCGGGAAATTCGAGATAGGTCACCTCGGTCCCCTGCTTCACCAGGCTCGCCGCGTAGGAGCGTCCGGAATCGCGCAGCGGGTCGAGCCCGGCGGTGCACAAGACGGTCGGCGGTGCCTTGCTGCAATCGCCCAGCATCGGGAGGTTGCGCGGGCTGGTCGGCTCGGCGGCGTAGCTCTGGGTGAACCACGCCATTGTGTCGCCGGTGAGGAAATAGCCTTCCTTGAACTGGCGGAAGCTCTCGTGCTTGCCCGCCTCGTCGGCAACCGGGTAAATCGGCGCCTGCACCAGCACGGGCACGTCTGCGGGCTCGTCGCGCAAGGCATAGGTGGTGACGATGGTCAGGTTGCCACCCGCGCTGTCGCCCGTGATGACCAGCCCGGTAATCTCGCGGCCCAGTTCTGCGGGAGACGAGGCGAGCCAGCGCGCCGCAGCCTCGCAGTCGTCAGGTGCGGCGGGGAAGGGATGTTCGGGCGCAAGTCGATAGTCGACCGACAGCACCGGCAGGTCGAGCCGTACCGCGAATTCGGTGCAGATCGAGTTGTAAACTTCCAGGTCGCCGATCACGAACCCGCCGCCGTGGAGGAACAGGACTGCCGGGCCCGCCTCGCGCGATTCGCGCGCGTCGTAGAATCGGCAGGGAATATCGCCAGTAGGCCCGGGGACGCTCACGTCCTTGATCACCGCCATCTCGCGCGGCTCGGCCTCGCCGATCTGGGCCATCGCGCGCATGCCTTCGCGCCCGGCAACCGCTCCGGCTTCTTCGATCGGCGGGCGACCCATCGCCTTAAGCATATCGAGCAGCGCGCGCGTGTCGGGGCGGACGAAAGCTTCACTTTCCACGGTCGGGTTCGGGTTGTCGGCCATTCGCGGGCTCCTTCCTCAAATCGGGGCCGCGTTGGATAGGCGCTGTGCGCGCAGGCTGTCCACTGATCTGCATCAGGCGGACTAGAAAAACTTGATTGCCCGCCCGTGCACGGCCACGTAGGCGGCGCACAAAGGCGCAAAATCTGTCGCGCCGTGAATGCCCGAAGGATTTGTTTCAATGGCGACTCAGGCGCCTCCAGCCTCCAACACTCCCCTCACCGAAACCCCCGACGCGATCGTCGTCCGGTTTGCAGGCGACTCGGGCGACGGAATGCAGCTCACCGGTGGGCAGTTTACCCTGTCGACCGCGCTGGCGGGCAACGATCTCGCCACATTCCCCGATTTCCCGGCGGAAATCCGTGCGCCTCAGGGCACGCTGTTCGGTGTTTCGGCGTTCCAGATCAATTTCGGATCTCGCCAGATCAACACCGCGGGCGACGCACCCGATGTGCTGGTGGCGATGAACCCGGCGGCGTTGAAGGTAAACCTCCCCGCGCTCAAGCCCGGCGGGCTGGTGATCGTCGACACGGGCGAGTTCACCAAGCGCAACCTCGACAAGGCGAAGTACGACGCCAATCCGCTCGACGACGATACGCTCGCGCCGTTCGATGTGCTGGCGTTCGACATTTCGGCGCGCACTCTGGAAGCCGTGGAGCCCTTCGGCCTCGGCAAGAAGGACGGGCTGCGCTGCAAGAACATGTGGACGCTGGGCCTCGCGCTGTGGATGTTCGACCGTCCGCGCCAGCCGCTGCACGACTGGCTGAACAAGAAGTTCGCCAAGGCACCCGACATTGCCGCCGCCAACATTGCCGCGCTCGACGCAGGCCATGCCTATGGCGAGACGGCGGAACTTTCCGGCCCGCTGAAGCAGGTAAACCTGCCGCCGGTGCCGACGGATCCCGGGCTGTATCGCACAATAACCGGCGCCGAAGCCGTATCGCTCGGTCTCGTCGCAGGGGCGCAGCTGGCGGAGCTGCCGATGTTCTTCGGCGGCTACCCGATCACGCCCGCATCGGCGATCCTGCATCACCTCGCGCGGCTCAAGGAGTTCGGCGTCACCACCTTCCAGGCGGAAGACGAGATTGCCGCCGTGTGCGCCGCGATCGGCGCTAGTTATGCGGGCCAGCTGGGCGTTACCTCGTCCTCCGGCCCTGGCATCGCGCTCAAGACCGAGGCTCTGGGTCTCGGCATCATGACCGAGCTGCCGCTGGTGGTGGTCAATTCGCAGCGTGGCGGGCCGTCGACTGGCCTGCCGACCAAGACCGAGCAGAGCGACCTCTATCAGGCGGTCTACGGCCGCAACGGCGATGCTCCGATGCCGGTGATCGCTGCGCGCAGCCCGGGCGATGCCTTCGAGGTTGCGATCGAAGCCTGCCGGATGGCGGTCAAATACATGACCCCGGTGATGCTGTTGACCGATGGTTACATCGCCAATGCCGCCGAGCCGTGGAAGGTGCCTGATCCCGAAGGTTTCGAGCCGTTCCCCGCCAAGTTCCTGACCGAACCGCGTGGCGACGTGCTGGAGCCGTACAAGCGCAACGAACACGGCTCTCGCCCGTGGATCAAGCCCGGCACTCCGCACATGATGCACCGCATCGGCGGGATCGAGAAAGACGCCACCACCGGCAACATCTCCTACGATCCGGCCAATCACCAGCTGATGACGGACACGCGGCGCGACAAGATCGCGAATATCCCCGTGCCCGATCAGGAAGTCGCTTTCGGTGAAAACACCGGCAAGCTGGCGGTGGTCGGCTGGGGTTCGACCTACGGGCCCATCAAGCAGGCGGTGCGCCGCAGCATCGACAAGGGCTGCTCGGTCTCGCACATCCACATCCGCCACATCTGGCCGCTGCCGAAGAACCTCGGCGAGCTGCTGAGTGGGTTTGACCGCGTGCTGGTGCCTGAGATGAACACCGGCCAGCTCAAGACGGTTCTGCGCGACCAGCTGCTGGTCGATGCCGAAAGCCTGACCAAGACCAGCGGCCAGCCATTCCAGATCGCCGAACTCGAAGCCGCCATCTGTGCCTACTTCGATGGCGTCGTGGGCAACGAAGGCGGAGAAGTGCAGGCCAACGAACAGCAACTGCCGAGCCCGGTGGAGAGCGAATAATGAACGCACCCGTTAAGATCGAAACGACGCTCAAGGACTGGGAAACCGACCAGGAGGTCCGCTGGTGCCCGGGTTGCGGGGACTACGCGATCCTGAAGGCCGTGCAGCGCACCCTGCCGCAGCTCGGCTGCGATCCGGCGAACACCGTGTTCATCTCGGGCATCGGCTGCTCCAGCCGCTTTCCGTATTATATCGAGAGCTACGGCTTCCACACGATCCACGGCCGCGCGCCGGCGGTGGCGACGGGTGTCAAGCTCGCCAATCCGGATCTCGACGTATGGCTGGTGACCGGCGACGGCGATGGCCTTAGCATTGGCGGCAACCACATGATGCATGTGCTTCGCCGCAACGTGAACATGCAGATCATGCTATTCAACAACGAGATTTACGGCCTGACCAAGGGCCAGTACTCGCCCACCAGCCGCGAAGGCACGCGCACGCCGACCAGCCCGATCGGCTCGGTCGACCATCCCGCCAACCCCTGCGCCTTTGCGCTGGGCAGCGGCGCGCGGTTCGTCGGGCGCGGGATCGACGTGTCGAAGAACCTTCCCGACGTGCTCAAGGCAGCGCACGCCCACCAGGGTGCGGCCTTCGTCGAGATCTTCCAGAACTGCATCGTCTACAACAAGGATGTGTTCGACGCCTTCGCGGCGCCGAAGGGCGCAGAAGGCCAGCAGCTGTGGCTGGCCGACGGCGAGCCGATGCTGTTCGACAAGGGCGAGAAGGGCTTGGCGTTCGATGCCGAGAACCTTCACTTCACCGTAGTCGATGTCGTCGATGGTGACTGGCAGGCGGCAGGCGTGCGCGTTCATAACGTCAAGAACCGCGTGATGGCGCACCTGCTCGCCGAATTGCCCTTCGGTGCCTTCCCCATGCCGCTAGGCGTGCTCTACGACGATCCCGCACCCACGTATGAAAGCGCAGTGATCGCCGAGCGCGAAGCCTCCGTAAGTGGCAAGGAGCCGAACCTCGCCAAGCTGCTCAGCGGCGGGCAGACGTGGACCGTCGACGGGACCGCTGCCGACCCCGTCTAGGGCTCAATCTTCGTCGTGATCCATCGGATCGAGCCGGTGTGCAGCGTGGCTGTCTGCAGCGCGCTTGGCCGGCTCGTATAGCAGCGCGGCGGCGGTGAACGCCCACGCCGCGCCGCCGCTCCACCCGGCGACCACGTCGCTGGGGAAGTGCACGCCCAGCATCACGCGGCTCCACGCGATCATCGCGGAGATCACCATCGCGGTGCCGATCAGCGTGTAGCGGACGCTGTGCCTGCTGCTAAGCGAGGCAAAGGCCAGTGCCATGCCGATGTAGATCATCGCGGAGGCAAAGCTGTGCCCGCTGGGGAAGCTGTATCCGCCAGCCTCGGTCAGATGCGGGACGAGGGTAGGGCGCTCGCGTCCGACAAGCGTTTTCATCAGCGCATTGAGGCCCCAGCCGAGCAGTACTGTCAGCCCGAAAAGCGTCGCCTCGCGTCGCATCCGGAGGAAAAGCAGTGCGACGATGGCTGCGCAGGATGAAAAGGTGGACAGCAGCACGCCGCCGAGCGCCGTGATGTCGCGCACCGCCTCTTCCAGCATGTTGCCGCCCAACGGCTGGAGATCGACGCCTGCGCGGTACAGCAGCAGGCCTGAATGATCGAAACTCTCGGTGCGTCCCTGCGTGACCAGCCAGATCATCAGGCCCCAGATGGCCCACAGCACGCCCGCTGCGATCAGCGCCTTGCCGCGGTCGATCGTAAATCCGCGCGCGGGGAGAGAAACCGTCTCGGCGGGAAGGGGGGCTTTGGGCTCGGTTGTATCGCCGACGCGGCTCTGATCCATGCCATTCGGAACAGCCCGTTCCGAATGAGGTTCCTTGCGCATGGCTTCTCCCCAAATCGTATGGCTTCGCCGCGACCTGCGTCTGGCAGACAATCCCGCGCTCTACGCAGCGGCCCAGGCCGGTCCGGTCATCCCGGTATTCGTGCTCGATGACGAGCGGCCGGGCGATCGCTGTTACGGTGGAGCATCACGCTGGTGGCTGCACCATTCGCTGGAGAGTCTCGCCAAGAGTTTCGGACGGCACAACGCGACGCTGATCCTGCGGCGCGGCGACAGCGTGGACATCCTCGCCGATCTCGCTGCGAAAACCGGCGCAAGCGCGATCCACGCCAACCGGCACTACGAACCGTGGTGGCGCAAGGCGCAGGGCGATTTGAAGAAGGCGTTGCCCGAAGGGTGCGAGCTGGAACTGCACGACGGCAATTACCTGATGCCTCCGGGCGCCGCGACAACCGGCTCGGGCGATCCGTACAAGATCTACACACCGTTCTCCCGCGCGCTGCGCGACCTGCTGCCGCCCCGCGAAGAGCTGCCTGCGCCGGAGACGATCTCGCAGCCCGGCGATCTGCCACCGAGCGACGACCTGAGCGATTGGCGGCTGCTGCCGACCAACCCGAATTGGGCGACCGGTTTTGGGGAGCACTGGTCCGTGGGTGAGGACGCTGCGCACGAACGGCTCGACTGGTGGGCCGATCACGTCGGCGAGTACGACGATGGCCGCAACCTGCCTTCGGTCGACCAGACCAGCCAGATGTCGCCGCACCTGCACTGGGGCGAGATTTCTCCGGTGCAGATATGGCACGCGCTGAAGGACAAGCGCAGCAATGGCTGGCGGACCTACGAGAGCGAACTGATCTGGCGCGACTACGCGCAGAACGTGCTGTGCCAGTTCCCGCGCTACCCAGAGGAGAGCTATCGCGACGCGATCGACGAAGCCAAGCTGTGGCGCAATCCGAACCGCGGGCATGTGATTCAGGAAGAGCTGGAAGCCTGGCAGCAGGGCCGCACCGGCTACCCCATCGTCGATGCCGGGATGCGGCAGCTATGGGCGATCGGCTGGATGCACAACCGCGTAAGGATGATCGCCGCCAGCTTCCTTCTCAAGCACCTGCTGATCGACTGGCGGCATGGCGAGCGGTGGTTCTGGGACACGCTTGTCGATGCCGACTACGCCAGCAACGGCACCAACTGGCAGTGGGTCGCGGGCACCGGTGTGGACAGCAACATGTTCCCCCGGATCATGGCCCCGCTCAGCCAGAGCGAGAAGTTCGACGCGGCTGGCTATATCCGCGAATGGGTGCCCGAACTGGCGGACCTTCCCGACAGCGAAATCCACGACCCTTCGGATAAATGCCGCCCGAGCAGCTATCCCGAGAAGATTATCGGCCATCGCGAGGCGCGAGAACGTGCGCTGGCGGCCTATCGGGAGATGAAAGGCAACTGAAGCGATCCAAAGGGTTGTCGCTCGCGGGGCAGGGTTGCATAAGCTGCCAACGCATGGGGGTGACACACCAATCTCGCGGGAGCGATCTGCTCGCCGCAAGTCAGCGCTTCGTACGGCGCCCTGGCTTTCTTTCCCGGATCCTCGCGCCCGGCTTCCATAAACTGCTCGACAAGCTCGATGCCGGCATGGAGCGCGGCGCGGTGCTCGGCCGGTTACCCGATGGCAGCACGCGGTTGATCGGCGGGCGTGCGCCGGGGTTCGAGGCGGAAATCACGATCCACAACTGGCGCACGCTACTGCGCGTCGCGACCGGAGGTTCGGTGGGCCTGTATCAGGCGTGGGAAGCAGGCGAATGGTCCAGCCCCGATCCGGTGCCGTTCTTCGCGGTCTTCATGCAGAATGCGGAGACGCTGGGCGATGCGGCCCGCGCGAAGGGGGGATGGCGGCGCGCTCTGGCGTCTGCGCATCGTCGCCAGCGCAATACCCGCGCCGGCGCGGCGAAGAACATCGCGGCGCATTACGATCTCGGGAATGACTTCTACGCGGCTTGGCTCGGCGAGACGATGACCTATTCCTCGGCGCTATTCGATCCTGCGCGCGCGCCGGAAACCTTGAATGCCGCGCAGCGCGCCAAGATCGACGCGATCGTCGATCGCGTAGCTTTGAAGCAGGGCGACAGCCTGCTCGAAATCGGCTGCGGCTGGGGCACGCTCGCGCGGATGGCTGCCGATCGCGGGGCCAAGGTCGACGCGATCAGCCTTTCGGACGAACAGCTTGCCTGGGCAAGGCGGCAGAGCGTTGGCGATGCGCGGTTCCTGAAGCAGGATTATCGCGACACCAAAGGCCAGTATGATGCGATTGCGAGCGTCGAAATGGTCGAGGCACTGGGGCACGAATACTGGCCGACCTTCATGGATTGCGTCGCCCGCAACCTGAAGCCGGGTGGGCGCGCGGCGATTCAGTTCATTTCCATGAAGGACGAATTGTTCGACGCCTATGCGGGCAGCGCCGACTTCATCCAGGCGTATATCTTTCCCGGCGGCCTGTTGATCCGCGCGTCCGAATTTCGAGAGCTTGCCGAAGCGCGCGGTCTCGCCTGGACCAATGAAGTCCGCTTTGGACAGGACTACGCCGAAACCTTGCGGATCTGGCGCGAGAAATTCGATCGTGCAGCCGACGAGGGGCTTCTGCCCCCCGGGTTCGACGAACGCTTCAAGGCGCTGTGGCGCTATTACCTGATGTATTGCGAAGGCGGGTTCCGCGGCGGCGGGATCGACGTCCACCAAGTGACACTGATAAAAACAACGGGAGACGGCGCGTGAAGAATGGTATCAAGGTCGCCTTGGCGGCGCTGGCGCTGGGCCTGATGAGCGGTTGCGCGACCGCGCCTATGGACACTGCGTCTGGCGTCACCGCGAGCATGCCGACGGACCCGCTGCCGGTGGTTGGGGCGGAGGTGCTCTTCTGGGACGATGCGACCCGCTCGGCCCGCTTCCGTTCGATGGAAACGTTCTTCCCGGGGCAGGAGGTCGCGCCGCCGCAGGATGCCCGCGTCCTGCCCGAGGGGGCCCCGCTTCCCAAGAAAACGCAGGACACGATCCGCGACTATATGGCCAGGCAGCATGCCGCGGGTGTGATGGTGTTGCAGGACGGCAAGGTCCGCTTCGTCGATTACGGGCTCGGGTTCGGCCCCGACGGTCGTTGGACAAGTTTCTCCGTCGCCAAGAGCTTCACGTCCACCCTGCTCGGCGCAGCGTTGAAGGACGGATTTATCGACAGCCTGAACGATCCCGTTTCCCGGTATATCCCCGGGCTGAAGGGCAGCGCCTATGACGATGTTACCGTAGAACAACTCGCCACGATGACCTCGGGCGTGAAGTGGAACGAGGATTATACCGATCCGAATTCGGACGTCGCGCGCATGTTCAATGAGACGCCCGAACCCGGTCAGGACCAGGTCGTCGAATATATGAAGACACTGCCTCGCGAAGCGCCCGCAGGCGAGAAGTGGGTGTACAAGACAGGCGAAACCAATCTGATCGGCGTATTGGTAGAGAACGCGGTGGGCGAGACGCTGGCCGAATATGCCAAGCGCAATATCGTCGACCCGGCAGGCTTCGCGCACCCGCTGTTCTGGCAGACCGACCTTTCGGGGCGCAGTGTCGGCGGCTGCTGCCTATCTGCCGCGTTGAGTGATTATGCGCGGTTGGGCCAGTTCGCCCTCGAAGGCGGGCACGGTGTCGTGCCCGATGGCTGGTTCGCGCAAGCCGGCGCGCCGCAGGTCGAGTTCGGCGGTGGCTTTGGCTACGGCTATCAGTGGTGGACCTACCCCAACACCGGCTCGGCCGCATTCCAGGGGCCATTTGGCGCGCAAGGCATCTTCGGTCAGTCGATCACGATCTATCCGGAAAAGAAGGCCGTGATCGCGATCGTTTCCAACTGGTCGCAGGCCACCGGATCGGACCTTTCCGCAGAACGCCGGAAGCTGTTTAACGCAGTCGTAGAGGGGCTGTGACCGCTCAGTAGAGGCAGGATCGGGTCACACCGCCACCTATGGGACTGGCCCACAAGGTGATGATGTCTTCCAGCACTGCCGGGTCGATCATCTGGTCGAACGCGGCCCCGGCGATGCTGCGATCCCACCAGACAATGCGTCCCTGGATCGACTGGCGTCCGGGCAGGGTAAGCCAGCACATCTGATCCGGGTGCAGTCGACCGATAGAGGATGCACTGAAGCCTGCGAGTGAGAGATCGTGAACGACCGTCTTGAAGGCGGGCGATCCACTAATCCTGAGCTGCGCTGGGATTGCGATCTTAGTGCGTGGTGCGCAGCGGTCTTCCTGCACCGCCGTTTCGTAGGGCGTGCGTCCCGATTCCATGCTTTTTGTCCCGTCCAAGATATTAAACTTGCACGGTTTTCCGGTCTGGGCGCTTGCTGGTTTGTAAGCAAGCGTGGCTAAGCCGGGTTAACCAAACGGAAACTTACACGCGGGCGCGGTGTCCGGTCTCGAAATCTTTTTCGAGGAGCCCGGCAATGTAGTCGCCGACATCTTCCGGAGGCTTCACACTCTGCGGGTCTTCGCCGGGATAGGCCTTGGCGCGCATGGTGGTCCGGGTTGCGCCCGGATCGACAATCGCGACCCGGATCGCGCCCGTATTGGCGACTTCCTGTGCGTAGCATTCGAGCAGGTTGTCGAACGCCGCCTTGGTCGATCCGTAAGCCGACCAATACGCCCGCGGGTCCGCACCGACGCTGCTGGTGAGGCCGATCACGCGTGCGGCGTCGGCGCGCTTCATCAAGGGATGCATTCCCGCGAGAAGCGCCTGCGTGGCGAGGATGTTGGTGGTGATAGCGGTGTTGAACTGCTTGGGCTCGATCTGCGTGACCGGGGTCAGCGTCGGCAGATACGCCGCGCAGATGATCATGTAATCGAGCGCATCCCACCGTGCCGCGATAGCCTGCGCAAGTCGGGCGACGCCATCGCCCTGCGTCAGATCGACCGGGGCGATCGTGGCGGTGCCGCCATCCGCGTGGATTTCATCCTCGACCCGCTCCAGCGCAGCATCGTCACGCGCCGTCAGGATGACATGTGCGCCCTTGGCGGCAAGCGCCTTGGCGGTCGCTGCACCGATTCCGCGCGACGCACCGGTGACGAGAGCCACGCGCCCTTCGAATGGGCTGTTCTGAGCCATTTCAGGCAACCTTGTTTACGGGAAAGGAAAGCTGCGCCGCGCCCGATTCCTTGCGCTCGAAATCGGTGCGCCGCGTGGGATAGTCGCCGGTAAAGCAGGCATCGCAGAATTGCGGGCACGCCTTGTCGCGCGATTCCTTGCCGACCGCACGATAAAGCCCGTCGATCGAAATGAAGGCGAGGCTGTCCGCCTTGATGAACTCGCGCATCGGCTCCAGCTCCATGCGCGCGGCAAGCAGCTGGCTGCGTTCGGGCGTGTCGACACCGTAGAAACAGCTATGCGCGGTCGGCGGGCTGGCGACGCGGAAGTGGACTTCCTTCGCGCCCGCATCGCGCATCATCTCGACGATCTTCATGCTGGTCGTGCCGCGCACGATCGAATCGTCGATCAGCACGATCCGCTTGCCTTCGACGAGGCCGCGATTGGCGTTGTGCTTGCGCCGCACGCCCGAGTGTCGTGCGCCGTCCGACGGCTGGATAAAGGTCCGGCCAACATAGTGGCTGCGGATGATCCCCAGTTCGTAGGGAATACCCGACTGGTGTGCGTATCCGATTGCCGCGGGCGAGCCGCTGTCGGGCACGGGGACCACGATGTCCGCATCGCATGGCGATTCGATCGCCAGTTCGCGACCAATGGCCTGGCGTGCTTCGTAAACCCAGCGTCCGGCGAAATACGAGTCGGGACGGCTGAAATAGACATGTTCGAAAATGCACGGGCGCGGCGGGTTGTCGCCGAACGGCCGGTGCGATCGGATCGTGCCGTCGAAATCGACTTCGATGAACTCGCCCGGCTCGACCTCGCGGATGAATTCCGCACCCACGACGTCGAACGCGACCGTTTCGCTGGCGAAGACGACTGCATCGCCCATCTTGCCCATCTGCAGCGGGCGGATGCCCAGCGGATCGCGACACGCGGCCATTCCGCGCGGGGTCGCCACGATCAGCGCATAGGCCCCTTCGACCAGACGCAGCGCATCGGTCAGCTTGTCGAGCATGGTGGGGTAACGGCTGGTCGCGACGAGGTGGATGATCACCTCGGTATCGCTGGTCGACTGGAAGATCGCGCCCTTGCCTACCAGTTCCTCGCGCAGCGTCGCCGCGTTCGAGATATTGCCGTTATGCGCGATGGCGAACCCGCCGCTCGCAAGGTCAGCGTAAAGCGGTTGCACGTTGCGCAGTCCCGCGCCGCCGGTGGTCGAATAGCGGACATGGCCGACGGCCATGAAGCCGGGCAGCTCGGCGATCGATTCCGCGCTCGAGAAATTTTCCGCCACATGGCCGAGCCCGCGCCGGGTATAGAACTGCGTGCCGTCGAAACTTGTGATCCCGGCGGCTTCCTGCCCGCGATGCTGCAGCGCGTGGAGGCCGAGCGCGGTGGTCGTCGACGCCTCGCTGCCAGCATTGATGGCGCCGAACACCCCGCATTCTTCATGCAGGCTGTCGCCGTTCTCGTCGTCGAAGGGGTGTCGCAAGTTCATGGGTGGGGGCGCCCGTTGCCATTGCCGGTCGCCGCTCCATTGGCGATGTGACCGATCAATTACAAGGCTTGAAGGGTGATTGGCCCGTTCAATCACGGCTCTGCGTCCACAGAACCACAGTGGCGATCCCCCTTTTCATTGCACAGTCAGCAAGGGCTACCTAAGGCGCAGCACCACGTACGTTAAAGACAGGCACTTCCTTGTTTCTCAGCCCGTTCGAATGGACCATCGCGAAGCGTTACCTCTGGCCCGGCAAGGGCGAAGGGTTCATCAAGCTTGTCGCAGGCATTTCCATTGGTGTGGTGATGCTCTCCGTCGCCATGCTCGTCATCGTGATGAGCGTGATGAATGGCTTTCGTGCCGAACTGCTCGACAAGATCGTCGGGCTGAACGGTCATGCGATCGTGCAGGCATACGGCCAGCGGCTCAATAACTGGGAGAGCGTGCTGGAGGAGATTCGGGAGACCCCCGGCGTCGTGAAAGCTGCGCCGCTGATCGACCAGCCGCTGATGGTCACGTTCAACGGCCGGGTCGAAGGCATCATCGTTCGCGGCAACACGGCCGAGGATATTGCCGAGCTTTCCGACAAGGTCGTGCTGGGTGACATGCGCAGTATCAAGCCGGGTGCGGAAAAGGTCGCTATCGGTGCGCGCCTTGCGGAAAACATCGGCGCCCGGGTGGGCGACGTCATTACGATCATCAATCCAGCTGGGCGGCCTACACCCTTCGGCACCGTACCGCGACAGGTCGGCTACGAAGTTGGCGCGATCTTCGAGGTGGGGTTGTACGATTACGATGGCGCGTTCGTCGTCATGCCGATTTCTCAGGCGCAAACCCTCCTGCTGACTGGCGACACGATCGGGATGATCGAAGTCACGACGGAGGATGCCGAGCGCGTGAGCGAAATCATGGCGCCCATCGAGAAAAAGCTCGCCGGAATCGCGCTCGTGCGGACCTGGCAGCAGATCAACAGTTCGATCTTCGAGGCCTTGCAAGTGGAGCGGGTGGCGATGTTCTTCGCGCTGAGCTTCATGGTGCTGGTCGCCGCGTTCAACATCCTGTCGAGCCTGGTTATGCTGGTCCGTGCGAAGACGCGCGACATCGCGATCATGCGAACGATGGGGGCGGGGCGGCAGTCCATCCTGAAAATCTTCGTCACCACCGGTTTCACTGTCGGGGCGATCGGCACGATGGCGGGGCTCGCGCTCGGCGCAGTGGTGCTGACCTTCCGCCAGTCGATTCTGACCGTCATCAGCTGGGCGACGGGGCAGGACCTGTGGAATCCCGAAGTGCGCTTCCTGACAGAATTGCCGTCGAAAACCGACCCCTGGGAGATTTTCGGGATCGTCGCGCTGGCGTTGATCCTCAGCTTCCTGGCGACACTCTACCCGGCTTTGAAGGCCGCCAACACCGATCCTGTGCAGGTGCTTCGCTATGAGTGATGCGGCGATCAATTCCGGCGTGGGCCCCGTGGTCGAGCTGCGCCGCGTAACCCGCAGTTTCGAGCAGGGCGGGGTGCGCATCGATGTGCTTCGCGGCGTGGACCTGAAGGTCATGCCCGGCGAAATCGTCGCGCTGCTCGGCCCCTCGGGCTCGGGCAAGTCCACCATGCTTCAGGCGGTTGGCCTGCTCGAAGGCGGCTTCGGCGGTACGATCGTAATCGCGGGGCAGGCGGCGGAAAAGTCCGACAGCAAGCAGCGCACGACATTGCGCCGCGACCATCTTGGCTTCGTATACCAGTTCCACCACCTGCTGCCCGATTTCAACGCGATCGAAAACGTCGTCTTGCCGCAGCTCGTCGGCGGAACCTCCCGCGAAGCGGCCGAAGAGCGTGCAAAAGAACTGCTCATCGCGCTGGGGCTCGGGAAAAGGCTGGAGCACCGGCCAAGTCAGCTTTCGGGCGGCGAGCAGCAGCGTGTCGCTGTCGCCCGTGCGCTCGCGAACAAGCCGAAGCTTGTGCTTGCAGACGAGCCTACCGGCAATCTGGATGAGGCGACATCGGAAAAAGTGCTCGAACAGTTTCTCGACCTGGTTCGCGGACAGGGAAGCGCCGCGCTGGTCGCGACTCATAACGAGCGACTGGCAGCGAAGATGGATCGCGTGGTCCGCTTGCACGAGGGTTTGCTCGAATAGCGTGCAATTCCTCCGGACCCGCCGCGTGCCTGCTGCGTTGATGTCGAAAACCAGGAGGCAAGAATATGAGCGACCATCCCACCACCTACAATGCAGAGCCTGCGCAGAGCGGGATTGCATGGGATGACCGGGCGGAAATTCATCGCAAGGATGACGGACAAGGTGTGCTCGACGGTGCCAAGGGTCTGTACCACGGCACCTTCGCCGAAATGGTCAAGCTAATGATGGCGATGACGCCCGAAGAGCGGAGCCATCACGTAATCCAGAAGCTGGGCGACCGGATGTACGATGTCGGTGAAATCGAAGCGCTGGCCTCCGCATCCGATTATCCCGGCTGACGTGATGGATGGGCGCGAGTAGTCTCGTCCGATCACAGCGCGACCGGGGGCCCCTATGCTGGAATCGATCAACGAATGGATTCTCGCGTTGGGAGCCCAGTACAACGTAAATCCCTACATTTTTGCTGGGATTTACGTTGGTGCGATCCCGTTTTTCCTCGCGTCGATCGCCTGGCTGGTGAAGCGAGCGCGGGCAGGGCGTTCGACCGTCTTGCCCACGATGCTGGCGGGGTTCTTCTTCGTGTCGGCCTATCTCTATCTCGCGATTTTCGGACAGGATATCCCGCTGTGGGTGTGGATCTTCCTCGCGGTGCTGATCGCCTACGGCGCGTGGTCGCAAGTTCGCGAGACGCGCCGCAAGATCGCGGCGGCCCAGGACAGTGAAGGCGTTCCGCCCGCAGCCTGAATCCATCCACCGCTTATCCCCGCTGAGCGGTTCGCTATCGCTTGAATGAGCGAGCCTGTGCGCTAGCTTGATGCAATGGCTTTCGCCCCCTTCGTTCCTCTCCGTGTGCTCTCCGCCTATTCGATGCTCGAGGGGGCGATCGAGCCCAAAGCAATTGCCAAACTGGCGACCGAGCGGGGTTTTCCCGCCATCGCGATGTGCGACCGGAACGGCCTTTACGGCAGCGTGCCCTTCGCCAATGCCTGCCTTGAGAATGGCGTGCAGCCTATTGTCGGTGCGCTGCTTGGCGTGGCGCGGCCCGGTAGCGAGGAAATCGATCACCTGCCGCTCTACGTGCAGGACGAGGTTGGGTGGCTCAACCTGTGCAAATTGGTGAGTTCGGCGCACCTCGATCGCCCGCTGGAGCTCGTTCCGCACGTCTCCCTCGATGCGCTCGACGGACAGACCGAAGGCCTGATCGCGCTGACCGGGGCAAGCGAGGGGGCCGTCACGCGGCTGCTCGCCGAAGAGCAGGCGAGCCATGCCGAACGCTACCTCGACCGACTTGAAGCATTGTTTCCCGACCGGCTCTATATCGAGCTGGCCCGACGGGGTGATCCGACCGAACAGGCCGCCGAAGAGGCGCTGATCGATCTCGCCTATGCCCGCAATCTGCCGCTGGTCGCGACCAACCCCGCCAATTTTGCCGAGCCGCATTTTCACAAGGCGCACGATGCGATGCTGTGCATCGCGAACAGCCGCAAGCTGTGGGAAGAAGACCGTCCGCGCAGCGCGCAGCCCGCCTTCGTAAAGTCCGCCCCGATGATGCAGGAGCTGTTCGGCGACCTGCCCGAAGCGCTGGCCAATACGCTCACCATCGCGCGTCGCTGCGCCTTCGCTCCGCCAGAGCGTGCCCCGATCCTGCCCAGCCTTGCAGGCGACCTGGAAGGTGAAGCGCGCATGCTGGCAGACGACGCGCGCAAGGGCCTCGACGCGCGGCTTTCGACCTACGAGAACCTGTCCGACGAGGAGCGACAGACCTACTACGAGCGGCTCGATTACGAAGTCGGGATCATCCATAACATGGGCTTCCCCGGCTACTTCCTGATCGTTGCCGACTTCATCAAGTGGGCGAAGGAGCAGGGAATCCCCGTGGGTCCGGGGCGTGGGTCGGGTGCGGGCAGCCTTGTCGCGTGGTCGCTCACGATTACCGATCTCGATCCGATCCGATTGGGCCTGCTGTTCGAACGCTTCCTCAACCCCGAACGCGTGTCGATGCCCGACTTCGACATCGACTTCTGCGAAACGCGGCGTGGCGAGGTGATCCGCTATGTTCAGCGCAAATACGGCACCGACAAGGTCGCGCAAATCATCACGTTTGGTAAGATGAAGGCGCGCGCCGTGCTGCGCGACTGCGGGCGCATCCTCGACATGAGCTACGGCCAGGTCGATCGACTGTGCAAGATGGTGCCCAACCATCCGACCGACCCGTGGAGCCTGCCCCGCGCCCTCAACGGTGCAGCGGAGTTCAAGGGCGAGTACGACAACGACAACCAGGTCCGCACGCTGGTCGATCTGGCGATGCAGCTCGAAGGCCTGCCGCGCAATTCCAGCACGCACGCCGCGGGTGTGGTGATCGGCGACCGGCCACTGGCAGAGCTGGTGCCGCTCTACCGCGATCCGCGTTCGGACATGCCTGTGACGCAGTTCGACATGAAAGTGGTCGAAGGCGCGGGGCTGGTGAAGTTCGACTTCCTCGGCCTGAAGACGCTCTCGGTGCTGCAAAAGGCGGTCGACTTGCTGGAGAAGCGCGGGATCGAGTGCGATCTCGGCTCGATCTCGTGGGACGACACGGCCGTTTATGACCTGATGCAGCGGGGCGACACGGTGGGCGTGTTCCAGCTGGAATCCGAAGGGATGCGCCGCACGCTGACTGCGGTAAAGCCGACCAAGTTCGAGGATATCATCGCGCTGGTCTCGCTCTACCGACCGGGCCCGATGGACAACATCCCGCTGTTCGGGAAGCGTAAGGCGGGCATCGAGCCGATCGAGTATCCGCACCCCAAGCTCGAAGGCATTCTGGGCGAGACCTACGGGATCTTCGTCTATCAGGAACAGGTGATGCAAGCGGCGCAAATCCTCGCCGGGTATTCGCTTGGAGACGCCGACCTTCTGCGCCGCGCGATGGGCAAGAAGAACCAGGCGGAGATGGACAAGCAGCGCCAGCGGTTCATCGATGGCTGCAAGAAGGTCTCCGACATCGAGGCCAATGAAGCCTCCGCCCTGTTCGACTTGATCGACAAATTCGCGGGCTACGGCTTTAACAAGTCGCACGCCGCCGCCTACGCTCTGCTCGCGTATCAGACGGCCTGGCTGAAAGCGCATTACCCCGAGGAATTCTACGCCGCGGCGATGTGCTTCGACATGGACCAGTCGGAAAAGCTGGCTGTGTTCGTCGACGATGCGCGGCGCAACGGGATCGAGGTCGCGCCGCCCGATCTCAACCGCTCCGAAGCAGAGTTCACTGTCGAGCGGACCGATGAAGGCTATGCCGTGCGTTACGGCCTCGCCGGGCTGCGCAATGTCGGTGAAAAGGCGATGGACGCGATCGTGGCCGAGCGTGAGGCGCATGGCTGGTTCGAAAGCCTCGACGATTTCTTTTCGCGCGTTCCCAAGGGGGCGATGAATTCGCGCCAGCTTGAGGCGCTGATCGCGGCCGGGGCCTTCGATCATCTGGAGCCAAAGCGGGGTCTGCTCGCCGCCAATGTCGACCTGCTGCTGGCGGTTGCCGATGCTGCGATCCGGGAAAGATCCAGCGGCCAGGAAGGCCTGTTCGGTGGCGAGGAGAGCGCGAACGACCACATCCGCCTGAAAGAGGCCGAGGACTGGCCGCGGGCCGAGCGCATGGCGAAAGAGCGCGAGACTTTCGGCTTCTACTTCTCCGCGCACCCGATCGAGCAGTTCCGCGACGTGGCGAGCGCCAATGGCGCGCGCAGCTATGCGTCGCTGATGGCGGGAGGGGGACCCGCCGGAGGGTCGCGCGGCAAGGCGCTGATAGCTGCCATGGTCGAAGGGGCCAAGCGCGGCCAGACTCGTCGTGGCAAGGACTTCATCCGGGCCGACTTCTCCGACAGTTCGGGCCAGTTCAGCGCCGCCTGTTTCGAGGAAAGTCTCGTCGCGCAGTTCACCAAGTGGGCCGAAGACAGCACATGCGTGCTGCTGACGGTCGAGCTGGACAGTCCGTCTCCCGACGAGCCTCCGCGCATCACCATTCGCGGGGCGAAACCGCTGGCGCAGGTGGCCGGTGGTCAGCGGATGTTGCTGACGCTGGATGTGGCGAGCGAAACCGCGCTGCAAGAACTGTCCCTGGCGCTGCAGCCGGGCCCCCCGGCATATGGCGAAGTGCAGATCGCGCTCGATCTCGGGAACGAGCAGCGGCCGGTCCTGAGGCTGGGCAACGATTTCAAGGTTGATGGCAAGCTTGCCGACACGCTTGGCAAGATCGAGGGGATCGCGAACATTACGCTGGTTCCGAAGACGGGGCCGAAACTGCACCGCGCAGCCTGATTTTTCGTTCTTCCGGGCTTGCGGTGGCGGGCCAACCTGCGCATCCTCCCCCAAAATATGCCACGAAGGGAGAGACGATGCTCGGAGCGATGCAAGACTGGGACCTGCTGGTCACACATGTGATCGACCATGCCGCACGCGAGGCTTCCACCCGCGAGATCGTGACGCACTGGGCCGATGGAAGCGAAACGCGCACCGACTGGGCCGGCATCCGCCGCGATGCGCTGAAGATGGCGCAGGCGCTCGAATCGCTCGGCATCCAGAAGGGCGACCGGGTGGCGAGCCTTGCGATGAACCACTCGCGTCATCTGGTCAGCTGGTACGGCGTCGCCGGGATGGGCGGGGTGCTGCACACGATCAACCCGCGCCTGTTCGAAGACCAGCTCGAATACATCGCCAACCACGCCGAAGACCGCGTGTTGATCTACGACGCCGCATTCCAGCCGATCGTCGACAAGATGAAGGACCGCTGGACCAGCATCGAGCACTACATCTGCTACGATCCACCCGAAGGCTCCGACGCGATGGCCTTCGAGGACTGGATCGGCGCGCAGGACGGCGATTACCAGTGGGCCAAGATCGACGAGCGCGACCCATGCATGCTGTGCTACACCAGCGGGACGACGGGCAACCCGAAGGGCGTGCTCTACGAACACCGCTCCACCGTGCTGCACGCGCTCGCCGCGATCCAGCCGCCTGCCTTCAACTTCGATGCTTCCTCCGTGATGCTGCCGGTGGTGCCGATGTTCCACGCGGCGAGCTGGGGCCTGCCCTTTGCGGGCGGCATGGCGGGGATCAAGTTCGTCTTCTCTGCGATCAACGAGCCTGCGGTGCTGTGCGACCTGATGGACCGCGAGGGCGTGACCGACAGCGCGGGCGTGCCGACCGTGTGGCTCGCGACCTTCCAGCACTGCGACGCCAACGACCGGCCGCTGCCCAAGCTGCGCGCCGCTACGATCGGCGGCTCGGCCGCGCCCAAGTTCATGATCCGGCGGCTGATGGAGGCGGGGATTCGCGTCCAGCACGCCTGGGGCATGACCGAAACCTCACCCATCGGTACGCTCGGCGGGCCGACGTGGGACTGGGACCAGCTCACGCTCGACCAGAAGGTCGACAAGGCGGCCATGCAGGGCCGCCCGATCTTCGGCGTAGAATTGCGCACGGTCGATCTCGAGGACCCGACCAAGACGCTCCCGCGCGACGGCGAGACCTCGGGCGCGCTGCAAATTCGCGGGCCGTGGGTCATCCGCCGCTACTTCAAGGCGGAGGAAGACGCGCTGACGCCCGACGGCTGGTTCGACACCGGCGACGTCGCGATCCTGCACCCCGATGGCACGATGCAGATCACCGACCGCACAAAGGACGTGATCAAGTCGGGCGGCGAATGGATCAGCTCGGTCGAGCTGGAGAACGCAGCCGCGGGCCACCCCGCCATTGCCGAGGCCGCCGCGATCGGCATGCCGCACCCCAAGTGGGACGAGCGCCCGGTGCTGTTCTGCATCCGCAAGGAGGGCCAGACGGTCACCGCCGACGACGTGATCGAGTACCTGAAGGATCATGTCGCCAAGTGGTGGCTGCCCGATGCGGTCGAATTCGTCGACGACATTCCCCACACCGCGACAGGCAAGATCAGCAAGAAAGACCTGCGCGACCGTTTCAGCGACTACCAGCTTCCCGAGCTGCGCGAGGCCGAGGCACCGCCCGAACCGGCTATGGCGGGCGGCGATGCGGTGGAGCACGACGACGCCCCAGTCGAAGGCCAACGCAAGCGCGGCATCTTCGGGCGTATGTTTGGCAAGGACTGAGGTGGCGGCATGACCCCACGTGCGATCCTGGCGATCCTGATCGGCCTCGGCCTGGCGATGATCGCGTTTCTGTTGATGACGATGGCCCTGCTCGCCGCGCGCGGGCCCGACTTTCTCTCACCGCAGGCGATGACGCTGATCGGAGTGGGCTGCGTCCTGCTCGTCGCCCGGCCCGCGTGGGGCATCGCCGGTCGCGTCGTCTCACCCAAGGAGTGACCCTTTGACCACTTTCATCGATCCCAGCCGCGAGAACTTCGAGGCGTTCAAGGCGCTCCCGCGCGACCGCCCGATCCACATGCTCAACCTGCTGCTCTACCGCGACGAAGCCGCCTATCCTGAGGGGCACGAGCACGCGGGGAAGGGCTGGAGCGGGCGGCGCGCTTACGAGGAATACGGCAGGACCAGCGGGCCGATCTTCACCCGCGTCGGCGGTAGCATCGTGTGGCGCGGCACGTTCGAGACGATGGTGACCGGCCCCAGCGACAGGCGCTGGCACGATGGCTTCGTGGCGTCCTACCCCAACAGCGGCGCTTTCTTCGAGATGATCAAGGACCCGGCCTACCAGCAGGCCGTGGTCAACCGCACCGCTGCCCTGCTCGATAGCCGACTCGTCCGATTCGAGCCGGGAGAGGGCGGCGCCACCTTCGGCTGATTAGCGTGGCGGGGCCGCGCCGCTGACACACCTGACACAGTGTCCAGGGGCGGAAAATCCGGTTCCCTTGTCGCGCATTGTTGCGAGCCGATCGACCATGGGAAAGAGCGGGCGTGACTCTATCCGCGACCGGTCGAGTAGGACAGCGGACTGCAAACCTGCGGGGCAGCTTCCGGCAGCGCCTGCTCGCCGCCTCAGTCGTACAGATAGCCCGAGAAGTCCTCTACCGAGCCTGCCCAGAGCTGGATCTGCCGCCGATAGTTTTCCATCGTGATCTTGCCGTCCGCGATGATGTACATGCGCAGCGAGATTTCGCCGTCGGGCGCCACGTAGGCGCGCCCGAAGTTCTTGAGATAATTGTACTTGTTTACCGCCTCGACGATGTCCGCATCGGTTGCGCCATCGGGTCTGCTGAAGGTCGCGAGCATCGATGTGCCCAGGCAGTCGGTCGAGGTGTCCTGATCCTTGCAGGCCATCAGCAGGCCATCGGCGATCAGGCCGTTGGCAAACTCGATCGAAATATTGGGGGCGTCCTCGCTCTCCTCGTGTGTGGCACCGAGTTGATCCAGCGTTGCGAGGAAGGCGCTGCGGGTAAAACGGTCGAGTTGGCGGTCGGCGTCGAAGCTCTGCGCATTGGCCACGGTTCCCATGCCAAGCGCCATTGCAGCGACAAGAAGCACATTTCTCATTCTCGAAAATTCCCCCGATCTGCGTCGATCCCGACTTGCTCCAGCCTAGAGGCGGCAGACCCAAAGGCAAGATGGCTAAAGCAGCCTCAGCTGACCGTCCGTCATGGGCGGCCTGAACTGGGTGCTGTCGAGTTCGAAGACGGGCCTGCCGAGGCCTGCGCGCTTCTTGGCAAGCTCGAATCGCGCACGGAACAGGTCCGCCCACACGCCGGTGGGCTTCATCCGGCTGAAGAAGCTCGGGTCGTTATCCTTGCCGTCCCTGATCGAGCGGACGATCCCCATCACCTTGTCCTTCCGATCGGGAAAATGCGTGTCGAGCCATTCGCGGAACAGCGGCGCGACCTCGTGCGGCAGGCGCAGCACGATCCACCCCGCCGATGTAACGCCCAGTTCTGCTGCGCGCGCGACAATCCCTTCCATCGCATCGTCGGTGATCGCGGGAATGACCGGCGCGATCGAGCAGTGCGCGGGCACGCCTGCATCGACCAACTTGCCCAGCGCGGCCAACCGCTTGGCGGGCGAGGGCGCGCGCGGTTCGACCAGACGCGACAGCTGCGGGTCGAGCGAGGTGACCGAAATCGCCACCGCGATCAGGTTCCGCTTCGCCAACTCCCCGATCAGGTCGAGATCGGCCAGCACCCGGTCGGATTTGGTGGCGATGGTGACCGGATGGCGCGCGTCGAGACACACCTCGAGTATCTGGCGCGTTATCCGGTAGCGGCTCTCGATCGGCTGGTACGGATCGGTATTGGTCCCCATCGCAATCGGGCGCGGCTGGTAGCCCCGCTTGGCCAGCGTCGCGCGGAGCAGCTCTGCGGCGTTGGGCTTGGCGAACAGCCTCGTTTCGAAATCGAGCCCCGGCGACAGGTCGAGGTAGGCATGGGTGGGCCGCGCGAAGCAGTAGATGCAGCCATGCTCGCATCCCCTGTAGGCGTTGATCGAACGGTCGAACGGAATGTCGGGCGACTGGTTGAAATTGAGAATCGAACGAGGGCGCTCCTCGGTCACTTCGGTGCGCAGCTTGGGGGAAGGGCCGTCGATGGCCTCGCGCTCGTCACGCCAGTCGCCATCAGCTTCGCGGGTGGCGAGGCCGAAGCGGGTGGATACGTCGCCGCTCTGTGCTCCTCTGCCTTTGATATGTTCCATGAGGCGGAACATAGAGGGAACATTGGCGGGAGTCGATCCAGATTTTGGTGGCGTCCCCAGCGCGGGGTCGCGTCAGTTCTAAGGCTTTCGCGAAATTCGGTTCAATTTTTCCATATGAGGCGGCCGTCGCGGCGAAGTTGAATGGCTTCCTCTCTGGATAAGGTCACATTTTCTTCCTTAATCCGCTCAAGCCGAACCGAGACGAAATGAGAGAAGTTATAGGCACTGCCATTGGTCTGCATCGCCATGATCCGGCCCGCTTTGCCAGCAGAAAACTGGTGAGCTTAAAACTCTGTCTGCTGCGGCTCACCGGTGTCCGGATCGATCCAATCCACGACCACCAGATCGATATGAGCTCATGTCCATGCCCGCTCTCCTTTCGATCAAGCTAGGACATGCCGGATCGTCCGCAAGACGTCGTCATCGGCTGGTCAGGCCTTGAGCCAGGCATGCTCGAAGCTGCTGGTCTGCTAGTGGGGCGTTTACCAGCTTCCCAAATGTCTGATTTTATTGTGAGAATCGGACTGGCAGGTAAGCTTCAAAAAGACGCAGTGATTGTTTGATTGGGGCAACGTGATACAGCCGCGGAATGGCTACGATAAAATTTGTCGCATTTTCCGCGATGTGCCTGCTTGGGTGTGACCAAAATGCAAGAGATGCAGCACAATCGGCTGCTTCGTCAGCTCAGTGTTCTGAACCCATTGAGGGATGGCGGGCTCCTGGAGAGCTGGGACACCACGAGGTCGTAGTTTTTATCACTGCGGATGCCGCAGGGCGGTTGCAGTCGACGCTCGATGTCGGAGGAAGGAAAAGCCTTGGACGCATGATAGAGGCTAATGAGAGGGATCGATTTTTTGAAGAGCTTTCCTCTTTAACACCCGAACCGCTGGTAGTTCTTCACCCGAGTCCGGAAGCGTCAATGCGCAACCATAAATAATATTAGGCAACAGATGTCCTCGAACTTGGACTGCGATTCCGGTCGATGCGGAGAAGGGGCAGGTTGGACCTATTTTGGGGTGTCTGAGGTTGCGGACTAGAAGGTACACCTTCGCCGCCGAGTGACCGCTTTCTGGTGCATGATATTGATAAGCGAATGACAGCAGCGGGGTCGTTTTCAGACCAACGGCTTTCGGTTGTAGCAAACCCGGAGCCCGAGCTTCCTGAAAACACTCACAAACTCCTCACCTCGCGGCAAATTCACCCCAGCGATACCTGCAGTACCGCCGCACCCAGCCAGAGCGCCAGCAGGAGAACCGACTCCCACCCGATCCCGCCCGGACCTTGCTTCTCCCGCCGCAGCAGGCCCAGCAGCAGCACGCCGGTCATCAGGCACACCAGCGCCATCCAGAACAGCGACCGCTCTCCGATCGCGTGGTAGATCGAGCCGTCGCGGTAGGCGACGTCGCTGGCGGAGACGAACAGCGCGTCGAACATGTTGCCGCCGATGATCCCGCCGATAGCGAGTTGCAGTGCGCCGCGCCGCACCGCCGCGATGGTGGTCACCAGTTCGGGTAGCGAGGTGACGATCGCGGTGCCGAGCGCGCCGACCACGCCTTGCGAGATGCCCAGCGTCGCGCTCAGCGCAAGGCCGGTCTCGCCGACGATGTAGCCGCACGCGCCGACGATCAGCACCAGACCGGCAAACAGGCTCGCGAGCAGCGGGGTGGAGCGCGGGTCGTTCTCAATATCGTCGGCCTCGACGCGCAGGCCCGGCGTTTCCTTGGGCTGCCACATCGGCTCCTGCCGGATCGAATGCGCATTGTGCAGGCCGATCAGATAGACCGCGACCATGATCGGGCTGACCGGGTGGACGCCGAAAAAAGCGACCTGCGGCGCGGCGTAGGCCATGATCGGCATGACCGAGAGGATGATGAGCACGCCTGCCCAAGGTTCACCGTGCTCGCGCCCGCGTGCTCGAGGTTGACCTTGCGGTAGAAGATGTCGGCCAGCGCGAGGAACATGGTCTGCGCGGCGATCCCGCCCATGGCGTTGGACACCGCAAGCTCGGGCGCGCCGCTGGCGGCGGTGGTGATCGAGGTGACGATGCCCGAAATGCTTGTCCCCGCGCCCAACAGGACCGCGCCGATCAGCGCTTCGCCGAGGCCCGTGCGGTCGGCCAGCACATCCGCGATGGCAGCCATCTTGCTGCCGAAATAGGCGATCAGCAGCGCGCTCGCGATGAACAGCGCGCCCAGCCAGGGCAGGGGGAGGGACTGGATGTCGGGCATGGGGCTTGCTGGAAGAGCGGCCCCGCGTCTCTATCGTTCCAGCGTTACCGTTCGAGCAGGCGGGGCATCAGCTCGACGAAGTTGCAGGGACGATGGCGGATATCGAGCTGGTCCTTCAGGATCTTGTCCCACCCGTCCTTCACCGCGCCATTCGATCCGGGCAGTGCGAAGACGAAGGTGTCGCCCGCCAGCACCGCGCAGGCGCGGCTCTGGACGGTGGAGGTGCCGATGCTTTCGTAGCTGATCCAGCGGAACAGCTCGCCGAAACCGGGGATGTCCTTGTCCTTCACCCGGTCGAGCGCTTCGGGCGTGACGTCGCGCCCGGTCAGGCCGGTGCCGCCGGTGGTGATGATCGCATCGACATCCTTGCTCGCGATCCAGCGGCGCAGAACGTCGTAGATCTCGCCAGCGTCGTCTGGGCAGATCGTGCGTTCGACCAGATCGTGCCCTGCCTCGCGCACGCGCGCCTCAAGCAGGTCGCCAGAGCTGTCCGTGCTCGGGTCGCGCGTGTCGGACACGGTGACGATCGCGATGCCGATCGGCTGGAACGGGCGGCTTACGTCGATCGCCATCAGTGGCCCCTTACCGGCTCGTGAAGCGCGGGTTGGAAGGCTTCGCTTCGGGGAAGGCGGGCCAGCGGTTCATCGCCAGCGCCTGCCTGCTGGGCGAGTCCGCGGCGGCCTGCCGCTCGTACATCCAGTAGTTGCGCGTGACGATCGCGACATAGCCGCGCGTTTCCCAATAGGGGATCGATTCCATGTAGAGCAGCGGGTCGTCCTGATCGCGCACCTCGGTGTTCCAGCGGCCCACCGGGGTCAGGCCGGCGTTATAGGCGGCCATGATCTTTGGCAGCTTGCCCTGCGTCGCGGGATGGTCGCGCAGCATCTGCAGGTGCCGCTGACCGAAGGCGAGGTTGATGTCGGGGTGAGACAGATCGCGCGCATTCCCGCTGACGCCGATGGCGCGCGCATGGTCCTGCGCGGCTGCGGGCATGATCTGCATCAGGCCGCGCGCACCCGCCGGGCTGACCACCTTGGCGCGGAAGTTCGATTCCTGCAGCGTGTGCGCGAAGGCGAGCGCGGGATCGACCTGCCAGCCATTGACCGGGGCCCATCGGGCGACCGGGAAGCGCAGCGCCGGATCGGGCGTGCCGCCGCGCGGTGCATTGTGCGCCATCCACAGCTGGGTCGAGGGCAGGCCAAGCTCGCGAGCTAGTCGGGAAAGCGCGGTGAATTCCGAAGGGTCGCCGATCCGCGCCTGGTGCCGCAGCACTTCGTCGGCCAGATCGTCGCGACCCAGCTCTGCCAGCGCCACCGCGACGCGGACGTTTTCCTCTCCGCTCAGCTGCTGCCAGTCGCGCGCGTCGAGATCGGGCGTCTGGCCCGCGCGCGGCATGGCCTCTCCCAGCTGTTCGCGGGCGAGCATGCCATACAGAGTTTCGTCCATCATCGCCGCGCCGCGCAGCTTTTCCGCCGCCTTCTCGGGCTCGCGACATCGTACGTAGGATCGGCTGGACCAGTAATATGCGGCTGCCGACAGTTCGGGATTGATCGCGGTGGCGGCGGCGCGGTCGAAACCATCGGCTGCGGTTGCGCAGTCGCCCATCCGCCAGGCGGAGATGCCGACCACCCAGTCGCCTTCGGGCACCCACGGCCCGCTGCCATCGCGCACCGTGCGCGCCATCGCCAGCGCGGCGGCGTCGTTGTTCTCGATGTAATAGCTCCACGCGACGCGGCGGCGCCATTCGGCCCGCGCTTCACTGCTGAGCCCGGCATCCACCCCGTCGAGCAGCAGGCGCGCGCCGTCGGGGTCGTCGTTGCTGATCTTGTCGAGGATCGCTGCCTTGATGTCGCCCGGCATCGTGCCGTCGTCGGTATCGCGCGGCAGGATCCGCTTGCTGGCATAGCCCTGCGGCTGGAAGCTCTGTTCGGGCGGCAGGTAAGGCGCGCTCATCAGCCCGCGCTTGGACGCGAGATCGGTGATCTGCTGCGCCTGCGGCAGGCGGCTGCCCTTGGCGAGCCACGCCTGCAGCGCGGGCAGTTCGATCCGCGGACTGTTCGCGTCGAGGTAATATTCGGCCTGCGCCACCAGCTTGAGCGGTTCGTCGGGCCGCTGCGCCAGCAGGCTGTCGACCGTGCTCCAGTCCCCTCCGTCGAGCGCGTCGAACACCTTGGCGTAAAACGCACGATCGCCGCTGGAGAGGACTGCGGGCAGGTTGGGATTGGCGGCACGCTCGCGGAAATAGTCCGCTGCGGTTTGCTGGGCCATCGCGGGGCTGCCGGCTGCCAGAGCGGTCAGCGTGGCGGCGAGGGGCAGGAGGAGTCGTTTCATCGGGGGCTTTCGCTCCAGTCGAGCCATCGGTTCCATGTCTGTGCGCGGGCCCGGGGACTGCGCAGCATGGTGGGCAGGTCCGGTATCGCGAAGACCGGAATGTTAGCGGAATCTAGTGGGATAGTGGTTAACGCGCGCGGCTCCTGCGCCGTCTCGTGCGCCAGCAGCGACCAGACGCGTTCGCCGCATGCAATTACACGCTCCGGCCGAGCAAGCGCGATATGGTGGAGCAGCAGTTTGCCATAGCCTGCCGTGCCGAGGGCCTCCCAGTCGGGCCGCAGGGCATGGCGCGGCAGGATGCTGGCCAGATAGCGTTGATCCTCCGCGAAACCCATCGCGCGCAGCATGTTGGCTGCAAGCGTGCTGGCGGGGCCTGCCAGCAGGGCTTCGCCTGCGGGCTGGTCGAAAACGAGCATGGCCTTCGCCCCAACCGAACCCAGCGGAGCGACGCGTGGGTAGGAACCGGGCGGATCGACCGCATCGCTTTCCATCCACCATTTTTGGAACGCTTCGAGGTCGTCGGGCCACGAGGCAGGATCGCCGGGGTAGTTGCCCGCATCGTCCGCCGCGATGAAACGCGAAACCGCATTGCGTTTGGGCGGCTGGGGCGGTGCTTGCGCTGCGGGCTTTTCCGCTACGACGGCGGTCTCTTTGGGCTTGGCATCGCGGCTGCGCAGCCACGCGCCCGGCGCGTCTTCCACGTGTTCGCCGACCCCGGCGACTTCCCACCACTCCATGCTCGCGACGAAGGCGTCGCGCATCTCTTGGGCGTGGGAAGTATGGTCTACCATTGCGTGCTAGGTCTTGACCTGTGGCGCGCGGGCAATCAAGCCGTAACCAACGTAATTTCGGCCCGAAAAGAGCTGCGAGGAAGATATGATCGAACGCGAATCCATGCCCTGCGACGTGCTGATTGTCGGCGGCGGCCCCGCCGGGCTCTCCGCAGCCATCCGCCTCAAGCAGATCAATGAAGAGCTTGAGGTCGTCGTCCTCGAAAAGGGATCCGAGATCGGGGCGCACATCCTTTCGGGCGTCGTCCACGATCCCAAGGCGCTGAACGAGCTGTTCCCCGACTGGAAGGAGATGGACTGCCCGATCGGCGAAGTCCCCGTGACCGACAACTGGCACTGGGTGCTGCGCAAGAACGGCAAGTTCGCGATGCCGCACGCGTTCATGCCCCCGTTGATGAGCAACAAGGGCAATTACGCAGGCAGCCTCGCCAACCTCACCCGCTGGCTCGGCGAGCAGGCCGAAGGGCTCGGCGTGATGGTGTTCCCCGGCTTCCCCGCCGCCGAAGTGATCTACGGCGATGATGGTGCGGTCGCGGGCGTCATCACGCAGGACATGGGCATCGCGGCGGATGGTTCGCAGAAGCCCGATTTCCAGCCGGGCATGGAAATCCACGCCAAGTACACTCTGTTTGCAGAGGGCGCGCGCGGCAGCCTGACCAAGCAGCTCAAGGCGAAGTTCGACCTCGAGAAGGACTGCCAGCCGCAGACCTATGGCCTCGGCATCAAGGAATTGTGGGAAATCGATCCCAAGAAGCACGTGCCGGGCCGGGTGATCCACACGCAGGGCTGGCCGCTCGATAACGACAGCTGGGGCGGTGGCTTCCTCTACCACATCGGCGACAATCAGGTCGCGCTCGGCTTCGTGACCGCGCTCGATTACGCCAACCCGTATCTGTCGCCCTATCAGGAATTCCAGCGCTGGAAGCACCATCCCGATATCCTCGACATCATCGAGGGGGGGAAGCGCGTCGCCTATGGCGCGCGCGTGATCAACGAAGGCGGCTGGCAGAGCGTGCCGCAGCTGGCTTTCCCCGGCGGCGCGCTGATCGGTTGCTCGGCTGGCTTCGTCAACGTGCCCCGGATCAAGGGCAGCCACACCGCGATGAAGAGCGGCATGCTGGCCGCCGAAAGCGTGGCGGCGGCGATTGCGGCGGGCAAGGAGCACACCCAGCTCGACGATTACGAAGAGAACCTGCGCGAAAGCTGGATCGCGACCGAGCTCAAGAAGGTTAAGAACGCGCAGCCCGCGATCGCCAAGCTGGGCGGCGATTTCGGCACCGTGCTGGCGGGCATCGACATGTGGATGCGCACGCTCAAGATCGGCCTGCCGTTCACGCTGAAGCACACGCCCGACTACACGCACACCAAGCGGGCCGACCTGTTCGACCCGATCATATATCCCAAGCCCGACGGCGTGATCAGCTTCGACAAGCTGACCAGCGTTGCCTACAGCTTCACCAACCACGCGGAAGACCAGCCCACGCACCTCAAGGTGAAGGACATGGAGCTGCAAAAGCAAAGCGAGCTGGGCGTCTACGCCGGCCTCTCGCAGCGCTACTGCCCCGCAGGCGTGTACGAATGGGTCGAGGACGAGGATACCGGCGAAATGACCTACGTCATCAACGGCCAGAACTGCGTCCACTGCAAGACTTGCGATATCAAGGACCCGAACCAGAACATCGTCTGGACCGTGCCGGAAGGCGGCGGCGGGCCGAACTATCCGAATATGTGATGGTGAGCGCGACCACCGGCGGATCCGAGATGACATGGTGGGCTGGCAATCGCCTGATCGTCTTTGCGGCGGGCCTTCTGGCATCGGCATACGTTGGTGGCCTTGCTCCGGATCAAGTCCGGGCCGACGCATCAACCTTTGTGTAGTCGAGTGATGAAACTGGACGAAATCGCTCTCTCCCCGTTCGGGGAGAGATACGAAGCCTTGCGAGCCTGCTCGCTAGGCGTAGTTGAGAGGGGTATGAAGGATTGCAGGCGCAGCTCACCCCTCTCCCAACCCTCTCCCCTCAAGGGGAGAGGGCTTTGATGCGCGAAACCGCTTACGCCAAGCTCAACCTTGCGCTGCATGTCCGTGCACGGCGTGAGGATGGCTATCACGAGCTCGAAACGCTGTTCGCCTTCTGCGAGCATGGCGATGTTTTGAGCGCTAAGCCTGTGCAGGCGGATAGCCTGCAGGTTGTCGGGGAGTTCGCCGATGTGCTCCAACCCTCGCTCCCCTCCCTTGGGGGAGGGGTTGGGGGTGGGGGGGCTGAGCCATCAGCCGACGCACACCCCCCTCCCGACCTCCACCCTCATGGGGGGAGAGGAATTGGCGATAATCTTGTCGCGCGTGCGCTGAGCGCTCTGCCGCATCCCGATGGTTTTGCGATCACACTCGAAAAGAACCTGCCCGTCGCAGCTGGTCTCGGCGGAGGCTCGGCCGATGCGGGTGCGGTTTTCCGGCTGATCGAGCGCGTTCACGCCCTCCCCGGCGACTGGCAGGCGCGCGCGCTGGGACTCGGCGCGGACGTGCCCGCCTGCGTCCGCTCCGAAATGGCGGTTGGGCGCGGGGTGGGGGAGGAGCTTGCGCCGCTGGAGAACGACCTTGCGGGCGCGCCCGTGCTGCTGCTCAATCCGCGCGTCGCGCTCAGCACCGGTCCGGTGTTCAAGGCATGGGACCATGCAGATCGCGGCCCGCTGCCCGAGGGCAAGGCCTCGCAGATCGCGCTGAATGGCCGCAACGATCTCGAAGCGCCGGCCATCTCGATCTGCCCGGTGATCGCCGATGTGCTTGCCGAATTGCGCGCCACCGCGCCGATGCTCGCGCGAATGTCCGGCTCCGGCGCGACCTGCTTCGCGCTGTATCACAGCCTCGAAGCCCGCGATTCTGCGGCGCGCGCGACCGCTCAGCGCCAGCCGGGGTGGTGGCAGATGGCAACCGCACTTAGATAGGGTGCATGAGCGAACGGCACTCCTCCTTCATCCGGATCGGCACGCCCCAACGCCGCGGCATTATCGCGGTCGCCGACCATGCGAGCAATTTCGTACCCGACGGCATCGATCTGGGCGTCGCGCCCGATCTGATGGAGCAGCACATCGCCATCGATATCGGCACGGCGGGCGTGGCCGTGCGGCTTGCCCGCCAGCACGGGATCGCCGCGCACGTGGCCAATGTCAGCCGCCTCGTGATCGATCTCCACCGCAACGAGGGTGACGAGGGCCTCGTCGTGACCAGCAGCGATGGGCACACGATTCCCGGCAATATCGGCGCGGATTTAGAGCGACGGATCGCGGCGTATCATCGGCCCTATCACAAAGCTTTCGCGCAGATGGTGGCCGAGGCGCAGCCATCGCTGATCCTCGCGATCCACAGCTTCACGCCCGTCATGGGGTCCACCGGCGAACAACGCCCGTGGGATGTAGGCCTGCTGTACAATCAGGACGATCGCGCGGCGCGCATCGCGATCGACCTGTTCGAAGGCATGGGTTTCACCGTCGGCGACAATCAGCCCTATTCGGGCAAGCAGCTCAACGCGACGATGGACCGCCATGCGGAGGCCAACGGCATCCCCTATCTGACCATCGAGCTGCGGCAGGATCTGGTCTCGCGCAAGAGCCACCAGGCCGTGTGGGCCGACCGGATCGCGCAGGTCGCGCAGCAGGTGCAGGCGGCGATCGCCGCAACGCCGGAAACCTGATGATTACCTTTTGCGTCTAAAGCTCGTCGCTCTCCGGGTTGCAGGAGACGTTTGAAGGTCATGTGGATGCGAATTGCTGCTGCACTCTGCGTGGCCGGGATCGCCGTATTGCTCGTCACTTGCGGAGGCGACGTCGTCGCGGGCGCAGGTGGGGGCAATGCGGGCGATCCACCGGGCACCTCCACCCCGCCGTCCGGCACCGATGGAACCAGCGGCTCGAGCCTTCCGCCCCTGGAAAGCACGACCATCGCCTGTGCGCTCGCCGGATCGACCACCTTCGACAGCACCTGCTCGGTCGAACGGGTCGAAGTCGAAGGCGTAAGCCTGCTGGCCGTGTTCCATCCCGACGGCGGTTTTCGCCGGTTCGAACAATTGGCGGACGGTTCCGGCCTCGCAGCGGTTGCAGGCGCGGACGTGGTGACGCAAACGCTCAAGGGTGACACGCTCGAAATCGCCATCGCCGCAAATCGCTACCGATTCCCCGTCTCCTCGCAATGACGGGGCGCTCGCGCCGCTCCAGATCCTGACCATCGAACAAATGCGCGCTGCCGAGGCGGCGCTTTTCGATGCAGGTGTCGAGGAATGGGCGCTGATGAGCCAGGCCGGGCAGGGCGCGGCCGACTGGATCGCGCGGCTGGCTGCGGGCGGGCCGGTGACAGTGCTGTGCGGGCCGGGGCATAATGGCGGAGACGGCTATGTTGCGGCGGCCGCCCTGCGCGCCCGTGGCCTGCCGGTGAAGGTAGTGGCCCCGATTGCGCCGAAGACCGATCTGGCCAAGCGCGCCGCCGGCACGTTCGACGGCGCAGTGCTGGAGAACGGGGAGAACCAGCATGGAGCGGTGTTCGTCGATGCGATGTTCGGCATCGGCCTGTCGCGTCCGCTGACCGACGAGCATCTTGCCCTTATCCGTACGCTCCATGATGCGCATACGCGCTCGGTGGCGCTCGATGTGCCCAGCGGGATCGACGCCGACAGCGGGGAGGGGCCGGAGGATTTGCCGAGCTTCGATCTTACTTTGGCCTTCGGGGCTTGGAAGCCCGCGCATTTCGGCGGAGGTGCTCTGGCGAAGATCGGCGCCCCTCGGCTGGTCGAGATCGGCGTACCCGATCAATCCGCGAGCTTCAGTTTGTCGAGGCATGAGCGCATCGCCGCTCCCGCTTTCGGCGCGTACAAATATACCCGCGGGCTGGTCGCAGTGGTCGGTGGCGCGATGCCCGGTGCCGGGTTGCTGGCAGCGCGCGCTGCCGCGCTTGCGGGGGCGGGCTACGTCAAATGGATGAGCGCGCACGACCATCCGGGCCACCCGCCCGATCTTGTCCGCGATGACTCGCCGTTGGATGATGCACTGTCCGACGAGCGGACCGGTTGCGTCCTCGTCGGGCCCGGGCTCGGTCGCGGCGACGATGCGCGCGAGAGGCTGGCGGCTGTGCTCGGTTGCGGCAAGCCGCTGGTGCTGGACGCCGATGCGCTGCACCTGTTGCGCCCGGACATGCTCGCCGACCGGACCGCGCCCATCCTGCTGACGCCGCACGCGGGCGAGTTGGCGGCGCTGTGCGAAAGCTTCTCGGTCGATGGCGATACCAAATGGGATCGCGCGGCGCGGCTTTCACAAGAGACCGGCTGCGCGGTGCTAGCCAAGGGCCCCGACACGCAGCTGGCCTGCGACGGGCAGCTGCGCTTCTTCCCGCCCGCATCGCGCTGGCTTTCGGTCGCAGGATCGGGCGATGTTCTCGCCGGGATAGCTGCCGCGCGCCTTGCGGCAGACGACGACCTGAGGCGCGCGACCTGCGGGGCGGTGCATCTGCACTCCCGTGCGGCGCGTGTCGCCGGGCCCGGGTTCACTGCGGGAATGCTGGCCGAGGCGGTCAAGCAAGCACTGGCGGACATGATATGAGCGATACCGTAACCCGCATCGCCGCCAAGGGCGACGGCCTGACCGAGAGCGGTCGGCACGTGGCCGGGGCGGTCCCCGGCGACACAGTCGACGCAGATGGCACGATCACGCCCGGTCCCCACCATATCGACCCGCCGTGCCGCCATTTCCCGCAATGCGGTGGCTGCGAATTGCAGCACGCCGACGACGCGATGCTTGCGCAATTCGTTGGTGAGCGCGTCGCCTTTGCTGCACAATCGCAGGGGCTGGAGCCGGGAGTGCTGGCGCCGCCGCATCTTTCGCCCTCGCGAACTCGCCGCCGCGCCTCGCTTCACGCCCAACGCGCAGGTGCAAAGGTGGTGATCGGCTTTCGCGAGGGCGGATCGCACCGGATCGTCGACATGGCCGAATGCCATGTTCTGCATCCTGCGCTATTCGCGCTGGTCGTTCCCTTGCGGCGTCTTCTCGGTCATTGGCAGAGCAAGCTTTCTGCCGATATCCAGTTGACGCTGGTCGATCAGGGTGTGGCGGCACAGATCAAGGGCATCGCACCCGACGGGCTCGCCCAGACCGAAGCCTTGCTCGATTTCGCGCGCGAGAATGGACTGGCCCGACTTTCCATCGACGAGGGGTTCGGCGCGGAACCGGTGTGGGAACCGCAACCGGCGACGGTGACGTTAGGCGGTGTGCCGGTCAATTTCCCGCACGGCGCGTTCGTCCAGCCGACGCAGGACGGCGAAGAGGCTTTGTTGTCCGCCGCACGCGAATGGACTGCCGGGGCGGGCACGATCGCCGATCTGTTCGCGGGGCTCGGCACCTTTGCCTTCACGCTTTCCGGACCGGCCAAGGTGCTGGCGGCGGAAGCCGACCGGGCGGCGCATCTCGCGTGTCAGGCGGCGGCTCGCAGCAACGGCAAGCCGGTTCATTCGTTGCACCGCGATCTCTTCCGCGATCCGCTGACGGCGGAGGAAATCTCGAAATTCGACTGCATCCTGCTCGATCCCCCGCGTGCGGGCGCGCGCAACCAGATCGACATGATTGCGCAGAGTTCTGCCAATCGCGTGGTCTATATCAGCTGCAATCCGCAAAGCTGGGCACGCGATGCGCGGCGACTGGCCGATGCGGGCTTCCGGCTCGCGGAGCTGCGCCCGGTCGGGCAATTCCGCTGGTCGACGCATGTCGAACTGGCGAGCCTGTTCGTGCGCTAGGCGCGCGGTCTCAGCTGCGAAGGGCTTCGACCAGCCGTTCTTCCAGCCATTCCTTTGCGTGCGGCTCCGCGAAAGCATGGCTCGCTCCCTCGCAACACGCGACCCGCGCGTCGTCCGCTGGCCATGCGCCCTGGAATGCCTGCGCCGTGCGGTCCGCGCTGGCGAGCAGGATCGTCACGGGCCCGTCGAAACGGTCAAGCCCGGCGCGCATCCGGGTCGCGAGATTGCCCGGCGAAGACGCGGGGCGCGCCGCCTTGGCGAGGCCGCCTGCAAGCTTTCGCATATCGACGCCGCCGCGCAGCAACCGGGCGACCTCACGCGGATTGCGCAATTTTTCCGCATAGCGCGCGCGGATCGCCTGCGGAGGCGGGCTGTCGTCGGCGTCGCCTTCGATCGTCCAGGGGTTGCTGAGCACAAGCCCATCGCACCCTGCGCCGCTTGCCAGCATCAGCGCGCTCGCCGCGTCGCAATTGCCGAGCGCGAAGACCCGGTTCACTTGCGGGGCGATGGCCCGAAACGCCTCGATCGCGGCACGAATGTCGGGCTCCGATTGCGTGAAGCCGAGGTTCTCGCCCTCGCTGTCGCCGATCCCGCGCCGGTCGTAGCGGAACACCGGAAAACCGCGCTTCGCGATGGTCTGGGCGAGCCTTGCCTGGCCGCGAAATGCGCCGGATCGTATTTCGTTGCCGCCGCTGACCAGCAGCAGCCCGGTGGTCAAAGGTGCCGTGTCGAGCGTTGCGGCGAGCGTGGAACCCTCGCACGAAAAGGTGAGATGAAGGCGACGCCTCATACGCTGTCTCGCATTGCGATCGCGATCACCGCGGCGAGCGCGTCCGCCTGTGCCGCGTCGAAATCGGGCTCGGCACGTAGCCACAGCGGGCGACCACCGATAGTTTCCTGATCGAGCACGCTGACGCCGGTTTCGGGTGGCGGCAGTTCGGCGGTCTCGAGCGCGGCAAACATCTCAGGCCCGATCTGCCATCCGGCCAGCGCGATGCCTTCGGTGCGACCCCTGGTCTCGATTTCCTCGCGGGTTTCGGGGTGACCAGCCTCCTTGCTGGAGATGATCCGAGCGCGCACCATGCTGCGCAGCACCTTGGGCCCATCGTGCGGCGCATAGTCCCATCCCGGCAGCCCGGCAGGGCGCACCAAGGCGCCGCCGCGAACCGTCAGAACCGCGCTGGCACGAAAATGCTCAGCCGCTTCGGCAGTGGCGGTGCGCCATCCGTCAAGCGTCTGTTCGGCAAGGTGGGCCCGGCTTTCGTTGCAGCCGGGAAGATCGGGCATGAAGGAGTCGATGCCCGACGCATCGAGCCTGCGCAGCACTTCGACCAGCAGGTGGCGCAGCTTGTTCGCCTCTTCGAACAGCGGCGGAATCACGAGCAGCCGCATCTCGCGCCCGCCATCGAACGCCAAGGCGGCTTCGTTCCGCGTCCCGCCGTCGACGGTGGGGCTCGGCCATTCGATGAATTTGAGCGGTGTCGTCACGAGGTGACGGTCTTCGCCTCGGCGAGGGCGAGCAGGCCGCCGTAGGTCTCCAGATGATCGCCATCGACCTCGTCGTCTTCGATGATGATATCGAAGCGGTCTTCCATCTCGGTCAGGAGATCGGCGACCGCCTGGCTGTCGAGTTCGGGCAGATGGCCGAACAGCCCGCTGTCTGGCGTCAGTTCGGCAGCACGCTCTTCCGACAGGCCGAGCACGTCGCGCAGGATCGCGCGGAGTGTGGAATCGATCTTCGAACGTGCCGGACCTGTCTCGTCCGACTGCGGTGATACTTGTGCGGTCATGGGCCCCGTGTACCTGCCATGAAAGTGGCGGCTGCCCTAGCGCCGGGGTTCGAGACTGGCAAGGATGGCGCGCGCTGTGCGTTTGGCGAGCGGCGGCCACGCCGCGGGCCGGGACGGGTTCAGCGCGTCGAGCCGGTAGCGCGGGCGCACCTCCTCCATCCAGTCGCTCTTATACGCATCCGAACCTGTGCCGAAGTCCACCAGGCGCACCTTGTCGCGGTCGATCACATGCTCGAACAGCGCGGCGGACAAGGTGGTGCCGGGCGAGATCGGTTTGGCGCTTTCCAGATGCGCAAGCTTGTGGATGTAGGCGATGCCGTTCTCCACCGTCCAGAACTGCGCTGCGACGGGCGTGCCTTCCGCGTAGGCCACGCCTAGCCGGATGCGCCCCGCCGCGCCTTCTTGTTCTGCGAAGCGGCGCAGGAGATCGGGTTCGTCCTCGCTCGGCTTCCAGCTTTCGGCGTAGATGCTTTCGTAATGATCCCATAGCCTTGCATCGAAATACTCTATGATTTCGACCTCGACCTTCTTCGCTTTGCGCTTGAGCGTGGTGCGCAGGCGTCCGGGGCGGCTGGCCCAGTATTCCGAAAAGCTGCGGCCCTTGACGTCCAGCACATGGTTCTCGTCGCACTGGCCCAGCGAGACCGCCCATCCGGCCGCGCGGAAGGCGCGGGCGAGGCGGGTGGCGGAACCGTCTTCGTCGGGCAGCGGCCAGAGGATAACGCGCGGTGCCTCGCGCTTGAGGTCGCGGGCGAGAGTAGCGAGCGATGCGTCGCCCGCTGGCCCGACGGGTGCCTGAGGACGCCAGGTGAAGGCGTACCAGTTGCGCAGCGCTTCGATACGTCCGTCGACGCGGTTGAGCGAGAGCTTCGCGAGACCACCCTCTGCCGCCGCTTCGGCTTCGAATGCACCGGCGCGCGACTCGGCGAGCAGGGCGAACCATTCCGGCCGGTCGAAGGGGGACGTGGCAGCACACGCGCAGGCTGGTGGCTGCGCAGCTTGCACAATAGTAACCTCCTTGTGATAGCGACCCGTCTCAGCATTCACGAGGCCAGAACTCCCTTCCGATGACCACGCCAGACCCAACCCCTTTTCCGATCGACCACGTGATACAACGCGGCGACGATGCGGACCCGGCTTTGGCTCTGCGCGAGGGCACCCTTAGCTACGCGGACTTAAGAACCCGTGTCGGTCGCTTGGCGTCATGGCTGCGGTCGCAGGTTAGCGAGCCCGGAGCGCGGATCGCCTCGTGGGGGGCGAAAGGCGAGCTGACCTGCCTGCTGCCGCTGGCTGCGCCGAGCGCCGGGCTGATCCATGTCCCGATCAATCCGATGCTCAAGCGCGCGCAGGTGGCGCATATCCTTGCCGATAGCGGCGCTTCGCTGCTGATCGGCACTCCCGCGCGGCTCGCCACGCTTGAAGTGGAGGATGTGCCTGCCGATTGCGCCATGATCGGAGAAGTCGAGGCGCTGGAAGCCTCGCGATCTTTCGACGCGATGCCCGCATCCGACGCCGATCCCGAAGCGGTTGCCGCGATTCTTTACACCTCGGGATCGACCGGGAAGCCCAAGGGGGTGGTGCTGAGCCACGCGAACATGTGGCTCGGCGCGGTCAGCGTGGCGCATTACCTGGGGTTGGCGAGCGATGATGTGACGCTAGCGGTGCTGCCGCTCGCGTTCGACTACGGCCAGAACCAGCTGTTTTCGACGTGGTATGCGGGCGGCTGCGTCGCTCCGCTCGACTACCTGATGCCGCGCGACGTCACCAAGGCGGTGGCAAAGCACCGCGCGACGACGCTCGCCGCCGTGCCGCCGCTGTGGCGTCAGCTGGTGGAAGCCAAGTGGGAAGAGGGTGCTGGCGACAGCCTGAAGCGGCTGACCAATTCGGGCGGCGCGCTGACGCCGGACCTGATCGACGCGATGCGCGCGACATGGCCGCGGGCGGATATCTACCCGATGTACGGCCTGACCGAAGCATTCCGGTCCACCTTCCTCGATCCCTCGCTGGTCGCGACGCACCCGACATCGATGGGCAAGGCGGTGCCTTTCGCCGAAGTGCTGGTGGTGAAGGAGGACGGCAGCCCCGCCGCCGCAGGCGAGGAGGGCGAACTGGTCCATTGCGGGCCGTTCGTCGCCAAAGGCTACTGGCGCGATCCCGAGCGCACGGCGGAACGGTACAAGCCTGCGCCGGCGCATTCCGAATATGGCGGCACGGCGGTGTGGTCGGGCGACTATGTGAAGCGCGATGCGGACGGGTTGCTCTATTTCGTCGGTCGGCGCGATGCGATGATCAAGAGCGCGGGCAACCGCATCAGCCCGCAGGAGGTCGAGGATGCGGCGCTCGCCACCGGGCTGGTAGCCGATGCGGTATGCTTCGGCGTGCCCGATGCGATGCTGGGTCAGGCGGTGCATCTGGTGGTGCGCGGCGCGGGCGATCCCGAGGCGCTGAAGGCCGCGCTGAAGCGCGATTTGCCCAGCTTCATGCAGCCGCACGCGATCGAATGGCGCGACGCGCTGCCGCTCAATGCCAATGGCAAGATCGACCGGACTGCACTGTTCCGCGAAGTCTCCGAAAGGATCGCCGCATGAGCCGGCGCGATCCCAACGCCGCCAAACCGCTCGGCCCGATCCCGCAGGGGTTCGTGGCGATCGATGGCGAACTGGCGATCGGCGGACGCAAGGTTCGCGATCTGGTGGAGGAGGCGGGCGATACTCCGCTGTTCATCTATTCGCGCGACATGCTCGATGCGCGGATGGCGGCATTGCGCGCTGCAATGCCCGATCGGCTGGCGATCCACTACGCGGTCAAGGCCAACCCGCACCCCGATGTGATCGCCCACATGGCGACGCTGGTCGACGGGTTCGATCTGGCATCGGGTGGCGAACTGGCGATCTTGCAAGACGTCGGCATCGATTCCGATCACATCAGCTTTGCCGGACCGGGCAAGCGCCCGCGCGAGATCCGCGCGGCGATCGAAGCGGGCGTCACGCTCAATTGCGAAAGCGAGACAGAGGCAACGCGCGCGCTCGAAATCGGCCGGGAGCTGGGCGTCACGCCCAAACTCGCGGTGCGGGTGAACCCCGATTTCGACATGCGCGGATCGGGTATGAAGATGGGCGGCGGTGCCAAGCAGTTCGGCCTCGATGCGGAGCGCGTACCGGGCCTGATCCGTCATCTGATCGCTAACGGCGCACACTGGCGTGGCCTGCACATCTACACCGGCAGCCAGACGCTGGAGGCCGACGCCGTGATCGAGACGCAGGGTCATGTGCTCGACCTCGCGGCACGGATCGCGCGCGAGGTGGGCCAGCCGTGCCCCGCGCTCAACCTGGGCGGTGGTTTCGGCATCCCCTATTTCGCGGGCAACGAACCGCTCGATATCGATGCTGTCGGTGCTGCGTTGGGTGAGCGCTTTGCCGATCTGCCCGCCGAACTGGCGGACACCGAAATGGCGATCGAACTCGGCCGCTATCTGGTGGGAGAGGCGGGCGTGTATCTCACCCGGATCGTCGACCGGAAGGAAAGCCACGGCGATCTCTTCCTCATCACCGACGGAGGCCTGCACCACCAGCTTGCCGCTTCGGGCAATTTCGGGGCGGTAGTGCGACGCAACTATCCGCTCGCAATCGCCAGCAAGTTCGACGCTCAACCTGTTGAAATTGCGAATGTTGTCGGATGCCTTTGCACCCCGCTCGATCGACTGGCGGACAAGGCGGAACTGCCGCGTGCGGAGATCGGCGATCTGGTCGCGGTGTTCTGCGCAGGAGCCTATGGAGCGACCGCGTCGCCGATGCACTTCCTCGGGCAGGGGCCCGCCATCGAGATGCTGGTTTAGAAAAGATCCTCCCCTCCCTTGGGGGAGGGGATCGAGGGGTGGGGGCTCTGCCGTTGATGGTCGGATTGCCAGCTGACTCGAGCCCCCCCCTCCCGACCTCCCCCCGAACGGGGGAGGAGATGTTCGTTTACCTTTCGCTAACCCGCCGTCCCGCTTCGGGACCGCACCCGGACTCTTCCATTAGCTAACGGGATATTCACCCTTTTTCGCGAGGAACGATCCCAAATCGTCGGCCTGTAACGATGGCGCGCTTCGCGGGCGCGTCACCTGGCCGACACGAATGGAAGGATCGATCCCATGCGCACAGGCGCAATTGCCCGGTTTGCCGCTCTTGTCTTCGGATTGCTGGCACTCGCCGGATGTGTCGGTGGAGGCGGCGGGCCTGAGCTGCCGCCTGCCGCTTTCGTGGCGACTCAGGAAGGGCCGAGCCAGGAATACGTGATCGGCCCGCTCGACGAGCTTTCGATCAACGTCTGGCGCAATCCCGAGCTCAGCGCGACCAATATCCAGGTCCGCCCCGACGGGCGCATCAGCATTCCGCTGGTCACCGACATGCCTGCCGTGGGGAAGACGCCTGCCATGTTGCAGGAGGATATTCGCCTGCATCTGTCGCAGTATATCGAACAGCCGATCGTCTCGGTGATCGTGACCAAGTTTGCGGGTACGTTCAGCCAGCAGGTGCGGATCATCGGCGCGACCGAAAAGCCCGCCTCGATCCCGTACCGCGCCAACATGACCGTGCTCGACGCGATGATCGCGGTCGGCGGGCTCAACGAATTTGCGGCGGGCAATCGCGCGAAGCTCATCCGGTTCGATCCGCGCGTCGGGCGGCAGCGCGAATATGCGCTGCGCCTGACGGACCTCCTGCGTCGCGGCGACAGCAAGGCGAATGTCATGCTTGCTCCCGGGGATGTGATCATCATCCCCGAAAGCATGTTTTGAGGGGCTAGCACGCAGTGAACGAACTTTTCGACGAGGTACGCTCAGCGCTGTACTCCGCCTGGAGCCGCAAATGGCTGGCACTGGGCGTGGCGTGGGCTGTGTGTCTGGCGGGCTGGCTGTTCGTCGCCTCGATCCCGAACACCTACGAAAGCCGCGCCAAGATTTTCGTCCAGCTGGACGACGTCCTGTCGAAACAGATCGGCATCGCGGGTAGCGACATGACCGATATTGCGCGCGTTCGCCAGCGTCTGGCCAGCGCCTCCACGCTCGGGCAGGTGATCGAGTCGACGCGGCTGGGCGAGGGCATAAATTCGCCCCGCGCCATGGAAAGCGCCATTTCGGGCCTCGCCGAGCATGTGAAGGTGCGCAGCGAGGAGGACAACCTCTTCGAAATCACCGCCGACATGGGGCAGGCCCGCTTCACCGACGCCGAAAACGCCAAGCTGGCGCAAGATGTGGTTCTCAAACTGCTCGATATCTTTCGCGAGGCGAACGTCGAAGGCACGCGGGGCGAAGTGAGCGACGCGGTCGCACTGCTCGACCAGCAGCTCGATGCGCGGGCCAAGGAACTGGAACAGGCCGAAGCGCGCAGGACCGCGTTCGAATCGGAGCATCCCGAACTTATCGGCGGCGCGGCTGGAATTTCGACCAAGCTGCAGTCGGCACGCTCCGAAATGCGCGGCGTCGAAGCGGACCTTGCCGCAGCGCAAAGCGCGCTCGCCGCGATTACCGGCCAGCTTGCCAGCACGCCGAGGACGATCCAGGGCATGGGCGGTGCAGGCGGCGGCAGTGCGCTCGACCAGGCCGAAGCGCAGGTTGCCGAGTTGCGCGCCCGCGGATTGAAGAACAGCCACCCGGACATGCAGGCGGCCCTGCGCCAGGTGCAGATCCTGCGCCAGATGGGCGGCGGTGCGGCCTCGGCGGGCGGGATGCCGAACCCGGCCTACAGCTCGCTCGTCTCGATTCGTGCGGAACGGCAGGCGAATGTGCAGGCGCTGCTGGCGCGCAAGGCAGCGTTGCAAGCCGATATCTCGATGACGATGGCCGATCAGGTCAGCGAGCCGGGCCTTGCTGCCGAAGCGCAGCGGATCGGGCGTGATTACGAAGTGCTCAAGAAGAAATACGACGAACTGCTGCAGGACCGCGAAGAGATGGAACTGCGCAGCCAGGTGGAAAGCCAGCGCAGCTCGTTCCGCTTCGACATCATCGACGCGCCCGGCGTGTCTTCGCGCCCCGCAGCGCCCAATCGCCCTCTGCTGCTCCTTGCGGTGGCCATTCTGGGCGTCGGTGCCGGGCTGGGCAGTGCGATCGCGCTGACCATGTTGAAATCGACCTTCTCGACCAGCGCGGGGCTGAAACGATCGCTCGGCCTGCCGGTGATCGGGACGATCTCCAAGATCGTGCCGCCTTCGCGAAAGGCGAAGGAGGAACGCCAGCTGCGCCTGTTCTACGCAGGGTCGGGGGCGCTCGCCGGACTGCTTGTCGTGCTGCTGGGCATCGAGTTCGTCCAGGTCGGCCAGGTGATGGCGTGAGGATGCAGACATGACCGAACACCGTCCGATCAAGACATCCAAGGATGACGAAAGCAGTTCGCTTCTCGAACGTGCCAGCGGCGCCTTCGGCCTGAACAATCTGGGTGCGGCGCCGATGCCGACCAGCTTCGACGACGTGCCGATGAAGCGGGCGCGCCCCTTGCGCAAGAATACTGTCGAGAGTGCACCGGTCGCGCCGCCGCCTGCGCCTGCGTCGCCGCCCGATCCCGAAACGATCTCAATCGAGGAATCGGCTCCCGAGGCCAGTCTGCCGATACCCGCACGGCCCGCTGCTCCGCCGCCTGCCGTGATCGAAGGCAATGCCAATGCGATCGCCCTGTCTGGCGAACCCATCGAGGTCGATTTCGCCCGTTTGAGGGAGCGCGGCTATATCGATCCCTCGGGCCAGGCGTCCGGCCTGGCGGAGGAATTCCGCATCGTGAAAAGGCAGGTGCTCGATGCCGCGCGCCATGGCGCAAGGGGGCTCGCCCGCCGTATCCTGATCACCTCGCCCCATGCAGACGAGGGCAAGACTTTCTGCGCGGTCAATCTCGCGCTCTCGCTTGCTGCGGAAACCGATCTCGAAGTCGTCCTGATCGATGCCGATCTGGCCAATCCGTCGATCAAGGAAGTGTTCGGCCTGCCCGAACGCGCTGGTCTGATGGACGTGCTCACAAATCCCGATCTTCTGGTCGAACAGCATGTTCTCCAGACCGATATCGGCGGTCTCTGGCTGTTGCCGCCCGGTCGCCAGGGCAACTACGCGAGCGAAGCACTGTCGAGCCGTCGCACCGCAGAAGTGTTCGAACGCCTGACCGCTCAGGCCCCCAACCGGATCGTGCTGGTCGATAGTCCCCCCGCGCTCGCCGCATCGCCCGCTGCCGAGCTGGCGAAGCATGTGGGCCAGACCATCCTGGTCGCACGCGCCGACCGCACGGGGAAGAGCGCACTCGAAGACGCAGCTCAGCTGCTTTCCGCCTGCCCGGACATCAAGCTTGTCCTGAACGGCGCGAATTTCAGCCCGAGCGGTCGCCGTTTCGGGAGTTATTACGGATGAGGATCCTTCCCATGACCCGCCTGCCCGTACTCGCGTCCCTGCTTGCTGCCGGGGCTCTGCTGCCTGCACCCGCTTTCGCCCAGTATGGGTGGAGCGATGACGAGGTGACGACCAGCGGCGGATCGACTGCGCAGGCGTCCCCCTATCCTTCGGGCGAACAGTCCGACGGCGGCTACGACGGCAACGGCGATGATTATGCCAACGGTGGCGGTTCGCGCCCGGCCGGTGCGCCCGTGCGCCAGAGACTGCGGATCGATCCCTATATCGAAGCCAACCAGGTCATCACCCAGCGCATTCAGCCCGATAGCGACACATCGGTCTATGGCTCAGTTGCCGCCGGGGTCGATGCGTCGGTTCAGGGCCGCCGCGCGGGCGGCTCGGTATCCTTGCGCTATGATCGCGTCATCAGTTACGGCGACGACCTGTCGCCCAATGTCTCCCCGAGCGACAGCCTGTCGGGCGTGGCCCGCGGCTATGTGGCTGCGGCACCGGGGCTGACGCTGGAGGCGGGCGGCCTCGCAGCACGCACGCGGGTCGATTCGAATGGTGGCAGCACGATTGCCAGCGGCCAGCCCATCGACAGCGATAACGAGGCGCGCGTCTATTCGCTTTATGCGGGGCCGAACCTGTCGACCAATGTCGGGCCTGCGCAAGTCTCGGCCAATTATCGTTTCGGGTACAACCGCGTCGAAGAACCCTCGGCCACGCTGGTCGACAACACGGCCACCCTCAGCGACGTCGCAGAGGAGAGCGTCGTGCATTCGGCCAATGCGCGGATCGCGGTCGATCCCGGCCGTGTTCTGCCGGTGGGTGTGGCAGTGGGTGCCGGCGCGTTCCAGGAAGAGGTGTCCAATTCCGACCAGAGGGTCCGCGATTTCTACGGTCGAGGCGACCTGACCTTCCCTGTCG
>Ga0208018_100031_pt1 | contig 81258 bp, 82 predicted proteins | sample 31_taG_FD_184105 | JGI IMG/M metagenome (GOLD analysis project Ga0208018, IMG submission 184105) | Marine viral communities from the Gulf of Mexico - 31_GoM_OMZ_CsCl metaG (SPAdes) (version 2) | ecosystem: Environmental > Aquatic > Marine > Oceanic | place: Gulf of Mexico | collected 2015-07-12 | reverse complement strand
TTTGTTCTACAGATACAATACTAAATGCTGTAACAGTAACTACTACTTCTGGAAACTTAGCTGGTACAATGGTAAATGAATTTGTAGGAGGTTCTGTAGCAGTAGGAGATCATTGTGTAATTCCTTACGGTAATCATCCTTATGATGGACAAAGATTACTACATACAATGCGTGTAAACTTTGATATTGCTACAGGAAACCAAATACAAACAGCAGAACTTTCTTTAAGAAGATTTGGAGATGATTCTATAATTGGCTCTACTATTCGTGTAACAAAAGATCAAGATGTAGCTGGTAATCAATTTGTATTTGAAACTTATACTAACGGAGCAACAGATCCTTTTGTATTAGGAGGTTTTTATTTTGCATTAGAAAACAATTCAGGCAACGCAATGGAATTTGAAACTAAAGCAGGTATCTTAATTCAAACTATTTTTCAAAGACCTACAAGTTTCTCTTCATAAATAATTAAAAAATGGAACTACTAGAAGTAATAGACTCAGCATTACAAAAATATGATTTACTAACTGTATTGCTTGTTGGGGGGCTTTATATGTGGTTTAGAAAAAAATTAGAATTAGTACACAGAGATGTAAAAACTGTAGACTCAGCAGTTAATAATAGACCGCTAGGATCAATGACAATGAGTCAAGAGGTTAGCGAGATTCATAGAAAGGTTGACGTACAGGCTAATGAGTTAAAGCACGTTAAAGATGATATAATATTTTTAAAAAGTGATTTAACTAAAAGCAGAATCTACAACATGGAAAGGTTTGAAGAACTAGAGAAAAATATAGGTGACGTTAAAAAAGAAGTTTGTACTAAAAGAAAAAGAAACGCTTCTAAAACTTAAACTTAATGCCAGCAGAAAGGATTGCAAAAATTGCAAGTTTGGGAGATGCAATCTCTGCTTGGGCTAAAATAGCGTTTACAGTAATACTTATAATAGGTTATGGATTTTTAACCTATTATCAGATTAAAGGTAATTCACAAGCTATATCAGAACTTAAATTAATGATTGAAGATTTAAGAACGTATGATCAAAGAGAAATAGAAATACTTTCTGATAGATTTGTAGAGCTTAAACTTAAATTAAAAATAAACGACCAAGAGGATATAGAAACAATAAAAGAGCTATATTATTTAAAAGGTCAATTAAACAAGTAGATAATGAAAGATAGATTTCAAAATTGGTTAACGACATTAATTGGAGCTGTACTTATGCTTACAGCTATAACAATGTATGTCCTTAGCAAAGTTAAGGATTTTGATGTCTCTCTAATCGAAATGGCATCTGTTGCTGTTCTTGGTTGGGTTTTTCTTACAGCTAGAGACACTTTACTTGAAGGTATGTTTATGAATTTATTCAAGATTAAGAAATAGAATGAACTAGTTAATTAGTAATAATAATAATAAAAAGATGAAAAAAGGTAAGAAATCGAATAACAAATTAGCATCTTATGCTTTCGGAGGAGTTTTTGAGGGATTCAAAATTACCGATGATGAACCAAACTTGAAAAAGGTAAAAAGACAAGCCAAAAGAAGCAGAAGAAAGGCCAATAGAAAAAAATGGTGTAGAAATCTATTTGGAGGATTAGAAACTTGTGGAAGAGCCTCTGGTAGATCAGCCAATTAATACAAACAGTTATGGCAAAAAGGAAGAGTAAAAAAGACATGCCATGCAACAGACCAACTAAGTCAAACAGACCTGGTAAAAAGAAGATGGTTAAAGCATGTAAGGACGGAAAAGAAAAAATAATTCATTTCGGTGCTTCCGGGTATGGACACAATTACTCTGCCGCAGCTCGAAAGTCTTTTAGAGCAAGACATAAATGCGCAACAGCAAAAGATAAATTTACCGCAAGATATTGGGCCTGCAAACATTTGTGGGCAGGCTCAGGCGGAAGCACTAAAAGTTCTCCAAAAGGAAGAAGGGGTAAATACTAAAGTATGGCTAAGTCTAAATCTAAGAAGGGGACCACTTCAAAAAAGAACAAACCTGCTCTTTGGAAAAGAATTGTAGCCAGAATAAAAGCTGGATCAAAAGGTGGTAAACCTGGTCAGTGGTCAGCTAGGAAAGCTCAACTAGCGGTAGCTGCTTATAAAAAAGCTGGAGGAGGATACGTTGGTAAAAAATCTAAAAAGAACAGCCTATCTAAGTGGACTAAGCAAAAATGGAGAACAGCTTCAGGTAAAAAGTCCTCTGAAACAGGAGAAGCTTACGCACCTAGTAAAACAATATCTAAACTGAAAAGCACAGCAAAAGGCAGGAAAAAGCTTGCCGCAGCCAACAGAAAGAAGAGAGCTGCAACTAAAGCAGGTAAGCAATACGCTAAACACGGCTTACACAAAGGCAAAAAAAGATAAATTAAATTTGAAAACCTCCCACTTAAATATAAAAAACCTATTAATACTCTTACTGTTAATAGTTATCTTGTTTTTAAGATGGTGCTCTCCAAAACCTATTGTAGAACCAATTGTAAAAACTAGGGTGATAGAAAAGATAGAGTATGATACTGTATATCAAGTAACACCTAAATATGTCCCTGTACCAGGTCCTAGTATACACGACACAACATACATACCTAGAGAAATTGATACAGCTTTCATATTAAAAGATTACTTCGCACTATACCCGTATTCTGATACATTACATTTTGACAGCTTAGATATAATCATAAATGACACTGTAACTAAAAACAAAATAAAAAATCGAGTTTTAGAGTATGAGTTACTTTACCCAACAAAAACTATAACGATAATAAATGACAGGTATTTGAATAGAAGAGAATTATATTTAGGGCCTTCATTATCAGCATCTAAAAGCGGTCTGAAGTTTGTTGGAATAGAGAGCATTTACAGAACTAAGAAAAACACAACATTTAAGGTTAATGCCGGCATAAATGATAATCTAGGCATTCAAATTGGGTTAGGTATGCATTGGAAAATAAAGTTTAAGAACTAATGGATTACAAAGAATTACAAAAACAGATTATAGACACAGCGAAAAGCTATGTGGGTATTAAAGAAATAAGAGGTAATCTTGGTTGGACCAGTGAAGCATTTGAAGAAAAAATGCTAGAAACAGGTTGGAAAACAGGCCAAGCTTGGTGTGCATATTTTACAGAATTAGTATGGTCAGAGGTTTATGATTCCGTTGGCTTAGCTAAAAACCTTGATAGATATTTTAGCGGTTCTGCACGTAGAACCTTACTTAAATTTTCCGAAGCTGAAGGTTGGGAAACAGGAACTGTCCCTGTGCCAGGAGCTGTAGTTATTTGGAAACTTGTAAAAGGAGGTAGAGATAAATGGCAAGGACATGCAGGAATTGTAACTAAAGTACTTGATTCTCATATGGAAACCGTAGAGGGCAACACTAATTCAGGAGGATCAAGAGAAGGAGATGTAGTTGCAGAAAAGACTCGTAAGTACAATTTTACAGTCCAAAATGGACTTGCATTAGAAGGATTTTTATACCCTAAAGGGATTAAGCCTCCTGTGCCTTTTAAAAATAAAACAGAGGGAGACGCATTTAGATATTGGGTAAACACTAATCATTCTGAAGTAGCTAAAAGGCTAGATTTAGACATTAAAGGGTCTTTCTTTAACTCTTTTATTACAAAGGCGTATAATGAGCTGGGAGAAAAATACTCGATTTAATATTACCAATGGCCTACAAAAGAGATTATAAAAAAGAGTACAAAAAGTTTCAATCATCTTCAGAGCAAAAAAAGAAAAGAGCTCAAAGAAATAAAAGAAGAAGACAAGCTTTAAAAAATGGTCGTGTAAAAAAAGGCGATGGTTTTGACTTGGCTGAAATTAAAACAAAACTCGGAAATATAGTCATAAGAAAAAAGAAGAAAAGCGAAAATAGAGGATCGAAAACAGACATGCCTGGTGACAAAAAATCTCGTGGCAAAGGTCAAAAAAAGAATCAACCTAAAAGAAAAAATAAATAATTATGGCAACAAAGAAAAAATCTTTTAAAGCGCATCCAATGTACAAGGGAAGTAAAATGGTGATGGCTAAAAGCATGAAAGACCATTTAGATTTAAAGAAAAAAGGATATACTCATACAAAACCTAAAAAGAAAAGTAAAAAGAAATAGTTATGGACTCGAAAAAGTTAAAGAAAATTTCAACTGAATTAAAGAAGGCATCAAAGATGCACATGTCTCAAGCTTTAAGAATTGACGCTATATTAAGCAGCATGAGTAAAACAAAAAAGAAGAAGTAACATAAAAGATAATCTTTTTGTTAAATAACTAATTACTATATATTTTTGTAACTATGAATTGGAGTATTGACAAACTTAAGTATGTTTTTCCAATAAGACCTTTTGGTAAGACACACAAAGACAACAGAAACGCTAGACTAGTAGATGTAAATGCTGTTATCTCGGATATTAATGAGGTGTTATCAGAAATTGAAGCTGAAATACCCGAACAAGTTAAAGAATCAATTTATATTGTAACAGGGGGAGATGGTTTTAGCTCACCAGATCCATTGCAAAAAATTCTATTATCTGGAGATGATGTATGGGATTTTAACTTAGTGCAATCAGGAATTTATAAAAGTTTAGAATGTGCTTATACAGGTGCAGGAACAGTTATTGAAAACAGCGGTAAAACATCTTTAAGTCCTTATGGAGAAAGTACGACACACAACGAAGCTTTTGAAGGTTTTATTTCATTTACTCAAAGTGCTGAAATGATGACAGCAGGTTCCGAAGGAGGTGGTACTACAATTTTAAATATATACGGATTGGCAGATGGTGGTGGTGGTACACTAATAGAAGTTAGACCGTCTGTTACAAGAAATGACGCATTATTAAGTCTATATTTAGTAACTATAACTTACAAAACTCAACAGTAATGACGGGCAAAGTTAACATAGATTTTTCAGTAAGTTCATCAGTTTACTTTGTTGGTATTTGTGATTTATCTGATTGGGCCCTGATTGTTAACGATCCGTCAATTATAGAAATTACCTTACCCGGATATAGTAGATGCATAACAAAGTACTTTGATAAAAACTTAGTTAATTTGTTTAATAGCAAAACTTTGGAAATAAATTGCGTAGATGATTGTGGGGAAAGCGAAAACCTTCCTCTCCCAGATGGAGTGTATAAATTTAAAGTCATAGGTTCACCTAGTAAATTTAATAAGACACATTACTATCTAAAAACTGATTTACTACAAATGGACATAGATACTTTGTATATAGAGAATTTTGAAAGTAGAAACAAAAAAGACTTTATAAACAAGTTGACAGAAATAGAATTCTTATTGAAGTCTGCCGAATCACACTTGAGAAAAGATTTAATTAATGACGCAGGTCAAATATATCAAGTAGCAAAAGATATGGTAGAAGATTTAAAAAACTGTAAAACTTGTAAGTAAATGTGTGGCTGTTCTTTTGGAGGATATTCAAAATCTTCAAGCACAGCTTGCTCAGGCAAATCTTCAAAACTAGAAGACAGCAGAAATACACTTGCTATACTTCAAAATATAACAAATGACCAAGATTTAAAAGTTCAATACAAAGAACTTAGACTTGAAATTGAGTCAATTTTAAAAGAGATATATTCTGAAGGAACTTGCCCTGAATTATCAGTTGTAAATGCAATAGTAACAGAAGTAGAAAATGAGCGCACAAACTATTATAACCCTTGATAATCTGCCCACAGATTTAGCAATGGCTCAGTATATGATTGAGGCATCTAAAGATGTCCTAAAATCACTTAGATTTGAAATAGGATGCGTAGACCACAACAGGTTACGTGAAATGCTAAGATTAGAAAGGTTTGTGTGTAATAAGATTTGTTACATCGATGACAATGAGGATAGAACAGTAAGAGAAGCGGTTATAAAAAACGCAATAACTAAAATATATGAGATTTAAAATGGGATGCAATAATAAAATATCTAGTACATGTGGCAAAAAAGTCAATGCTAAATGCGTTGATTATGAAGGGGATTTCCACACAGATAGTGGGTTAACATCTTGCGATTGCCCCAACATGGAGGACGTTATTGAAGATATTAATAACACCCTCAACAATATAAAGAGTAATCTCGACACATCTGGACTAGGAAACAGTTGTATAGACTATGATGAAGTAGGTGGAGAAATAACAATATCTGAAGCCCTATTAAAGTTAGAAGAAAAAATATGTGACATTTCAGATTTTGTTAATTACTCTTCCCCAACAGAATGCTCACCAATATACACACAAGATATAACTTGTTTAAATCTAGATTTTGGATGTCTTACAGATCCTTGCGGTGAACAAATAACTGACTTAAAAACTTTACTACAAGCCCTAATAACACAAGCTTGCGCATAAATAACTAAACATGGAAACTAATTGTAAAGACTGCCAAGAAACAAATATTCCAACAGTAAACGAAGAATCTTTAGAGTGTTGTGAATTTACACCAGCTGATTGTGTTAAAACATCAAGCTATAATTCTTACTTTAAAATAGGTGTAGGCAAATCACTTACATACGTAATAGATACTATTGCGAAGTATGTAAAGAAATTATCTCAAAAGATAGATGATTTTCAAGGTTACAAATTTTGGGAAGGTACTCTTACACAAACATCAACAGATGATCCTGTTGCTAACACTCTTAAAAGCACTTTATCATCACCTATCACTTTCACAAGAGGTGGTGTAGGAATTTATAAAGCAACACTAGTTGGTGAATTTACAGCAGATAAGACAATTATATATGTAGGTAGTTTTGACAAACCTTGGGGGGCTGATGTAAAAGCTTATAGATTTAATGATGACGTAATATATATAGAAACAGGTTTAACAACTGGTTTCACAGACGATGACGTTCTTAATAAAACCCCGATATTAATAAAAGTATACAATTAAAATAGATAGACATGTGTAAAAATACAGGATGTACTAATTGTAATGATAATTGTGGATGCACTTGTAATGCTTGTTGCAATAATGACTGCAATAACTGTTGTGACCCTTGTAACGAACAACCTTGCGGATGTCCATTCGAAGTTGATTTTGCATGTGTTAGATATCAAGGACCTGAATTAGACTGTTTAAATCTTAGCACAGGAGAGACACTAGAACAATTTATTACAGCTTTTAACGATGTGTTCTGTAATTTAAGTAACGGTGTTGACGGTATTGACGGAGACTCAGCGTATCAAATTTGGCTAAACTTAGGAAATGTAGGTACGGAGCAAGATTTTATTGACAGCCTACAAGGAGCAAACGGGGCAGATGGAGCTACAGGTGCGGACGGAGCAGATGGAAACTTTGTCCAATTAATACCTGAACCTGCAGGAGTAAATTGTGAAAATGGTGGTGTTATCGTTCAATTAATTGATGGAACCGATGGAGTTACTGTACTAGATTCAGAATATATCTGTAATGGAGTAGACGGAACAACAACTTCAACAGTTGTAGAAATTTTCGAAGAAGGGGAAGTAGGTAATTTTGTCGTACCTGCTGGAGTGACTCAATTAACCGTTGAAATGCATGGAGGTGGTGCAGGCGGTAGTATATATCAAACAAACGAAGAAATACTTTTATCATCAGGAGGCGGAGCGTTATTTATTAAGGCTTTATTGACAGTTACACCCGGACAAGTTTTACCTTATTCTGTAGGTAATGGTGGCGGAAGCTCTGCCGGAGTTCTTCCAATAAAATTTCAAGGAAATGACGGGCAAGACTCAACATTTGGAGCACTTACAGCTAATGGAGGTTTAGCTGCTTCCTTTGTTGCAGGGTCTCCTACAAATACTCTTAATAAGGGGAAAGGAGGGGCTCAATCTCCATCTGGTACAAATCAAACTATAAATGGTGGAGATGGAGAAGTTGTTATACTTTCAAAGTTTGGAGAGGGACCTAATGATTATAATGATGGCCACTCATTTGGTGGGTTCTCCTCAAAATCAGGCTTTATGTTTGTTCCTAATAGTTCTATTTATACTGAAGTCACACAACCTGTAACAACCATATACGCAGGGACAGGAGGTGGAACTTCCTTCGCACTAACTTATAGCTCAGGCCCAACAAACCCTAATCCAAGATTCACATCATCATTAGGAATCGGAGGTAAAATAGTGATAACTTATAATATTTAACGTAATGTGCAATAAATGTAACCAAACTAAATGTTGTTGTGAGTCTCCAACTAGATACGGAGGTCCAAGTATAGATTGTATAGGTCTTACACAAGGAACTGCTTATGATGCTGTTATTCAACAATTAGCTGAGTTTTTATGCGACATAGAGTTTGAAGATGGAGTAGGGATTTTTAGCATAACTTGGACATCAAATAGCGGAGAAGGAGGAACTCAAGGAACACCTGGAACCACTGACACATACACTATAACATTAACAGATTCTTCTACGTACACTTTTACAGTAACAAATGGTGCTGATGGTGCTGATGGTGCTGATGGTGCTGATGGTGCTGATGGTAATTACGTTGTTCAGACAGCAGAACCTGCAGGAGCAAACTGTGCTAATGGTGGGACAAAGATAGAAGTTTTTGATGGGGAAACAGATTTACTACTAACGACTACGTATGTATGCAACGGAATTGACGCAACATTACCTTTAACTAACTCTTATGGATTATTTGCTCAAACTGCAGACTCTACAACAGTAGTAGACCCTGTAGCTGGAAGTTTAGTTGGTTCAGGTGTAGGCTCTCTTACAATTGATCCATCTACTTATACTTGGGCAGCCGGAGATTCTTTTAATTTAAAAGCAGCAGGCCTTATCACCTGCTCTAACACACAAGAACTAACCATTTCAATTAAAGATGGAAATGGTAACACTCTTGCTACTACAGGACTCATTGATTTAAAAACTGCAACAGCAAACGATTGGAATTTAGAAATTACATTTACACTCAGAAGCACAGGTTCACCAGGAGAAATAGTAAGTGCCGGAATCTTTACTTACATTCCTGATGCTGCAGGCCAAGCTTTTGAAGGTAGTGATTTTAGTCAAGTAACTAATACTATAGACACTACAGTTAGTAATACACTTGAAGTTATAGCTTCTTTTAACCTTGATGAAGGTGGTGCAAACTCAATATTTACAGAGCTATTAACTCTGACTAAAATATACTAATTATTATAAAATTAGAGAAGGTTTTGTTGGTTTTTCCCTTCTCTCTCCCCCCATCATTCGTGGTGGGGGTTTTTTGTAACATAAAATTCAATCTTTTTGAACTAGTCGGTAAGTATTATTAAATTTGAAGTTATGATTACTAATGGGGAATTTGTTTCTAGGGTTGTTAACGGTTTAAAAGCATTAACAAAAGATTCGCACGTAAGCGCAAGATATATACTTGGCATAGGTAAAGTTAAGTCTAAGTTCCTTATGGCTCAAAAACTAGATGAACTTACTTTATTTAAAGAAGAAGGACTATTAACTAATATTGATTGCTTTAGACTTGAAAGAATAAAATCAAGGGACTGTGGGATTGTAGAGTTTAATTTATGTGATAATCTAATGAAGTCTTGTAAGAAAGTACCTGAAGGCTTATTCGGTAAGATAGGCCCAAGTATATTTAGCATTACAAGCGTTGACGGTTCCGTAGATTACAGGTACATAACTCCAAGAAGATACTCTGATATTAAAAAAAGAAAATATAGGAAAAACGGAGCTGGTTATTTTTACATAAAAGATGACTACCTGTATCTACCCGACTCAAAAAATGAGTTAGTTGATATAGCAATGATAACAGTTGATATTGACGAAGCTTCAGAAGTCTCTGAATGCTCAACTATAAAATGTGATCCATGCAAATCTAAGTTTGATTCAACTTTTGTTTGCCCCGACAGATTTTTAGATTTAGTGGTCAGAGAAACTATTCAAGAAGTTGGAACATTTTACAGAACTTCTGTAGAAGATGAAAATCCTAATCTTGACTCAAACCAAAAAACAAAAACACAACAATAGATGTCTAAGAAATTGGCCAAGCCATTTTTACTTATGCATCACTCTATGAATACAGAATATCTTAAGTACGATAAGATACCTAAAAAATATAGAGTTGAAGGCAGGGAGGAATTGAGGAAATTAATAAAAACCATCTGCAAGCATATAGGTAACGAGATAGTAGAAAAACCTGGAGGGGTTCACATAAGAAGGTTAGGTTATTTTTTTGTATGGAAAATTCCTAGAAAAACTACTTATCACAAAAAAATAAAAGGGGGTAAGTTAGAGGAAAATTACAATTACCATACAAATCATTATATGTACTCCCCTATTTTTCTTCCATCGATAGACAAAAATAAAACATTCGCTGATTGGAGTATGGATAATTCATTTACAAGCACTATAAAGCAAGGCGTAAAGAATAAAGTTAGCTCCGGTTTTAAATACAAAATATATCCATACAGTATACAAGCATTAAATAAAATATAATGAACAGTAACGTTGAAGCACTTATAGCCGAAGTAAAATCTGACTTGAGTAAATATGCAGATGCTAGTTTACTTGACGAAGACTCTATGTATAGAGATATAATACTAGGAATGAAAAGGTTCGGGAATGACATAATGGAGCTTCACGAAACTATGGTCGAAGTTGAAGAAGGATTTGCGACATTACCGGATAACTTTTATAGCTTATACTTAGCAGCCCTATGTAGTCCAAGAGGGTTTGCACCAACTTGTGATACAGAGGTTGAATTCCATGATTTACAAAGCTCTCATTTTTACGTAGAAAGAACTAAGTACACAAACAAATGGAATGAGTGCGACTCTTGCGGTTGTGAAGACCTCAGTGAAAATGTGATTAGAGAAAACCTCTACTTTAAGAAGAAAAAAGTTGCAGAATTTTATTACGATCAACCACAACTATTATCTCTAGGTAAGACATTCAATAAGAATAACTGCCATAGCAAATGTAGAAACAAGCTAGTAAAAGACAATCCAAATCAAATCGTTATAGTAAAGTTTAGACTTCAAGCAAACTTTAATGAAGGGGACATATATCTACAATATTATGGGTTGCCTCTTGATGAAAATGGAAATATAGATATACCGGAATCTAAAAATGGACACTTAGAAGAATATCTAGAATATAGATTGAAGAGAAAAGCTGCCGAAAGACTCATTGGCAACAATGACGCAACAGGTTTACAAAATCTTTATCAGGTTTACAGAGGGGAAGAGCAAGTTAATTTAAAGAATGCTTCTAACGAACTAAAAATGAGAAGCATTACTCCTGAATCGATGAAGAGATTAAAAAGGTTGAATAGATTAGAATCGCTTCAATATGAAAGCGCATTCACAAGAATGTACTCATAATGGCTAGAGAAAGGGGAGCATCAAGCCCTAAAAAGGGTATGAATAAAGACAAAGCTGCGTTTGACTTACAAAACGTTGATTATAGCTTTGCGTTAAACGCCAATATTTTTGATGAGCATGGTTCGGGGGAATTAAATCTACAAAACGAACCCTCCAATGTCTATTGTTCAGGATTCAAAGATGGGTATAAAGTTATAGGTCATAAGTTTGACCTGAATAACGACAGAACATATTTCTTTCTAACTAATCCTGATACAGGATGCTCTGAAATAGGCTACATAAGCAGTAGATATACACTAGATGGTATAGAGCAAGTTGAAAAGGAATGTGGCTGCTCTTTAGAAGTAATACTGGAAAACCCTTTAGAAAATGAAACACAACAAGCAATATGTGAGTACATAACAATACTAACTGACTGCGAAAGTGAAGAATGTCAAACTAAATGTCTAAACTTCAGTATTGACTTTCCAATTTATGAAAGTAATATTCATTTGAAGGATGAAGTAATTGGTAGAACAATATATTTCACAGATGGATTAAACCCACCTAGATATATAAATCTTGATAACTTACAACAGTATACACAAGATGTAGACGCATGTAGTGACGAAGTAGTACCGGAATGTCTAGACTGCGAAGAGATGCGAATTTTCAAATTATTTGAAAAGCCATGCTTAGAGGTAGACACACTTGAGAACGGTGGTAATTTAAGAGCTGGTGTTTATGAAGCTTTAATTGCGTATTCTACAAAGGACGGGATAGAAATTTCTGACTACTATTCTCTTACTAATCCTCTACCTATATTTGACCCCAACAATGTTGTCTTAGATCAAACAGACTTAAACTACTTAACAAATTACGCTATAAGACTAAAAGTATCTGATTTAGATACCAACTATGAGTTTTACACAATAGTAGTTATATACAGAAGTGGATTAGACGCATCTGTTTCGTATTATAAGATAGGTGTTTATCCAATAGATAATACAACAGTTACAATAAACACAACAAAAAGTCCCGATGATCAAATATCATTAAGAGACATCTTATCTAGAAGACCTTTCTACAAGACAGCTAGAGGTATGGCTTCCGGTAATGGATATCTTTATCAGTACGGAATGGAAGCTCAAAGAGAGATAAATCTTCAACCGGTTGTCAGTCTTATGGGTGCTTTTGTTAAATGGTCTACAATACAAGCAAACGAAGACCTTTATGAGAATGGTGACAATGTAGCAAAGTATAGAGGCTATATGAGGGATGAGGTTGTACCTTGCTCTATAAAATTTATACTTGATGGAGGTTACGAAACGCCAAACTTTGTATTTATACCTAGACCACCTCTAGATTCAGAAATAGAAGAATTGGGAGCTGGATATGATGAAGACTTAAACAATCAGTCTGTATTAGAGTACAACCCTGACTGCACAGGAAACAACAGAAACAAAAGGTGGCAGTTTGAAAATACTGCTCAAATAATAGATAGATGTACAGTTCCAGAAAATCCTGCATACGGAGAAAATATATATGATGAAGACGTTCAAAACGTATGCTACGCAGATGTTGTAACTGATACTGTACCAGGACCATCTGAAGTACCCGTAAGCGGAGGTACAGATTTAGTAACCTACATAAACAATAACCTAGATGAAATACTTGCCTCAACAGACCCTCTTTGGGCTCCTATACAGGCAATACTAGGAGGAGTATACCCTGGAGATTGTACACCAACATTCGGAGATAATTGTGATACTCCAACTTTAGTTGACGAAGTTATTTTAGCTTTGTCAACAGACACAGAAACATCAACCCAAGGAATAGCAGATATATCAGAGTACGGTGAAACTCCTATACCTGACACCTGCAATATATATCAAGTTGAATCATCAACAGGTAACGTACCTTATGAAGACACAACATTTATGTCTACATATATGAGACCTTGGGAGATAGTTTACTTTAGAAATCCATATACAAATACAGCATGCCTCAATGCTACAGGAATATTACAATTACCAGTTCCCTCCGGTTCATTTACAGGCACAAATAAAGCACATCTAAGTTATGATGGAGCGCTAAGTTCAATTGCACCATTACAAACGACAATAAATGTATCTCAAGTCTCACTACCTGATGGATACACCAACAAGCTACATACAAACGCAAGATGGTATAAAGTAGATTTTAACGGACTTACTTCTTTGGCTATACGAATATCAGGATCTCTTGTAGGCACTACTGATGACATATGTCAAGATACAGCTAGAGTTTCATTTTTCGAAGATTGTTCATCAACAACAGATTTAGCATCTTACTCTACTATATTATCAGACATGACACTTACCCCGGATTCTGATAAGTTTATACTAATTAACTCATCAGATTTCCCAAGTGGGACAGCTTATTTAGCCATAGACTCACCAATAAAAACAGATGTTGAGTTCGAGATTCAATTGACAGGAACATCAGGGGAATTAGAAATAGATATAGATGGAAATGTTTATACAGCAACCTTCAACACAGACTTAAATACGACAGCTTCTGATTTTGTAACAAATAACTCTACACCAACTCTTTTAAACGGTGTTTCTTATGATATATTAAATGGAAGCGATAATATAGAAGTGTCTTCTTCAGGCGATGTATTAACTTTTAGGTCTACAGAGGCTGAATATGATTCAATAACTATTACAACTACAGTCGCAGATTTGTCAGGCACTTTATCAGAAATTGAAAGATACAACACACTAGACCCATTTTGTGGATGTGCAAATGTATTTTTTAGTCAAGCTATAACAACAAGTCTTATTCAATTCACAAATCTTACATTTATAAAGAAACAAACTTGGGAGGCCACATGTTCATTTTCAGTTCCTACACTAGGTAATTGTGATCCAATACCTTATCAGTATGGCCTATTTTCTTATTGGGAGTCAACCGAAACATATACTTGTAATAAAGATTTATTTGATTCTTCAGGCATTTGCATTGAAGATAGTCAATTAAGCTTTCTATCACCTGAAGAAAAACAAGAATTTATAGATTATTATGTAGAACAAATTGCTCCTGGAATACCTGACACTGACATAAACGGGTGCTACAAATGGAAAGAAGACACGCCAGGAAATCCTCTTGTTAATTTTAGAGACCGACCTATAAGACATTACAAGTTCCCTTGCTCTACAAAAGTTCCGTTTATGAGCTATAATGATACTACTCAATCAGTATTTCAAGCGCCCGGAGCTTTCAAGGACAGTCTTATATATCCTATAGGATTTTCAATAACAAACGAAGTTATAAATACATTTCTAGATATTGCTGTCGCAAATGAGCTAATAACATTAGAAGAGAGGTTAAAGATAAAGAAATACGAAATCCATACAGGAGACAGATCAGTAAACAAATCTATTATAGCTAAGGGCTTGTTATTTGATATGTATGAGTATCAAGATAACTGCCCATCAGATGAACTCTCTCCAGGGTGTGATACAGCATATTATCCTAACTATCCATTAAACTCTTTAGGCAGAGATTATTTAAACGGTAATATTCCGCATAGGTTTAGCAGTCAGTCAAATAACCTTTTTACTTTCCACTCACCCGATATTCATTTCTACAAACCTTTCCTTCCAAACGAAATGAAAATAGAGGGCTATTTATTTGGATATTCTAATACAATTTTCGATGAAGTAAGGGATCACCCTAAATGGGTTATTTTAGGTAAGGGAGCATACGATTTAGCTGTTTTCCTAGCTTGGGCGGAAGTAGCTTTAGAAATAATAATATACTCAGGGCCAATACTTGTGAATGCACTTACAGGTGGTCTTGGAACACCTGGCGCAATTGCACTAGCAGCTATAGCTGTCGTAGGGTATACACTAAACTCTGTTTGGACAGCAGGAAAATTAGCATATGAATGGGTGCAAATATTTGAAAATTTCGGTAACCTGAATCAGTTTGCCTATTTTAGTGCAACTGTAGGGCATTACAATTATTTTGTACCTAACAGTCTTTCAGAAAATATTCTAAGGGGACTTCCAACTATAAAGTATCTACCTCCAGGTAGACTACAGATACCAGACGAGACAGCAGGCTCACAGGATATTTTCAGAGTAAACAACTTAGATAGGTCGGATTCTGTGTTTTTAAATCTTGGTGAGTACAATTTAAATTATCCTCAAGACTATATAAATTGGGATAATTATGATTTAAGTCCTGTTTCAACTTCTAGAATACCTTTAGCATTCGGAAAAGGTCAATTTAGTCCTTTAAAAAACCCACAGTCTCAAGGAAAAGCAGCTTCCCCATATGTTTCTATAAAACAATATCTACCTGCTCAATACGGATCTATATACTCAATCGATTGGGTAGAAACAGGGTTTTGTGGAGACCTTTCAGAGACATATGATTGTAATCCTATATTTGGAGGAGATGTATACATTTCAAGATTTGCTGTAAAAAGAAAATTTCCTTTCTTTACATCAAACGCTCATCAGTTAGCAGATAGAACACCATTTGAGTATTCTGCTTACTTTAATGTTAATCCTTTCCAAGATAATAACAGAACTTATGTTGACTATAAGATTTCAGACGCTGATGATCAATCTACATTCTTTGCATTTTTATGGCCTTCTTATAAGTACCCATACTCTTTGACAAATAATAATCAATTACTATTTACAAACGACAATCCTCTACAAAGTTTTTATATCAAGCCACCGTATAAGTTTCATCTATTTTCATATGGGTTCCCACATTTTTTGGTTGAGAGTACTATAAATTCAAATTATAGATATGCTAAAAGACAGGATTTCCAAGACTTCTATCCGAACAATCAGGATGTAATTGAAATGACTCAAGAAAGTAACGTAAGTATACGTGAAAGAAATAAGTATTACTACAATTTTGTTTATTCTTCACTTCAAAGTCAATACCCTTATAGATTACTACCTAGTACTTACGAAAAAGAATTATATGAAAAGATAAATGATTTAGACAACACTGTAATATACTCTAGGCAAGATGGCTCAGAGACAGACTTGAACGATAATTGGTTACTGTATAAAGGTCTTGATACTTATACATTCCCTAAAACATTTGGTCAGCTGGTGGACATGGACAGCATAGAATCAGAAGTTATTCTAGCTAGATTCGAAAATGGATTTACTCTTTTTGGTTCTATTGATCAAATCAGAGATAGGGTTACACCTCAGACAAGTAATATAGGTCAAGGTGGCATCTTCGCAGGAAGAACTGTAAACTTTAATAAAACAGATTTAGGATACGCAGGTACTCAAAATACAACAAAAGTTAGTTGCAACTTTGGCCACTTTTGGCCAGACATGAAAAGAGGTCAAATATTTCAATTACAACCAAGTGGCAAAGGCCTAAAAGAAATAACTAGCGGTTTAAGTAAATGGTTCAAAGAAAACCTACCTTTCAAAATACTAAGTGGAGTAACCGGACTAACTCAAAGAGACCTTGACAATAATTTCAAAGGACTTGGCGTAACTATGGGTTGGGATTCAAGATCAAGTAGAGTATTCTTAACAAAGCTAGATTATAAAGTAAAAGTTGATAATATTGAATATCTTAATAATAATTTCTATATTAGACAAGGTGAAGAACTTGTTCAGATATCACTACAGGATGAACAGTATTTCGAAGATTGCTCATTTACTATAGCTTATAGTCCGCTTACAGAGATGTGGATTTCTTACTACTCATTTAAGCCGAACTATTACATAGCTTATGACAATTACTTCCAAACAGGTGTTAATTACTCTGTTGATGCGTCTGAAGAAGGCTTGTGGTCTCACTTACCTTTCCTAAGTTCTTACCAAGTATTTTATGGTAAACTATATCCATTCATAATTGAATCAAGCCTCCCTTCAAAGGCTTCTAACTCTATTTTAGAATCTGTTAATTATTGGATGGATGTTAGAAAGTACTATAGTAAATACGATTATACTGATGTTTACGGACAAGGCTTTAATAAGGCGTTTATATATAATAACTATCAAAACTCCGGTCAGCTTAATTTAATACATCAGAATAACAATGATTTGAGTCAAGCTATAAATTATCCAAAACACAACTTGGATTCTATAGACATACTTCAGTCAGAAACAAATGGTAAGTGGAGCTTTAACTATTTTTACAATATTATTAAAAACGAGAAAGCAGGTCTTCCAATATGGAAAAATGATTGTAATCAAATAGATAAAACTTTAGATAATCGATTACTAGATTACACTAACAGGTTCAAGGATAGATTGAGAGGAGATTATTTCTTGGTAAGATTACAACAAGATGAAGAAAGTAGGTTTAAAATGATATACAGATTCCAAACGGATATCAGAGATTTTTACGAATAGGTTATGCCAGAAGAAGATAAATTAGATAAGATAAGAAGAGCCAGAGGTGTTTGGGATTGGTCAAATCCAAATCAGACTCAACAAGTAATATGGTCTAAAGATTTATTTGATAGAGAAAATAAAATGGAGAGCGTCTACCGTGATTTGAGCTCTCATTCCATAATGCTTGATAAGAGCTCACAAAGTGAAAAATCTGACAAATCTAGAGTAAAGGACACAGGTCGTTTATCTCCTGATTTAATGTTGGAATATTTAGTTTCTAAAGACGTACCACTCTTTCATGCATTGGGTATTATATCTAATGTGAAATATGAGTCAAATTTTAATCCAAACGCAATTGGAGATAGAGGATCTTCAGCCGGACTATTTCAACATCACAACACAAGAAAAGATGCTTTAATGAATTATATAGGCAACGACCTATCTAATTGGCAAAAGCAAATAGATTATATGCTGACAGAAAATGATACAAAATCATATCTATCACAACAATTTGAATCTCCCGAGCAAGCTTCTTATTGGTTTACTAAAAATTGGGAAAGACCTTCAAATAAAGAAGTAAAAGCAGTACAAAGACAATCGTTTTTTTCAACTTTTGATGGAGGTAAATACTATACAGGTACTTATAATCCAAACAGCACATCTACATCAACTAAAACACTTTCAACACCAGAGGCATACGGAATGCCGGAAGGGACAGATTTACAAGGTTTTTCAGAAGCAGACTTCAAAGCAGCTGTAGATAGAGAAGTAGAAAAGGTAGTAGAGACAGAAAAGAAAACCCAAGAGTCTGAAGCTAGAAAAAAGATAGAAGAGCTTAAAAAAGCAAAAGAGCAACAATTTTTACAAAGTGCAGTATCCAATGTTATGACAGCAATGGCTAAAGCTGTAAATGAGTCCGGAAGATCAGAAACTACAGAACAAACTGATTTATCTGCGTTATATCAGACACCTAATATTCCAATACAAGGTGCTAATATGCCAAGACTACAAGCATTTTCAGATGGAGGGGTAGTCGATAATAATTCTAGTCAAGATTACAAAAACATTTTTAAATATGCTGATGGGGGTACAGTATCTGAAGTGTGGCAGAGTAAGACAGGATTACCTTGGAGTGAAGCATCGAAGTTAGGATTTACAGACGGAACATATGAAGGTAATATTGCTTTGAGAAAAAGGTTACTTTCCGGAGACTTAGATATTATTGGCAGTGAAGAGAAGAAACTCACACCAAATCAACTTAAGAAAACAATCGATAGCGCACCAACATTTAAGGACGCATTTAGTGTTGCTAGACAAGAGCTTGGCCCGAATAGACTATTTGAGTTTGAGGGGCGTGTTTACGGAACTAATTTAGCCGGAGAAGAATTAAATCCGCCCGAAGAGGACATCAAGAAATTTAAATTAGATAAAAAATACACTAAAAAAAGATTAACAGAAGAGAACAAGAAATTGGAAAGCCCATACTCTAGCAAGGAGACTGTTAAAGTTGAACCTGAATGGGAGGATTGGGAAAAGATAAAAGAGACACAGGCAGAAGTCAATAGGATGAATAATGCTGAGAAAATAATCTCTTACAAAAAGCAGAATCCTGACGGTAAAAACTTTGCCATAGTTGATAAGAAAAAGGGGCTTCTACACATCTACAATTCAGATGGGTCTATGAAGTACAGCGCACCTATGGATGTAGATACAGGACTTAATCCTGGAGACGCACAGACGGTGACTAAGTACAGAGACCTAAACAATGACGGCATAACAAATCCAAACGAAGTAAAAAGAAGCAACGTTGATTGGAGCGCTGGTAATAAATCAACCGGTGCAGGGATATTCTACATATCGAATATAGATAAAGAAGGGTACGGTGGGCTACCTATCCTTAATATGATGAATGAGCGACAGTACGATGAGTTTGAAAAGACAGGTCAAATAAACAACGTATCCACATCATTCCACAAAGGTTTTATAAATGACGGAGACCCAAGAGCATCAAATGGATGTGTCAGATGTAATAAACCAACATTGGATAGGTTAGTAGCCAGCTTAGACAATTCATCACAAGTATTTATCCTTCCGGAAGATGCGAACAATGAATTCACAGTTCAAAATAATAAACTTGTATTCCTTCCAAAATCCGACAAAGACTACGAGAAATATGTAGATGAAAGGGGTGAAGATCAAGATGGGCAAGGAATAAATAGGTCTGTTAACACTTTGAATTACCTTCCTATAATACCGGAAGTCGATTTCGACAAGATACAATTAAACTCCACTAACAAATCAACAAAAGATTGGGGGGTTGGTAATAAATCAGCAGATGATCAGAAGGAAAGAATCAACGAATTTGTAAAGGCATTATCTGACAACAAGAAGCAGATAATGAAGTATGCAAAAGTTAATGGCGATGTGTACAACGAAATAGCAAAAATGGCTTTCGGTATATTAGGTTCAGAGTCTGATTACGCAGCCCTTTATGATAATTTTACCAACACAGCTAAAGGTTTAAACAGATTAACAAGAGGAGGTAATGTAGGAGGGACAGACTATAAATTTGAGTATGATTTCCGAGCAAGCGATAAAGATAAAGGATGGAATTCGCTTGGCATGACTCAATTAGTTTGGAATCAGTTAGAAGAAAAAGAAAAAAAGTTACTAGAAAATCTTGGAGTAAATAGGATTTCACAATTGACAGAACCTAAAAAAGCAGCTGTAACAACAGCAGCGTTGTTAGCGTATAGATTTAACAACAGGTCCTTTGACAAACAAGATAAAGATTACGGAACTTTCCCTTTTGTATCTCCGCAAAATCAAATAAAATCAACTAGCAGTTTTGCTGTTTTGTCAGAAAAATCAAAAAAGAAAGATAAGGTAAAAGCAACCGTTGATGACATGTGGACTTATTTACCAACAACATGGAATAATAGAGAAGGTTACGCAGATAGAGTAAAAGCTAATTCTGAATCCTTATCCTTAAAACAACTTAATGATCCTGATAAAATAAAGGAGTTTAAAGACGGTGAAAAACAAGCAGAAGCATTTGTAAATAAAGTTATAAAAACAAGAGAATTATCTCCTTCTGAATCTGTTGGTATATCTAATCAAAAGCAATTAGATAAGGCCATCAAAAAGAAAAGACAGGCTAAGTGGGCATCTGTTGTAGAAGACACACCTGATACAAGAACTAGTGGCAGAGATTTCCGAAAAGAATTTAAAGAAGATTCGGAAGTATCTAATCAATTTTGGAAAAACAACAAATCTATAGTCGGCACGAATTTAAATTATGAAGACGGGGGAGTTTATGATTTAACAGATGAGGAAATCCAAAAATTGGAAGAAGGTGGGTATAAAATTGAATACCTTGACTGATGAAAAGAAGGAAAGTAAGAATATCGATACCAACATATGATAACGGAGGTGGTAGCAACTCAAATCTTAATTGGGGCCCGTCTAGTAAAACCGAAAGAAAGAAATTACTTTCAGATGTAGGCAATCCACCTGATATGATTATTACTCTAAAAGATGACAAGGACTACATAGACGGTATTGCCAATTGGGCTGCAGTTAGTGGCGCAGATAGAGTAAGTATAAACTTCAATGACCAAATCAAACAAGGCCTGTACAGTGGTAAGTATGGCTATAACCCAGCTACCGGACAACTGATAAACCTTGCCAAAACCAACGCATCAGATAAGCAAACAACTCTTCCGGAGTCTGAGAAAAAATACCTAAACAAAATAGAAGATGTTCCTTACGAACAAGCTATTGCAGAATGGAATAAAGATAGAGTCCCTGTACAAATTGAAAGAGGTGAGACATCTTGGAATCCATCCTTTGAGTTCCAAGGGCTAGGTAGAACTTTAAACACGCAGGATTTTGGTGGCGGTACAGTATATATGACTCAAAAGGAGGCCGATGATTATCTACAAGCTCAATTGCTTAGTAGCATGGAAGCCACTCAAAGAAATCCGTTATGGTACGCACCAGGCATGATATACACTGCAGGAACAGCTCCGGCCTTAGACATGTTGATTGGGGCCGGCTCCGCTGTAAGACCTCTTAGTGAGGGAAAATACGGAGAAGCAGCTCTTACAGCTGGTCTAGGAGCTCTACCATTTACCATAAGTAAAGCAGGTACTATCGCCAAACAAGTAGACAAAGCAGGTGGTTTTATCGCAAAAGAAGTAGATAAAGCTGAATCAATTGCTAATGCTAACAAGAATGCTTTGAAAGCTTTGACAAGTGATATATCATCGATATCTAAGGAAACCATAGGTGCTATCAAAGGTGGAACAAAGAAAGCTGTCGAAGAGGGGAATACATGGTTGAGAGAGTGGATTAATGATCCCGCAACACAACAAAAAGTAACCAACCTTTTTAAAGAAAAAAAGAAAGGTGTTATGGTTGAATTGGACGATTATATGCAAAACCAAGAGGGGTTTAAAAAGGCATTAATAGAAGCAGGAGCCCCTGAAGAATTTGTAAAAAAGGCGGTGAGTGAGCCTCCACAGTATTTAACAGACAAACTTTCATCCATAGCTGAATCTGAATATTCTGCAAAGACATTCAACCCAAGCACAAGTCTTTATCCATTGAGCAAACAATTAAAAGAACTTTTTTCAGAAGCTAAAGCAATACATAGTGGTAACGATGGAGTCTTCTACCCAGACATACATAGAATAAGTGGTAGGCGTGGGGCTTGGGTATCAAGAGACCCGTCTATAACAAATGTTGACAAGACATTAACAAGTATTCATGAGGGAACGCATGATTGGACACAAGGGAATAAAGCACTGTTAGAATCTGGGGAGTATGATATTATCCAAAGAAATTTATCCAACGAGTTTAGACAGGATTATTATAAGAGTAAATTTGGCCCAGGTAGTCAAGGAGTGAATCCATACACAGAATACCTAGCCACACCGACAGAAGTACATGCTAGAATAATGGAACTCAGAAAGCATTATGGTCTAAAGCCAAGTGACATTATCACAGATGATGTGGCTTCGTACATGGCAACTGATATTAGATCAGGGCAGACACCAATAGACCCACAGTTCTTAGATGTAATAGATAAGTCTGGTGGATCAGTATCACCAGCTTTAGTCAACCTGTTTAACAAACTAAGAGTAGCAGCCCCTGTTGCTGGTGGTGTTGGTTTATTAGGAAGTCAAGCACAAGAGCAGAAATACGGAGGTCTTTTTAAGTATCCACACGGAGGTGATCATAAACCAGTATCACACGTAGATGAGGACAGCCCTGAATACAGAGAGTACCTGATAAAAAAGGCCCTTTATGAAAGATCAAAAAGAGATAGCGAGACGTTAAGACTGCTTGAAGGGAACAGTAACATTGACTACAGAATAAGAGATTTAAATCGACTGCACAACACATCTAAACTGGCTAAACAACAAATTGAATCTTGCCCAGGATGTGCAGGAGACTCTCCTTATATCTACAATGATTATGCTTATTCCAATTCTGCAAGTAATAACCCTCGTGGCTTTATGAATATCTATAATCCTGAAGGATTGTCAAGCGAAGCTCTTGCTCAAAAATATAATGTAACAGGAAAAATATACAGTTGGGAAGACGATAAAGGATACCACAGAGAGGTTATATACACTGCACCAAAACCTGACCACGAAGTAAGGGTTATGGCCAAACCTCCATCAGGTCCGATAATAACAGAAACACAACCCATTATGATAGACGTACCAGATTGGGATAAGACTACAAATAGATGGGTTATGAAGAAGACTGAAGAAGGTTCACCGGAGTATTTGAAATACTTAGAAAGAGAATCGTGGCAAAAAACAAACACACCTGAAGGTAAAAGATATGTTCTTAATACTGATACAGGCAAGTATGAACTTTTCGAGGATTCCAGGGCTTTTAGATTTAAGTACGGAGGCATTTTCCAATATCCACACGGAGGCTCTCACGACACTGATGATAGTCCCCCTGATTATGCAGCTCAAGCATTTTTTTCTGATACTCAAAAAAGAAGACAAAGAGAAGAAGATTTGAAATCTTTAGGGCCTACTGTTGCAAAAGCAAAAGCTATAGATGAGTTAAGAAGAGAAGAAGCTAAACTTAAATCTAAACGTAGAGAAGAAAGTTCTGTATTAAATACTAAATCAATTCCTAATGATCCAGCTGAAGTAATACTAGCTCCTCTTTTAAAAAATCTATCAAAAGGAATTAATACTGGTCCGGGTTATGATACAAGATGGAGTTCTTTTGCAAAAAGAGCATTTGATTTAGATACTGCTCAAGATTATAGTACTGAAGTAGATAAGTTTGGTAGACCTACTCCAGGTGCTATTGAACAAAGTCTATTTAATATGTATTTGACAAGAAGACCTAATAATATATTTGAACCGTATCCAGGAGATGCAACTGCAGTTCAAATTAAAGATTATGAAAAATATTTGCCGGACACTTTAACTATTCCTAAAGAAGCAATGCCTATTATTCAAGATGCATTATACACAGGAATTAATAATGAGATGTCACAAAAACTTCAAGAACAATTCCCTGATGTCTCTGAACATGTTATTGAAGATTGGATTAATCAATTACGCCCATTAAGAGACTTTGGTTTTGGAAGAAATTATTTAAGTGTTGATACATTAGGAGATATAATAAATGTAGAAGTAAAACCTGATGACTTTGGATTTAGGCAAGATAAGGTTAATAGTAATGAATCGTGGCTAGAGAAAAGTTTAATTAATACTTTAGAAAGTACAGTTAAATCTACAGGAGCAGGCCCATTTGATTATAGACAAAAATGGCAATACAAAATAGACCCTAAAACTAAATACGGCATTTTACAAAATAAATACCTAAAATAAGTTAAGAAAATAATCAATGAGGTAGATATTAAGAAATTCAATCTATTTTTAAGTTAACACGATATTAAGTAATTTTATAGATCAGCAACAACAGACACAATGGACATACACGAAATAAGAAAACTAGCTAAGTACGTATCCGGAGGGGTAAATAACTACAGCAATGGTGGAATGGGAGGACCTGACATAGCAGGTATATACGCAGCTATAGATGCTATGACTAGAGAAACAAGACAATATGACCCTGACTCTGGTAAATGGGTGACAAAGACTACCCTAAAGGACTCACCTGAATTTAAAAGATTCCAAGAAAGAGAAGAGTGGATGCGCCAAAATGTACCAGAAGGTTATTCTGTACTTTGGAATGAGGAAAAAGGAAAGTACGAAATCGTTAAAGGCAGAGGCTTATTTGATGAATCAATAAGAGAGTCTTATAAGTTCGAAAATGGTGGTAGCCAATCTATGGATGACCCAACATTTTTTGGTGATTTATTTGGTCGATACCAAAGCTGGAGAGGTAGAAGAAAGGATGAAAAAATGAATCAAGGTTCAAACCCTATGATTGATAATAGAGGAAGGCTTTCTTCGAGTAGTTACTTCAACCCTATCGATGAATCAAATTTATTATCTCCTGAAGAGGTAAGATCTGAGTATATTGAAAGAATGAAATTCTCTGACGAAGACTTGCAGACAGGTATGTTTGATGAAGAAATAGATAGCTATGTCGCTAGATACCCTTACATGCAAGAGAAGGGGTATACAGAAGAAATGTATGTTTACAACCCTGAAATCCAAAAAGAGGTAGACGATTGGGTTAAAGGAGGAGGCTCCTTAGATGAAGAGCCAAATAAATGGTCGAAAATGGCTACTTTGTTTGGAAGTATGCCAACAATGGGGCTTCCATTAGATTCAAAGTTAACAAGAACAGGATTTCTATATGGTTCAGGTAAAAAAGGGTTAGGTACTCTTTCAGCAATTTCTTCAGGTCTTACAGGAGCAAGAAATTTTCTACAAGGTTTTGGAGACGCAAAAATGAGAGAGCAAGTTATGGATCAGTATCGAGCAGATATGAAAAGAACTCAATATTCACCTATAGGGCAAAGTCAGCAAGGAACTACAGGAGACACTGGACAAGCCGCCTATGGAGGGATGTTTTATAAAGGAGGCTTAAAAGAAATACCTGAAGATAATAAAGGATTACCTCTACTATCACCAAAGGTAAGAGAGCAAATGGGGTATATGGGTGAAGGCGGAACGTCTATGTATCCTCACGGAGGGCCTCATGATGGGAGAACTCCTTTAGTAGTCGCAGGCCCCGGAAATGTTTGGGGAAGAAGGTGGTCTACACCAGAGATGCAAGAACAATATATGACTTCTGATTATGGAGGTAAAAGATCAGGAGGTATAGTCTACTATGACCCCGATGAAAATTTTGCTTTAAGTTACAAAAGCGATAATCCGAATATTGGAGCTAGGTTTTCATCTGGTCAAACTATCGTAATGGAGAATCAACAAATTGATGATTCCACCAAAATAGTAAACAGATTCGGGCTTAATCCAGATACAACAAAAATATCAAACTCTGCAAAAGAGATTCAGGATTTAAAGATGAATAGTAGGACTATAGTACCAATAAAAAATTTAAAAAAGCAGTGGGACGCAGGTAATAAAACATACCATTTTAAAGTTGCTAAATCGAAATTAGATGCTACCGGCAGACTTTCAGATGGCGGATTATATACAAATGAATACGGAAAACTTTTCGCTGATGGAGGATGTTATGACTGTGGAGGAACACACAAATATCCAGGTGGAGGAATGCCAAATGATATGAATATGATGGGAGGAATGATGGGAGCAGATATGAAAAGTGATCCTAGATTCCAACCAGGGCAATACATAGAATTTGAGTACGGTGGTAAAGTACACAAAGGTGTAATAGATAGTTTTGACGGAGAATCATTAACACTTAAATAATGAAGTTTGACATCAATAAAATAAAACTAGGTTCAAGCAAAGAGCCTAATTTAGAAAAGAGACTCACAGATGAATATATGGGGTCTCTAAAAACTGTGGGGGAAGGACCGCAGGTTAATGCGGAACTTGAAGGTGGCGAATACTTACAACTACCTACAGGAGAGATAAAGAAATCTGAAGGAGAGAAACATGAGAAAGGTGGTATAAAAATGCATATACCTGATATGACAAAAATCCTTTCCAATAGACTGAAATTATCCGCAAAGGATGTCAAAGCAATTAAAGAAGAGTTTGATGTAAAGCTCACTACTAAAACTACTTACGCAAAAGCGTTAGAAAGATTCGATAAAAAGATAGGGTTTCAAGATGCACTAGAAGATCAAGAGAAGCACATAAAAGGTCTCAAGAAACAAATCGATAATAAGAAAATGGATTCCGGCACAAAGATGCTGAATCATCAACACCTATCAAAAAAGATTTACGACTCTGAAAAAGACAAAAAGGAACTTCAATCAAGAAGAGGCCTTTTCTTCAATTTTGTATTTAACTTACAAGAAGCTGGAAAATCAGATACTAGAAAAGAAATGCCTAAGAAAGGTAACTTCAGATATGGCGGAATGAAAACACCCGTTATAAAGTTTAATTTAGGAGGCATTAACGTAATTAATACCTATCCAAATGGTGGAGAGACTTTAACAGACGAAGAAGCTCAAAAATTGTATGAGGATCAACTTTATCTGTATGAAGTTTCTCAAGCTTACAAAAATATACCTCTTAGAGGAAGTGGAGAAACTACCTCAAAATTCGATAAATCTGTAAAAAGTACGGGGGAACGTAATGAAGAATTTATCAAAAAATACCCTCCCAGTAAATATGATGAAGCCGTAAAAAGGCTTAAAAGTGCCGGTATTAGTGTGCGTCCTCGTTTTAAATGGCCAAAACCCGAAAAGCCAAAAGTCTCAACTAGCACATTATCATTTGATGAAAATAAGTCTAATGAAATAATAAAAGGAACAACTGATCCAAATATGTCAGTTAGTGTACGTTTCAGAAATATGGGTCTAGATTCTTCTTTTGCAAATCGTAAAAAGATTGCTCAAGAAATGGCTGGGATACAGAACTATAAAGGAACCTCTGAGCAAAATAAGGCTCTAAACAAATGGGTTGTAGAAAACTATAATCCTGAAACTAAAGAGTATAAAACACCTGAAGAACCTCCAAGAGCTGCCCCAATCATAGCCCCACCTTCCGGGCCAATAGTAACAGAAAGGTATGTTGAACCTCCATCAGGTCCAATAATAACCGAAACACAACCCATTATGATAGACGTACCGGATTGGGATAAGACTACAAATAGATGGGTTATGAAGAAGACTGAAGAAGGTTCACCTGAACATTTGAAATACTTAGAAAGAGAGCAGTATCAACAAAAGAATGCGCCAACAGGTAAAAAATACGTTTTAAATAGAGAAACAGGCAAGTACGAACTTGTAGATAAAGACAAAAAGTATGACAATTTTGAAGACTCTAGGGTTTTAAAATTTGAAAATGGAGGTTTAACAGGAAGCCAATTCAAAAAGCTTCTTAACAAGTTTGGTATATCAGAGGATAGAGGCAGACAGATATTACAAAATTTTGATGAAGGAGGAAGGTTCAATGAGCTAAAGAATAAATCTGGTTTATCTTATGATGACATTAGATTAGCATACGAGAACGGAGAGATAACTTTACAAGAAGTATCTCAACTACAAGCTACGCTTGGTGGTGGAACTCCTTCCGGAGAAATCATGTTTAATCCATCTTTTGATTTAACTAGAAGCCGATTCGCAGATTTAGAAGTTGAAAAACAGAAACGAGGTTCAACAGCTTATGGCTCAATAACGAAGGACAACATTGAAGAAGTTATGTTAAACCTTTATAAAAACTTCCCAGACATTGTATCTAGCCCCAAAGTTTTTGGTGTTACTTACAAGGACGGTAAAGTTGATTGGGACAGAAGCCTAGACTTCTCAAAAGTTTCTAGTAAAGTTGAACAGTTCCAAAGGTTGGCAAATAAAAGAATGATTTCTTCAGCTAACACCATTGTGAATAACCCTAACATGTTCTCGGAATCTCAGATTAATGCTGCTAACGATTTTCTAGAAAAAGAAACATTCCTAGATGAAGCAGGTAAAGTAAGATCTTATGATTCCAAATTAGGTCAATTTACTTCAGGTCGATTTAATATTGGTATGGATTTAGTTAATCCAGAAGAATTAGAAACACTTCAATCAAACGGTATATTCACCGTTAAAAAGCTCCAAGAGGAATTAGAAAAAAATCCAGAACTTATAAGTGATAACAGTAAAGCTAGACTCGAAAAACTTGTCGAAGTGATGGACGAAGATACTGACTATTCATTGACAGACTACACAATTCCTGTTGAAGAGAAACAAGAAGAGAAGGAAAAGGTAGATAGCAAAGACATAGTAGATGATATAAGCATACCTTTAAAGAAAAGAATTCCTAGCTACTTAAATATTCCGGACTACTCCCCCCTACCTCCTTCAGGTCTTTTAGGTACTTTTATGCCAACATCAAGATTTACAGAGATAGACCCTGTAAGAATAGGTATTGAGCAACAAATACAAACAAGTGCCGATGCTATGAGGGTTATGGGGGATCAAATAAAAGATTTACCACCACAACAAAGAGCCATTGTATTAGCTCAATTCCAAGCAGAAAGGGGTAATCAATTAAACAAAGCTGCCTACGATGCAAATGTGTGGAACGCTCAAAATCTACAGAATGTAGAGATGTACAATGCCGGTCAAAAAGACAGAATGTCAGAAGCTGATAAAGCTGACAAGTTAGGTTATGAAATGCGTACTTATACAGGATTAGCAAAACAAGAAGAGGAATGGAAAAACTTCTATGATGATGCGATAAGAAGAGCTATGAATAAAGAAATGATTAAAAGTTCACTTGGTATATTATCTTCAATATACCCGGATGTAAACGTAAATCCAAATTTAGACGATATTATATACGATCCTTCAGAAGTATTCGCTATTCAAGACTCAGGAAACTTCGGAGCTTTATTCGGAAATCCTTTTGTATAAAAATTTACAATAATTTTTAATTGCGTAACTAAAATTACTAAATTTATAACTTCAAAATTTTAAGCTTTGGCGAATCCATATAGCATTATACACAATTACGATACGACATTATTCACACCGAATTTTGACCTTATCGCATCTGCTATGCAGTACAAGCAGAATAAGATTGATGCTAACAGACAAAGGCTACAAACTATGTACGATCAACTATCTGTTGTCGATGTAGCCAAAGATGCAGATAAGGACTATGTAGAAAGTAGGTTACAAACTGCAAAAAGCATAGCAAACAAATACGCAGCTCTTGACTTATCTTCAAGTAACTTGACGAACCAGCTTATATCTAAGCTTACAGATGTTGTTGATGACAACGTTAAGAACGCTGTCCTTTCAACAAGAAGATATCGTTCAGAACAAGCTGCTTGGGACAAACTAAAAGAGGATGATCCTGAAAAGTATAGCCAATTAAACAGGAATTACGCTATGCAAGGAGCTAACTCGTGGTTAAATGACGGAAAAGTTGGTTCTGAATACAAAGGTGGAGGCGGAGTTATAGAGTTCGTTGATTTGTCTGAAAAGATAATGGATAATCTTCCTGAACTCCAAAAAGCATTGAAGGCAGAGTGGATTGAAACAGGGCCTAAGCAAGGATATTTTAGGTCTATGGATACATATGAAGCCGTAGACAGAGGTCAAATGCAAGAAGCATTAAGTTTCCTTTTCAATGAGAAGGATAAGAGACAGATGGGAATAAATGCTTGGGGGACTTATGATTCTATGCCGGAAGAGCAATTAAAAGAAGAGTATAATGCATACTTCCAACCTAGAATAGATAAAGTAAATGAAAAGCTTAACGCAATAGATATTGCCATTGGAAAAGCAAAAACAAATGGTGAAAAAGAACAACTCCTTAAAACTAAAAAGCTTTACCAAGATGCAGCTGAAAACCTTCAGAAAAAGAAGTATGACAATGTTGCTGGAACATACGGAAGAGAAAGTGCCTATACCAATCTGTATACGAATCAGTTTAACAACAGTATTTTAGATACATACAGCTACGGACCTAGACTAATAGAAAGAAAGGTAGATGAAATCGATAAGGCAAATAAAGAGTACCAATTAAAACTTCAAGCAGAGTCTAGAGCACAGCAAAAAGACGAGTTCGACAGAAAGATGAAAATTGCCGAGCTTGAGATGAAGAGAATGGAACTCGAAGCAGAGTATCCAGGATTAGCAGGGCCAGTAGTTAAAGGAAAAGCTGTTGCTCCGGATACTCCAGATGTAAATGAGAGCGCATTAAAAACAGCCCTTGCTGAAGAATCACAAGCTAGAGAGTCAGTTAAGTCTACTTTTGGTCTTACAGACCAACAGTTAGCATCTCAAGATTTTATGACATCACTAGACCACATTTCTGAAAATGGGTACATAACAGTTGATGGAAAAGAGGTAGAGGTTTCACAGGATCAAATACCACTTTTACTTGATTATAAAAACAAAGTAGTAGCAAATAGCGAAGATATTGAGACAGCAATTCAAGCTACAGGTGATATGCTAACCACTATGGGGAATCAAGTCGCTAGAATGGCGTATCTTGAAAGTACAGGAACAGGTAAGGTTGACTTTGACAGCGAAAACTCTATACCAGAATTTAATTTCAGAATCCAAGACGGTAAAGTAGTAGCCACAAAAGAGGGGGAACACTACGCAACAAAACTGTACGCTAAATCGGCAAAAGGTGGTTTATCCGAAGATGAAAAAATGACATTAGATTTATATAATGGTATTTGGCTACATAACGATGATGCGATAGATGAAGAAAGTAGAACAATTGTAGGTAGATACCTTAATAAAAAATTATCTAACCTAAGCCAAAATGAAGCATCTAAGATAGATTTAACAGTCAGGTATGGTGAAGGAGAAAATATGCCTAATACTCACGGAGTTATAAACTCATGGCAGGATTATTATCTTAATGAGATATCAGGCGCAGACCTTGAATTCTCAGGTAGAGATTATAGAGGTGTAGATGATGAGGAGCAAGATTTTATAATGGCAGTCCGGAAACAACTAAACTCATCTGATTCACCAAAAGCCACTATTGAAAATATACTAACCTCTATCAATGAGTCAGTAACAGAAAGGAGTGCCGAAAGAAAGCAAATGCCATTCTTAAATAGAGCTGTTTTACCAACAGGTTCTAAAGAGCATGAAGCGCTAAGGTTAATAGCTGGGATATCTGACGATTACAAGAAATCAGAGTATCAAATAGAAAAAGTTATTGGTCCTGATGGTCAGCCAACAGACATGAATAAAATCACATATACAACATCATATAAAAAAGATAACAAGACTATAGTAGACGAGGTTGAAGCAGCTCAATTGACAGACGCACAACTAGATGAAGCAGGTATTGTAGCATTTGAAACTACAAGAACGATGTATGATGCTAAAAACTTAGGAGACATGGCTGCAACAGTGTCTCTAGGTAACAACATATATAGCAAGAAGAAGAGGGATAGATGGAAAATAGAAGGTAAACCGGAGCAGTACATAACCACAACCGGAGAATGGGCAAAAGATGTTTTAAATGAAGTGCTATATGAAACTAAAAGCCCACAAGTTGTAGAGGTTGTTGCAAAACAAATACAAGATTATAGAGCAGGAAATCTATCATTTGATTTAGTACCTAAAAATAATATGTATCAAATGAGTATATCTGACGCAAATGGTAATAACTTGTACTACTACACACCATTAGATAGAAACGGTAAGCCGATACAAATGCTATTCTCAAATCAAATAGCAGAGTTTATGCAAGATCCAAGGGTAGACATAGAAGCTGCATTCAGTGATTACTTAGCTAATTTAAAAAATGACGCATATGTAAACTTAGCTGATAGAGGTGGTTTACTAGATTCAGATATTTACAACTTGATAAATCAAGAGCAGTCTGCCACTAGTCGAATAATGACAACATCTTTCCAAGATTAAATTTTCTTACATGGAGTTTAACAACTTAGATGATATAATAGCTGACTTAAAAGCTAATTACACAGGGCCTAGCCAAAACTATCAGGAAAGTGGTGATAAACCACCGAAAAAAGTTTTAGGTCAACCGATGGGTATGGGTGTTAGTAGTAGCCTATCTGCACCTACTAGGACTGCTGAAGGAACACAGATATTCAGACCTGTGGACTACTCAGTAAGTCCTAATGCTATATACGACAGACTTAGAAATGGGTCTTACGTAGCTAAGTTTGAAAACTATCTTGGTGAAACTGGTAATGAGGATAGATTAGCTAGAGAGCAGTCAGCAACAGAGCAGTGGATGAATGGATTAGGTAAATTCACAACTAAGACATTAAATTACGCTTTAGACTCCACTGTAGGTACTGTTTGGGGTATATTTGAGGGGATGGCTTCAGGAGAGTTTAGAGATGTTTGGGATAATGACTTTTCTAATTGGATGGATGACACCAATAAAAAATTAGACTACGCACTCCCAAATTATTATACAGATGAACAAAAATCACAAGGTGTACTCAGCAGTATGCTTACAACTAATTTTTGGGCTAATGATTTTTTAGGAGGACTTTCGTTTGTTACCGGTGCGCTACTTCCTGAAGCTGCAATAGCACTTGCTTCCGGTGGGACATCAGTTCCTGTAAGTTTAGCAAAAGGTGCATTTAGAGGAGCTGCTGCATTAGGTAAAGCTACAGCTAAATCAGGACTAAAAAAGGCCGGGAAAGAGACTATCGAAAACCTTGGTAAGCAGGGTTTAAAAAAGATAGATAATGTATCTAAATACAACAGAGTAGAAGAAGCTGCTAATAGTGTTAAAAATCTTCAAAACGCTATATATGCTAAAAAAACTGGTGATGTTTTAAACACAGGCAGATTCTTAGTGCAGTCTTCTAATTTTGAAGCTGGAATGGAAGCAAGACACAACTTCCATGATGCAATTGATTCATACATAGAAAATTATAAAGAATCAAATGGTGGAGACCCATCACCAGAAGACTTAAGTCAATTCATAGCTGACGCTACAAAATCTGCCAACTACGTTTACACTGCTAACATGGCGATACTCTCTGTATCAAATGCTGCTATGTTCGGTAAGACATTTGGAATCGCTCCAGGTCTATCTAAAAGAATAAACAATGCCGGAAATAGACTTATTGGATTAGGTATGAAGCGTGGAGCTGACGGAACAATGGCTCTACAAAAAGCAAATAGATTACAGAAGGTAGCCGGAAACACTTATAAAGTACTAAGTAAACCTGCAGTGGAGGGCTTGTATGAAGAAGGTCTACAAGGTGTTGCAGGATCAAGTATGCAAAACTATCTAGATGCTAAGTACAATCCTGAGTCAGAGAATGCATTAAGTGTTTGGTCATCATTTACAGATGCACTAAACCACCAATACGCTTCCAATGAAGGTTGGAAAGAGATGGCTATAGGAATGCTTATAGGATTTGTCGCTCCAATGATTCAAGGACAAGCACCTTCTGGAATTATGTCAGATTCTTATAGGTCAAGAAGAAAGAGCCTAGAATCACAAGTTGAACTATCGAATAAGCAGAGAGCTAACATCATAACTAGAGTTAATGATGCTACTGCAATATCAAACTTTTCTGCAAAAATGAAAAGTAAGGCTGATAATATGGAAGATGTTTCAGTTGACAATTCTTTAGTAAACGCTCAATACATAAAAGCTAGTGAACACACGAGATCACAGGGCCAAACATTGAAAGACTATGATACTATAGTTGACAATATGGAGCTTACAGAAGACCAAATAACAGAAATAGGTCAAGAGAATGTAGACGCATATAAACAGTCATTAAAAGACGGTTTTAGAAAAGACCTTGAAAACTATAATTTTGCCAAGAAAGCGACAGAGGCTTTAGGTCTTGATAGAACACTAAAAGATACACCAGCTAATATTGCAGAAATGGGTGATGCTGTTATGATGAATATCATGATGGGTAAAAGCGCCCTTGACAGAGCGAGAACAGTTGCATCACAAATAGATTCAATGATAGGTACTGAAGGAGTATTCAACCACCTTGAGCACTACTCTAATCTATCACAAGAGCAAAAGGATAAAATTGAACTTCTTAAGAAAAAGAAGAGGCAATTGAACACTGCTTTAAAACAAGCTGATAAGTACGGTAAAGAACTAGCCGGAATAAATACCGGAATGAAGAGAGACTTTACTGATGAAACAAAGCAAAAACGTTTCGATAAAGCCTCTGAAAAAAGAGTTGAAGTACAACAAGAGATAAACACTCTTAATCAAGAGATAGAAGACTTAAGCGAACAAGTAAATAATGATTTAGCGAGTCAAAACTTTGATTTATCACAAACAGTTCAAACAGATGCCAACACTCACGATGTTCAGGCTATGGTTGAAGAACTTGATAAGCTAGAAGACTATGCTAAATCTCTTCAAAAAGCTGGAAAAACAGAATCATATGAAACTCTTATGAGTATGGTTGAGGAATTCAAAACTCAATCAGATGCTCATAGAGAAATGAACAACATGGTTCGTAAAATGTACGACACCAACTTCTTTACAACCAAAGAAGGTAGAGGTCTTAGAAAAATGATAACCGGTAAAAAGTACGAGTTATCAGAAGAATTTAGACAAATCATCAGAGATAATGATAAAGTCATAGATGACTCTCTAGAACTTGCAGGTTTCAGAAATACGGGCAAGACAGCTGAACAACTTATCGAAGAAGCTATGGGGGATAATAATGAAACATTATCCGACAGAGAAAAGTATAGACTAGAATCTATAATAAGAGTTCAATTAGGTTACGCTAAACTCCAGCAAAAGCTTGAAAAAATAGTAAAAGATCAGGAGATTGCTGATCCTGAACCCATAACTGATAAGAACACTCCTTTAAAAGGTGACACCGTTGCCTTAACTCAAAAACTTGAGCCGGAAGGTAAAGACTTAGGAAGTGTTGAAGTTCTGACTGAACTTATCAATTCAATAACAAGAGAGCTTGACCAGTTTAGACTTGGAAGAGTAGATCAAAAGAGAATAGACCAGCTTGAGCAAAAGCTTGAGGAACTAACTCAACAAAAACAAAGGTTAGAAGAAGAAGAAGCAAAATCAATAGAAGAAAAGGAAGATACAAAAACAGAAGAAGGTACAGAAGAACGAGAAAAAGTAGACTCTGACCCACCTGTAGATACATCAGAATTAGGGAAACTAAATGCTGAAATAGCATCCACAAAGGAGGCTTTAGAACAGGCTAAGAATACAACAACTGTAAGAATAGTCCAAACAGAGGACTACAAAAGAGTAGAAGAGCTTAATAAAAAGAAAGTCAAAGAGGGGTTAACAGAAGAAGAGCAATCTGAGTTAGAAAACTTGGAAGATGATATTGATCAGTGGATTACTATAAATGGAATTGTCGCTGAAGGCCTCAGATTAAGTGACTTAATCAAACAAAGAGCCGTATTAAAGAATGCACCGGTAACAGAACTACAAACAGTTCAAACAATCACAGCACAAGACGTACTAGATTCACCTGATATTAAGGATAAGACAAGCAATATCTACGGAAATTTAGGTCAAACTTATCATGCTGTAACAGCCACTATGACTAAAATGGAGGATGGAACTCCGGCTGTAGAGATATCGGGGGTGAATGCTGAATCATTAATTGAAGAAGTCGGATTCCCTTTTGATTACGAAACAAACGCTCAAAACAATGTGTTAATAACACAAGAAACACAGAGGCAGATTAATGAGACAAGTCCTATATCCATACTTCCTACAAACAAAAATTTAGATACAAACTACAGCATTGTACTTAAGACTGTTACAGACTCAAATGGTAATCAAGAAGTTATGCCTTTGCTCTCCCAATTCAAGACAGGATTTAATGAAGAGCAAATTCCGGAAGAGATATATAATATGTCAATGAATGAGGACATTTCTTTGGAAATAGATCCTCAAGACCCCTACAATAAAGAACTTTTAGGTAGATACAATAGGGCGAGGAGTGAAGCCGGTAGAGAAAGAGCCTTGAATGATTTACGTAATGGTTTAGTCCTAAAAGTAAAAGATTCAAAAGGCAACTTTGTAGCCGTTCTAAAAGCTAAAAGGACAAAAGGGAATATTGACAGTAACTACAGGACTCTTGCTGCTCTTAGAAACAAAGTTGTTGCCAATGAGGAGGTATTACTAGATTTAGTAGAGGATAGAGTTGTCTCACATGACAAACTAGATTTAGGTGACATAAAGGTTAAGAACATACTACCTGGACATCCTAACTTCAATTTCTCAAAAGATGAAGATGGCCAAATATCAATCGATAGCAAGTCTTTAACAGAACAAGACATAGAGAAGATAGATGATATCGGCTACATGCAAAATGGTGAAGTCAAGGTAAGAAAGAAGGGAAGAGAGATAGATACTAGATTTTTATCAAAAGTACAAAAAGATAAATCAGGTAATAAGTTCCCATTTGCTGTATTTAGTGTCGGTAGCAGATTAATTGCGTATCCTCTATCAATTACACCTGGAAAAGTATCTCAAGAGGATATGCAGGAGTTTGAAAGAATATTCAAGTCAAGAACAAACATGGTTGACAAAGCTAGTGCCTTGAATGTTTTTATGGCAGAGAAAGGTGTTGATATCAAAAAATCCGGTAACGCATTTGTAGCCGTAGGAAAGGATAACATGAATGATGAGTTTTTCTCTAAGAAAGTTGCACAATTAGAATCAATTGAGTATTTTCGTAATCTTGACGAAGAGTGGTTAAATAGCAAGACACCGCTTACTGAAGTTTTAGGAGCAGGAGTATCTATCGATATAAAGACAAGTGATCCGTTCCATTCTCCAAAATTAGAGTTGGATTTCAGTAAATTAGATGTTGAAGTGACTATTGAAGAAGAGTCTAAACCAAAAGCTGATGTTTCAAAAACAGTAGGCAAGGGAGCTTCCAAAATAGCTGACCACATAAAGAACTCTAAAAAGAAAGACTGTTAGTATGGGGTTAAAGTGTAAAATTTCCTATGATGGAGGTGTAGCTATTGTAACTGATAACAATGGAAACCCTTCAAAGCTATATTCAGCTGCCTTAAGTATCACACAAAATCAAGAACTGGCCCTCAACATGTGGGCCACTGCTTATTCTAAGGAGTTTGGTGAAAAGGGGGAAAAGGCTGACTTAGAAGATTTGGTTAAATTTATGGATGCAACGGCATCTACTGATTCCGTATTAAGTCCTTCAGAGAAGTTCCAAGTAAAGGACTTTATGGTTAGAAACGGGTTCACATCTTTGGATCAACTATATTCAGAGCTTGCGTCTATATTCAAGCCGAATGGTTATTTCGATATGGATGTAAAAAAAGCCATAGATTCCGGGTTATATACGGAGGACGAAATAAGAAATCTTAACCCTGACGCAATTGATGATATCCTAGTTAAAATTGAAGGGAATATCACTGTTGATGACTTCAAAGTTTCACCGGCTACAGAGACAGAATTCTATAAGAATACAGACAACAAAACAATCTTTGGTACATACGAGAGAGTTACAAGAGAAGATATAGACAAAGCCATATTGGATAGCATTGAAGACTTCAATGATGACCTTGATTTCTACAACAAGATTTCAGAACTACCTTTTACGGAATTTTCAGATAGGTTCTACAACGATGAGGAATTCGCCAACACTATCATCAATAAGTTTAGAGGGTTAAAGAGAATACCAAACCTGCATATAGATGGTGAGACAATCACAGACCAAGACTTATCATTTTACACAACAGTAAAGAACACTATTCTAAGCAATATTGACACAACGTCAATGGAAGCTGATATAGAATACTTGGATTCAATAGATCAGGATATTTGGGAGAGTAACGACAATCTAGTTGTATCTGTTTTAAATGAAGTAGAGATGACTTTTGCCGAAGCGAATATAGATGTATTAGGCATAAGACAGAACAAGCATAGAAGAGGTGAGGTTATGGAACTTCTAGAATCAGCTCTTGCTCTTGCTAAGAACCCAAGCAATGAAAACCTAAACGCATACATTCAAGCTCACAATCAACTTATACCTAAAGTTGATAAGCAGGTAGCATACAGGCTTCCAAGCAAGTATGATTCATACAATATCGTGAGAGTATTCAGTAATAAGTCTCAAGATGAATTATACAACAAATTTGGGCTTATTAAAGTTGCCGACAACTTGTATCACAAAGTTAATCAAAACGCATCTCCAACCGCAATTGCACAAGAAATATACCAACAGCTAAAGGATAAAAATATAGAGATAGAAGAACTTAAAAATATCGACTTCGATAATAAACCAAAGGCTTTAGCATCTATCTCTGAGTACCTAATGCTGAAACCCACAGAATCAACTATAACAAACAAAGAGTCATACACAGGATACCAAGTTGTATTCAATCATGATGCGCTTCCGGATACATCAGAAGATGTGAAACAGCTGGCAGATATTAGAACAGATGAGACATATCTAAAAACAAAGTTCATATCTGATTTTTACAATTATGTCCTTTTTGAAAAAGCTTTGGACAGCGATATCTATAACAAGGTATTATCAAAGTTCTCATTTACAGACTCCGGCATAGTGCTTAATGATTTCGTTGATTCTATAGCAGATGTAGAATACAAGACTGAACTACAAGACTATATCAGATTAAAGAAAGACACTAACATGAAACATCTTCTTCCAAAAGTAAAAGGTGTTTTAACAGAAGATGTCCTGTATACAAACATGCCTGGTAAGAAGTCAGAGTATGAGGGTGATTTCATAATGGACCAAGAATTCATTATCACAAACCCAACCGCAGATGAGTTCATAAAAATGGACGGACAAATCTACAGAAAAGTTTTAGAGAGGGAGAACGCTCACATGTTCGAGATGTTTATACCTAACTCAGTTATGTTTGGTGAAGACGCAAACTATTACACCACACTAACTGAAGCTCCATCAGAAATTGACAGAGCTAGGGAGATATTTAATCAATACGGAGACACAAGCCCAAATGCAGTCGATTTAACACAGTTTGAGGAGACTATTTCTAGAGCAAGGTTAGATGATAATTTAAGATCAGACCTAGCAGACTTATCTACATTGAAAGATCCAAGCTATACGTTTATAATAAATAAGTTAGGCGTTGTAGCATACAAGAACGGTAAAAGAGTAGGCTCTATTAGAGCAAAGTATTCTGACAATCAATATTCAGACGAAGAAATATCTGTAGCAGAAAATCATAGAGGCAAAGGAATCGGAACAGAGTTGTATGTGAGGTTTTTTGATAAAATTAGTAGAGAGGATGCAACCTTTTTACCAGCAGATATAAGAACAAAGCAGGCACAGAACATCTATTCAAGAATGGAAGACATGCTTGAGATGCAACCTGATGGTTCTGTTAAGCTTAAGCCAGTAGAGGCACAACAGGCAAATTCCTTGAAATCCCAAGCTGAAAAGTTTACTTCTATATTAGATAAAAACAAGCCATTAGTTGAGGCTTTAAATAACGCAAATGAAATAGCAAATCTTTTTAGAACATCTGTTGACAAAGTTATAGGAGCCGGTGGTCAAGGTGTGGCCTTATCGTTAACTAACGGGAAGATTTTAAAATTAACAACAAGCGCACAAGAATTAAGAGTAGCCAAGTCTCTACAAACCAATCCTAAAAAAGGAGCAGCAAAGTATGAAGTAGTAGAGCTTCATCCTAATGGCACAGGGGTGATAATAATGGAAAAATTAAACACTCTAAATAAAGAACAAAGCCAGTACTTTTCAAAAAGATCCATTGATTTAATTGACAGCTTTAACACTGTGTTTACACCTAGTGAAGCGTATGAAGAGTTCATGATGAACGTGCTTAAATTCGAAAATCTTACGAATGAAAGTGCAATTAAATATTTTAAAGAATACAACGTCTTCCCAGAAGATGATTTTATAAAAGAAAGATGGGAAGGGGAAGAAAAGTTGACCCAAGATGAAAAGAAGTTTTGGGAGGCATTTTCAAAAGAGGATTATCTAAATATTAGGGAACTGTTTAATTCTTTCACAAGCCCAAAACTACAGACATCAGAATTAAGAGGTGACCAAGTTGGATACAATAAACAAGGTAACCTTGTAGTTTTTGATCAAATAGTTGATGAGAATAAACAAACATCTTCTGATTGGGTTAGGGATAATGTAGAAACAATAAGCATACTACCACCTGCTAGACCAGCCTTCCAAGAAGTCTTAGAACCAACTAAAGTATACCACGTAACAAACAGTTACAATATTGAAAGTATAAATAGAGATGGACTATTAACTGCCAATGAAGATGGCAACTTTAAAAACGCTAAAGGAGAGAGTTTTGATACAAAAGGCAAGAGCTATGTCTTCGAAGATATGAACGATGCTCTTGATTGGGCTGTAAAAATGGACTTGGAGGCCAATGGTTCAATTGGAACCGGTAACATTTCCATAGTAGCAATCGATAAAGCCGGGCTAGAAATGCAAGAAGATCAGGCTTTAGCTGGAATGGCTAAGATGATTGGAGGCCCGTTTGGTAGCTCAAAGTTTGTAACAACTAATATACCTTCATCAGCTATCTTCGGAATAACTAGATTCGACAACAAGAAGAATGCTAAGGAAAGGCTAGAGTCAATGAAGCCTCCTGGAAGACCTATGTTCCAAGAAACTCAACTCGTGGAAAACGAGATTGATAGAATAAAGAGAGAGGCTATTGCTGATGGGACATTTATGAAAGCTCCAAATGGTAATCCTACAAATCTTAATGAAAAACAATGGGTTCAAGTTAGGACACAAGCATTTAAGAATTGGTTTGGAGACTGGATGAACGATCCCGAAAACGCATCAAAAGTTACAGATGAAAACGGAGAGCCATTAGTTGTTTACCACGGATCACCAGCTTTAAATATAGAAGTTTTTGACAGAGAAGAAAGTAAGAGAACTAGTTCAGGATTAAAAGAACTTGGAACATATTTTAGCACGAATAAAAACTTAGCAAAACTATATTCCAAAATACAGCCTAAAGGAGATTACAAGTTAGAATTAGATAGAAAAATATCTCGACTTCGAGAGGCTCAAAATAATGTACGTAATAATAGGGAATTTGATGAGATACAGTCTGAAATAGATATGTTAAAGAAAAGGGGGAAAGTCTATCCTGTTTTCTTAAATCTTAGAAACATACATACATTCAACGGAAATGCTGAAATGAATATTGAGGCGTGGAGAAAACTTGAAGTAGACGCAGGGTACAAAATAGCTAGAAATAGGGATGCTATGGAATTCTTGTCCCCGGTATACAATAATGAAAACAACATTGAAAAAAGATTTGGCGTAAAACCTGTTGACGGAGTAAAGGCTGAAAACATCATAGAGATGTCTATGAGCACAATGTCTAGGCCTGAAGTTTACAAACAAACAGAAGAATACAAAGAAGCCAAAGAAAAATATTTAGGAGATGCCTATTTAGTTTTTGATGGGCAACCACAAAACATTAAATCCGCTGATGAAAACATAGGCGAGTTTAGTTCAGAAGACCCAAGAATAAGATTCCAAGAAGACCCACTCGGGCTAATCAATTTCTCTAATTACACTCCATCATCGATGATGCCTAACACAAACTCTTTAAATAAAGAGGAATCGGAGCAAATGATGAGCGATTTAAGAAGTAATAGGTTGAGTTTGTTAGATTACTTGGACTTTACTTTAACAATGCAGGATGAGCCTATATATCAAAGCATATACAAAAAACTGTTAGAAAACAACGTTGATATAATAGACTTCTTAGTGGAGCAAAACGAGATTTTGAAGTATGAAGACTCTAATAATAGGGATTTATTAAAAGAAGCTAACAAGTTTGTAGAGTTCTTTGAGAGATACAAGGATAAAACTACTAACGCAGGATTTGCTCGTTGGGTTCAAGATAACGAGGGATTCTACAAAGATGTTCTCTCCAAGTATCTATTTTCATTAGGTCTATCCTCCGGTGGTAGCACAAGATTCCAACAAGAGAACATGGACAGGCTTAGAATTGTTCCAAAGGAAGCATTCGATGCTGTCGCTAAGAGGTTAGAAATGACAGGTCTTAGTCCAAACTCTGTCGTAACAGACAAGCAAGCTTTTGTTAGAGGATTAAGAGATGCTAATAAAGAGAACAGGTCACAAGCTGTAGCTAAGAATGTTTATGGGTTCACTCTTGATAATACAGTATTCATAAATAAGGACAAACTAAACTTCAATACAGCTATACACGAGTTCGGTCACTTGTGGGCAGCTTGGGCGAGAGATGTTAGAAAAGACCTTTATGATAAAGGTAAGGAGTTGGTTAAGGACTCTAAATATATGGATGAGGTTAGAGAGAAAGCTAAGAATCCAAAGAGTGTTTATCACAACATGAATGATGAACAACTAGTAGAGGAAGCCTTAGTAACAGCGATAGGTGATAGAGGTGAAGCATTTATAAACGAGAAGAAAAAAGAAGGGTTCTTAGATTGGCTACAAGACCTATGGGATGCGATTTCAAAAGCTGTTGGCCTAACTCAAATGTCAACAGATGCTGTCCAAAATCTAACTCTAAATGAGTTCGCACAAGCAGTGGCAATCGATTTATTGAAAGGAGATACATTCCAATCTGCCCCTTATACGATTACAGCTCTTACAGATCCAATGATTGCTAAGAGAGAAGGTAAGATGGTTAATGTACAAACCATAAGACAAATCCTTAAGCAAGCTGGAACTAAGCAGATAGAGAAGGATATCATCGAAGAGGTACTTGAGCTGGAAGGATTTAAGGGTAAAGATAAAATACCTTTTGATGACTTCAAGACTCAAGTTAACGTGAGAGTTATGCCTCTTACAGTAATAGAGTCAAAGTCTTACTCTTCTTACGGTTCTGAAAATGTCGGTACAGAAGCCGATAAATTCGTTACGAATATCTACAACACAGATATAGATCACGGTATAACCGGACATTTTTCAGCAGATTTTAGGGACGAAGAATTAAAGCAACAAGACTTAGAGATAAGATTAATTGATTCCACTAACGGTGCTAAATTTGCTGTAGTAAGAAAAGATGTTACCTTGACAGAAGAAAACCTACAGGACAACGTATTTAATCTATTCTCAATACATGAACAAGCAGAACAATGGATAAAAGATTATAATAAATCTTTACCTATTAAAAATCAAGGTTTATTCGGACATACTCGTGTTTGGACAGATACAGAAAATAAAGATGTTTTCGTAGCTGAATTACAATCTGATACCTACCAAAAGAAGAAACTGGATGATGCGATAATGACGAATTACAATATGCATCCTGAACGAATAAATGAGAAACAAAAAGAGTTTTGGGATAAATTATCAGCTGTAAGGACGCTTAATACTCAAGTGACTCTTGCTAAAGAAGTCTATGATGAAGGTAGGTTCTCTCCAGAAAGAAAAAAATACTTAGGGATTGGGGTCTTATCAAAAGAGATTTCAGATTTTGTTTCAAGAAGCAAGCGTATACCTCTTGATAAAAATCACAAAGAACTATTAGATAACTATGTAAGATTATCTGAAGGTAAAGACATAGAAATGCCGTCTTTCGATGATTCTGAAAGGGTAAGCACAGACACACAAAGACTTTTCAGTAATGGAATATTTGTTGTAGAGGAAAGCGGAGGAACAGAAGGGGTTTATAGATTACCATTTAATTCAGAAATACAAAAAAGAACAACAACGTTTAGAACTATAAACTTAACTAGAGAAGACTTTATAGCTAATGGGCTTGAGAATGAAGAATATCTTACCTCTCCTGATCGTAATCTTATGGAAATTCTTGGTGCACTTTCAGAAAACGATAAAAGATATATTTTCTCAGAAAAAATGATTCCTGATTCTTTTGTGGAGATTATAAGGGGATTAAGGGGAGAGGGTATAACTGTTTCAAGGATAAAAGAAATACTATCAGACTACCAAGTAATTAAGGATAGAAAAGAACTTGTAGATTTAGTAGATAAAATAAGTGAAATTTACGATAGAGTCAGTAGTAGTGTTGGATCTATTGAACGAGGTCAATTGACAGATGCACAGATTCTTAGAAAACAAATTACCAAAGCGCAGTCTGAAAATAGTTCTAATCTCGAAAATCTAAAAAGAGATTTAAAAATTTACCAACAATACACTTTAGAAGGATATAAGAGTAGCAGACTATCAACCTTAATTGAAGAGTTAGAAGCGCTACCACAAGACAAAGTGATAAAGTTAGGAAAAGTAAAAAAATCCGAGTATGTGCTTTCAAGAGACTTAACAAAATTAGATGAGTTCGGTCTTTCAGAAGCTAAAATGGATAAACTTAGTGGGTCTAGAAGTATGAAATCTTCAAATCTAAATGTACTGTTTGAATTATTCAAGGAGTCTTTAAGTGGAGTTATTGATCCTGAAACTTACAAAGAGCACTATATTGGAAACAGAGACAAAGGTAAATATGTAGCCGGTATATTAGACAACATGCCTGTAAGAGATAAGCAGTTCGTTGCTCATAGGAAGAACTACACAGATAGGCTTCTAAGGGAAGAGATACGTAGGAATGCTGAAAAAGGTATGAAGACCTTATCAATACCTACACCAAGAACACTTGCTCTAATTGAAGGCTACATAGAAGATGAAGGCCAAATGCCGTATACAATAGATGGTAGAACGGAGGATGATAAATCTGATCTTCAAGCCGGAGATGAAATAGAATATATTGGAGAGAACTATGTTGTAGTAAGAGCGTATGGGGGAGATGATACAATAGATGTGGCCGACATGAGAGAAGTGTATGAAAAAGGAAAACAATCTGATTTTGCAGAGGTGCTTGCAGAGTCTGAAAAGGATTCACTCATGTCAGAGTTGGAAGAGTTTTTTAGAAAAAATTACAGAACAGTTGACTCTATCTATTACGCTGATAGACCAAGTATGTCTAATTATGAGTTTTCTGATAACCTTTTAGAATCTCCTATAGGCCTAATAGAATCTATAGAAGGCATAGGGTACACTATAAAAGGTACAGACGAGATAGCTGTATTTTTACCAAAGTCTAACAACCCAACAAAGAAACAGGCAGAGGATGCACTCAAAGACATTGTTAAAGACATGGCACAAGAGTATGATGAAGAAATGCCTTATAAATTCAGATTTATTGAAGGAACTCTAGAAGAGAAATATGAAGCTAGAAAAAAGTTGCAAGTACTGAACATGATGGACCCTGATAAGAAAGACAAGGAGGTTCAATCAAAAATAGAAGCATTGAAAAATGACATTGATAATAGCTCAAACTTCATATATGACATCTCAGAACTTCATCCCGAATTAGATGCTTCAAAACAAGTAGGTTATTATGACGGACTTTCTCTTAGCGATGTAGCAAAACCAGTAGGAACTACTATTTATGGAGCAACAATATATGAAATCGACTTGAATGATAGTAACTTAAAAGAAACTGTAAAAGAGCATTTTAAAAATAAGTACAATAAAGAAGATAGTATTTATGACTACCTATATGACCAAGGATATAGTGTACATATAGATGTAAGAGACGGAGAAACCTACTTTACAGCAGTTGACAAAAGAGGTATGGGAACTCAAAATCTAAAACAACCTAGTGAATATGAAACTCAATCCATTGAAGATTTTAAGATAGAAGATATGCAAGGGTACGAGAAGACTATCCTAAAGAAGTATGAAGAGTTAACTAAAAAGTTCAAAAAAGAAAGGCCTGATGCCGAAATTATAAATGATGCAAATGGTAACGAATGGTTAAAAACAAACCTAACCGAAGATGACGGAGCCAAGCCTGTTGTTGCTTTCCAAGAAGAAAAGACAAAAGACTTTGAAATAGCCGGAGAAGCTATTAGACAAGTTGACAACCTTAGAAAACTTATACCAGAAAACATTCAACAGAAGTCTCAAATACTATCCGGAAAAAGAGAGTTGACAGAGGTAGGTAAGAAGATGGGTGTAGAAGACTACAAGCCTAACAGAACAGACCTTGAAGTGGTTTCTATATTCTTGACTGGTAATAGATTCAGAACGCTAGACGAAAGAGAACAAAACAGAGTATCGCAATGGGCTGATAATTGGTTGAATGACGCATTTATCGATGAGAAAAAGTTTGATGAGTTAGCTGAAAACTATGAAGATGAACTTGGAACAGACTTATTTGCAACTGAAGAAGAAAAACAAAGAGAGTCAGACATCACAATGGGATTGATAGATTTATCCAAAGTTGGCCGAGATGAGTTTATAATCGATTTCTTCAAAGGTGACCTATTTGAAGCAGCTGAAGAAGCTCGTAGAAGAGGCATGATAAAGATACCACAATCTATCATCGATAGAGCAAGAGAAAAGTCCGCAAAAGAAAATGTGGAAAACATCTCAACTATTTTTGATTCTCAGTTAGAATTGTTAAATTTGTATACTCCTAAAGAAGGAAACGATATTCGAAGAGACATAGATAGTTGTGGAGGATAACAAGGACAAAAATAAAATTATACTGAAGAGATCGGCATTACCAGGAGTGGACATGTCGATTTCTGATTTTACTCAGATACATACCATTAAGGTTGTTTGGAGTAAAGTGACCAAGAAGATGTATAAAGAATACAAGCAGACTTTCATCGGTCTGAAAGACAAATTAGATGCAGGAGATGTTATAAGAGTCGGAAATCTTGGCTTATCATACAGAGTTATAAAGTTATCAAAATTCACAGAGAAAGAGGGCTTTATCCATAGAGTCCAAAGATTAGATGGGAACTCAACAACTCTCACTGACATTAACGCTATAGAATTAGGAGATAAAGTCAGCATAACAAGTAGAAGGTCTTTTGAACAGATGATAAATTATGCTTGTTCAATGAGAGAAGAAAACCCAATAGAATCTACAATAAATCCCTGCGATGAACCTAGTGTTTGTGATAGGGAGTACGAAGATATACAAGTGTTTCAATATGAATTTTGTTCACCAGGGTCAGAGACTTCAGGATACGATTCTGTAGAAATTACTTACAAAAATGAAGAAGGGGTATCTACATCTGTAACAGTATCCGGATGTGTATTTGATGGTAAAACTCCTTGCCCTGGTGTGTGTGTTGGATTTTGCGCTCAATATGGCACTATATTAATTGACTTAAATCAAACTCCTGTATATGCTTCAAACGAAGATTGTCCAAATACAACACCATGTACCCAAGAACCAAGATTAACAAAAGTAGGAAATTGCCCTCTCTAAAAACAACAACTAGATTATGGCTTGTTTAATAAATAGAACTGAAGACGGAAAGATAAACAAAGTAATGACTCCTACAGGACAAGAGTCTAAACTGTTTAATGCTATTCACGGAAACATATTTCTAGCTGATACTGATACATCCGTTAAGATTCTTGAGAATGCTTATTCTGAAAATGTCGAAAAGGTTTTTGAGGGACAAGATAATTATAAGTATCGTACAGGCGAACCAAAACTGTTCTACCAATCAACTACAGGTAAGGAGTATGATAACTTAGAGGAACTCCTTATCAATGAAGACTTCGGGCAAGTACATATGGGATTCAAAAATCCGAAGAACGATGAGTTCATGCCTATTACCAAGTTCACAACTAAGGGTAGTGAGAAAAACGAGTTCCTACATTCAAAGGTTCGTGAAGGATTACTGTCTGCTGAAAGAGAACTAGGCCCGGACGGAATCACAAGATTCAAAGGTAAAGGTGAATTCACAACAACAAGAATCGTTACAGCTATAAAAGTAGCTGATGATTTAGCTGCCGAGACCGGCAATGGCCGTGTTAAGATGTACGATGATGGTACAATGGAAGTAGAGTTTGCAAAAGGCTATACCGAAGTTGATAAACCTGACGGCACTGTTGAAGTTATTAGGACTGAAAACATTCCGGAATACTTAGCAGAAAACCCTGAAGTAGAGAACGCTACTGATCTTATGATTGAGTATACGGTCCTACACAACAACCCTAGACCACTCACAGCGGAATCAAGAAAGGAGGAATCCGTAGAATCAGATATACCAAAGCTTCATAAATCCCTACAAAATTTTCTTAAGAGTTTAGGGTTCTCCACAACTACTTTAGAAAAATACAGGGAGAACTACAGAACGAAGTACGGTAAAGATCCGGATATTAACGCATTAGCTGACCTTACAAACAAGATAGTAGCATTCAAGGATGGCAGAATACCTTTGGAGGACTTATCGGAAGAGGTGGCTCACATTGCAATCGAAGCCTACAATGATCAGGCATCTATAAATGAAGTACTTCAGAACATTCATCTAACACCGGAGTATGAAGAATTCTACGAGTACTACAAATCTAAATACTCACCGTTCTTCAAAGGAGAGAAGCTAGAAAATAGAATCAAGAAAGAGATACTTGGTAAGATACTAAAGAGAGAATTCCTTACTAGATTCAGCGAGCAGAATAAAACAGAAGAGCAGAAGTCTCTAGCAGAGAAGCTTAGAGGTATTTGGGAGTGGTTTGTGAATAGGCTATCTATGATGGTTATGCCAAGCCATACTAGAGCTCTCCAAAAGTTGAATCAAGATATAGCAGATAGCGTCCTTAATGAAAACATGGAGGACTTCCAAGCGGAGTTTGAAGCTGGGATAAACTTCTACTACAATGCAATGGACAACAAGTCTAAAAGCATAGAAGATGAGTTAGCTATGTCTCGAAGAATCGTAGAAGACCTTTATTCAAAGGCTCTTGACACACCAACAAATAGAGCACAATTAGAAAGACTTAGTGAAGTAAATGGATTCATAGATGTTTTGAGCTCCGTAAATACAATTGTTGGTATTGCAGAGAACCAAGTAAATATTCTTCTATCAAATGCCACAGAAGCAAATGCTAGAGGTGAGGTATTATCCACAGCGGATCAAAACAGATATCAAGTATTAAAGGAGAATCTTATCCCAACAATCGAAAACATTATATCAAAGCTACCTAAAGCTTCTGTAGATATGAATGTTGAGGACGAACTATTGTTGGAGCGTATGAAGAACATCATAAGCATATCTGAGAATATCCCGGTAAAAATGTCAAGGGTATCACCTTTGATTAATGCTGATAAGGTTGCTTGGGTTGATAAGATGCTACTCAGGATAATCGATAAATTCCAGCTCAACGACAAGCAAAAGAAAGAACTTGTTAACAGCTTAGACGGAACATCTCTATCAGACATAGGATGGTTAGGGAAAACTTTCGGACTATCAAGCCACAGTAAGAACTTGGCTATGCAGCTTATGTACCACACAGTTACAACTATCGGTGCTAAAGTGAACAGGAGATTCAACAACATCTTCAACAAAGAGATTAAAGAGATAACTGATAGGGGGCTAGAAAAACACCAAAGGTCTATCATATACAGAGATGAGAATGGTAAACCTACTTTCTACTACTTGTCTCCAAGAGACTACGCAAGGTATGACAGAGAGTTAAGAAACTTCGAGAATCAAAAGATAGCAGAACTCACTGATTTATCTGTGGAAGAGGTGGAGTCAAGAAGAAAAGGAAAAGACGGGTTAAAGCCTAATGAGATAATAAAGGATGAAACGAATTATCAAGACTACCTAGAGACAGTTAAAACTTGGAAGAATGAAGTAGGACAGGAGAGAAGGTTTACGGATAAGTACTACGAAGACCGTAACAGAAGATTCGATTCCGCAAATGTATCTCAAATAACTAGACAATATTTATCTACAAAGAACTTAGGGAGACTATCAAGAAGGAGTAAGTATATTAATCCGGATGGAACTACCGATTTGAGTAAACAAACAGAAGCAGAAAAGATAGAGGACAGAAAGGACTTCAAAGATCACCAAGCTGCTAAAAGCCCATACGATTCTACAGGTATATTGAAGCCAGGTCTGAAGGTTGTAAATATAGAAGACCTGTCGGCAGAAGAGATGCTATCTATCCCGGTTGACATAGATTCTGACTACAAAGGCGATGTTGTAATATTAGAGTCAGGACAAGATATAGAGACTCTTTCAAGTGAATCTAGAATAGCACTAGACCTGTTTAATCTAGATATGATTTATAGAGCAGAGTTAAAGGACAACTCAAGAACTAATAAACCTATTGAGAAGTTTACAGATAACATAAAAGAAATCGAGCAAGACGGAAAGTCTGCATACGATTGGCTTATGTCAAATGCAAATTTAGGTTTGGCTTCTTCGTTCTATGAGAACATGGGAACATCTGAATCCTATATGGACAGAGCGAAAGAGTATGTAAAGTCTATTGAAGACCCCGAAGATAGACTACTAAAAGAGGTGCTTTTAGAAAAGCTTAAGAGTGCGCAAAGTACAAGAAAGAATCTATTGAAACAGAATAGAAGATCAGATAGCACTATAGAGACAGATGTTCATCACATGACAACTCAAGCTAGACAAGCGCTACTAGAGTTAGACGAGGAAATATCTGACATAAGAATAGCACTAAGTGTTCCATTTGAAGAATCAGAGGAAGCGGAAGAGACTGTGCAGTATTTTGAGCAAGGCCTAAACGAAGACTACCAAAGAATGCTTACGGAAAGCGGTAAGTCAGAATATGACTTCGCACTACAGCACATGTCAAGACGTAGCAGAGTTAGGACAGAAAGGTTTGGACAGCAGATTGAAGACTTTGTTAATGGAAGGAAGTCATATCTAGATCAGGCCTTTGATAACTTTGTTAACGAAAGTTTTGAGAGAGGGCTTATACCTGAAAACGCAGGACCAAAAGAAATGATTAGAATCCTAAAGAATGAGTATGCAAAAAGAAATTTGGCTACGTATTTCAAAAGATTCCAACCTACTGGTTATACAGAGATGCTAAATGCAATGAAGTCAGGTGAACTTAGTATCGCTGATATCCTAGATGAAAACAAAAGACCTGGACTTGAGGCACAATATGAAGCTCTGAAATATTTGGAGATAACTCCGGAGTATTCTTGGAGTGAAGATGTGAATAATGAAGAATACATAAATCCAAACTTCAAAGCCAAAGGCCAAAGAACTCAACCTAAGTTCTTGAATGATGAGTTCTTTGAAAGATATGGTATAAGCAAGGAAGCTTACCTAGAACTTGAAGACGAAGATATTTCTAAGCTAAAACCAACAAGGAATCAAGATGAATTTGATTTACTTGTAAAGGTGACTAACCTAAGAGAGATGTCTCTAAAAGAACAAGGTGATGATATTACCGGAAATAAGTATTTGAGACCGCAGATTTCAAAAGACAATTTTGAAAAGGTACTTGATGCCCATAAAGGAGGTTTAGGTTCTAATATTAAAGACTTCTTCACGGATATGGCCAAATCAAAAAAGGATGAGAAGGACTATGGTGAAGAGTTATCAGATAGTGGTGTAAACATAAAGGTTGTTCCTAAGTATTATCAGGATTTTTTGGAAGACCCTTCATTAGTAACAGAGAATGTTATTGAAGCTGCAATGGTAGATTTAAAAGCAGCAATCAGATACAGAGAGAGGCTAAACTCTGAAAGAGATATAAAAGCTATTGAGTACAGGATATCTCAACAGAGGTTTAAGAATTCTGGCGGTAAAGGTAGAAAGTCTAGAATACTAAAAAGAGGAGAGGTCTCAGGATACTATGAGAAAGCTCAAGAGATGGCTGATTACCACCTTTATGGTATTAGGCAGAACAGAAAAATGATAGTTAATTTATTTGGTAAAGAAGTTGATTTATCTCAGCTATTCAACACTATAACAAAAGGTGTAAGAAATCTAAACCTCAAGTTTAATGTAATAACAGACTTAACATCTTATACAACCGGTGTGTTCAATAATCTTGTAGACACTTTAGCAGGAGACTACTACCATGTTTCAAGTGCTAAAAAAGCTTCTAAAAAGTTACCAAAAATGGTTGCAGACTATTTGATGGAGTCAGGTAAAATGGCAAAAAAATCAGAGCTAGGCCATTTGATGGAGTTTTATGGTGTATTTGATCCGTTAGATAGAGTTGATGAGTCTACAAGAAATAGACTCCTAAGATCAGTGGCTAAGTCAGGTTACGCAGCTTCTAAGTTAGCTAACTTACCGGTTACACCAAAGAATATGCTGACAATGCTTTATGACCACAAGTTTTACAATGGAAGGTTTGTCGATTTCAACACTTTTTCTAGAGCAATGAGAGCCGAGAAAAAGGATATAGTAAAGAAAGAAATTGAAGCATTGTGGGAGATGAACACCGAGACTTTGTACAGCAATCTTGAAATAAACCCAGATACGGGTGTAAAATTCAATGAAAAATTCAAGCAAAAGTTCCCACAAAATACAGAGAACGAATTCGACCAAATAAACGAAGAACTGATATCTAAAATCGCACAAGTCAATCAAAGTGTTGATGCTATTATCTCAGAGGGGGACCAAATTGCTGGTCAGAGAGATGCGCTAGTAAATGCTACCTTAATGCATAGAGGTTGGTTTATAATCAATATGACAAGGAAGTTTAAAGGTAAACATTTTAATATAAGTACCGGTCAAATTGAGAAGGGGCATTATGATTTTATGTTAAGACTTTTTGGCAACTCATCAAAAGAAGAATTAAAAGCCTTCGAAGAGATGTCTAGACAAGCGGAAGGAAGAAACTTAAAAAGATTTGGTTTTGATGCCGTTGGTATAGCTATCCTTTCAATTCTTACACACCTTCTTTTAGGAGCAGATGATGATGATGATACTACCATAGAAAATTTAGCACAGCTTATTACACTTAGAACTTTGAATGAAAGTGTTTCTCAATCAATTATCGGTCTACCTGGTTCTGTAGAAGAGATATACACAGAACCTGTGATACAGTTTAGAAACATAAAAGACGGATTCGAGGGGCTTTTTAACCTTAAAGATGAAATAAAAAGAGAGAAACTGTTCAAACAATTCTTGCCTTATAAAAGATACAATCAACTTAGAGATATTGATAGACAAATCGATAGTTATCTACACTTTAACGGTCCTACAAACGAAGAACAATACTTCAGCACATTATGGTATCCACTTGTTCCAGCTAGAGGAAAATCAAAATAATTCTTTGAGTTGTACTATTTTTTAATTATATTTGCTTCATGTCAAAAACAGATTATAGATATGAAGCCTCTACCCTAGCATCTCTAGGTATATCAGTAATTCCTGTAAAGACAGACGGTTCTAAGCTACCTAAAATCAGGTGGAAAGAGTACCAAGAAAGGATAATGTCAGAAGAAGAAATCGATAGACATTTCTTTGATTGTGGAGGTGTTATAGCAATAACAGGTGAGGTGTCAAAGCTACTCTGCATAGATTTTGATTTAGACAAGGAATTAGAATCCGATGACTACTGGAGTATGTTTATGAGTCGTGTTCCTGAAGAAATGAAAAGGCGAATGCTTATCAATAGAACTAGGTCCGGTGGGTTTCATGTTTGGCTGAGAACTGATTACGAAGATAAATCTAGAAAAGTCACACACAGACCACTAACAATACCTGAGCTCGGAACTAGATATAAAGTGCTACTAGAGAATGGTGCTAACGAGAAGACTGCCAGTACTATGTTACTCAAAAAACCTGTAGAGTGCGTTATAGAAACAAGATCAAAAGGGAGTTATGGTGTATTTATACACGAGCAATACTCAAGGTTTTATGGTAATAAGCTGAGTTATTTTACTAAAAATGAAGTAGAATTTCTTCTTAACATAGGGTACAGCTTAGATTACAACTTCAAAAAACAGAAAGTCTACACCGGAAAAGAAAGTTCGTACAAGATAATATGCAAGTTTAACGAAGACGCTAAAGCTAGTGGTATAGTTGAGTCTATAGAGAAGTCAGGATTATTTACTCTTTATGACATTGACAATAACGGAAACTATCGCTTATCAAGAGTAGGTTCATCAAGCCCCTTCTCAGCTTATGTATATGGAGACACCGGTGTATTTCATATATTTGGCTTGAATCCATTCACAGAAAACGATAATAATACTTTGTCTCCATTCGAGACATTTTGTATTGTTAATAACCTCACCGAGTATGAGGCGGTTAAGAAACTAGAAAATTCACACTACAAATGAAACAACTACTAACTAATATATTTATACTGTTTTCAATAACAGTAATAGCTCAACCTTGGTCACCTGATGGTATTTGTGATTTTACAAATGGCCAACAATGGAATAATGGAAACTCAAAAGGATGTGCATGTACTTGGTATGACACAGACGGTAATCTAAATTGTGCATTTGGTGATTGTGGGCAAAATGCTATTCTAGAATGCGTCTACGATTGTAATGGAGAAAATGGCTATGCAACTGATCAGCAACCTAGAATTTGTGATATAAATTCAGTTCCAATATGCTGGTTCCAAGGCAGTGGTTCAGCTGGGCAATTATTCTGTGAACAAGTTCTGCCTGCATCGTTCCTGTATCTTAGAGGCCACAACAATGGCTCAAAGAATATTATTGAGTGGGCATCTTTATCTGAATACAATACATCTCACTATACTATATTCAAATCAATAGACGGAGTTACTTTTGAGGGCATAATTTCTCTTATAGCAAACGGAAATACATCTGAGATAAGTACTTACAGAGCGATAGATTTAGACATTGAAGATATGACTTACTACAACGTAAGACAATACGATATTGATGGTACTGAGTGGGATTTTGGATATGTAGTAATAGATAAGTCTTTAGATGAAGTGTATAAAGTTATAAATATGATTGGTCAAGAGGTGGACATAAATACACCTGGCATAAAGATACTGATATACAAAACAGGTAAAACTATCAGAATATATTGATACAAAGAAAACTATATAGTTGTGAAATACCCGGCTGTAGTTCAAAGGTAGCAATTAGGTCAACAATAAAGACAGGTGAGTATAAAGGTAAGAAAGCCTGCCCTGGTTGCAAACATAAAATTGAAGGTGCTAAATCGCCTAAAAAAAGGCTTAAACCATTCAATCAAAAAACTAAGGACAAACGTAAAGCCGAAAGAGCTGGTCTTCCTAAATTTTTCAAAGACTCTATAAAGGATTTAGTCAGCAATCCTATATGCGCTAATTGCGGAAGAAAAATAAATGCAGAGTATATGCCTGTAATGAACATAGCTCATATACTATCTAAGTCAATATACAAATCAGTTATGGCACATCCAAAAAATTTCATATCTTTGTGCGCTTATAAAGACAATCCTGACGGAAGTAGCTGCCATTATGATTTCGATAACAATATTCTTGATCGTCCGAAAATGCCTTGCTTTAAGGAAGCAAAAGAAAGATTCTATGACCTCAAAGACGAAGTTATTGAAAGAGGGAAAGAATACTCTACATACATTGAAAATTAATTCAAAACAAATATATGAAAGTAAACGTAAAAAAGTTACATCATTCAGCAGTAGTTCCAAGCTACGCAAAACCGGGAGACGCAGGTCTAGACTTGACTGCGATATCCGTTAGCTTTGATGATGAAAATGGAACAATAGATTATGGAACAGGTTTAGCAGTAGAAATACCTGAAGGTCACGTAGGTCTAATATTTCCAAGGAGCTCGCAAAGAAAAAAGGATTTAGTTCTAACAAATCATGTAGGTGTAATCGATTCCGGATATAGAGGAGAAATAAAATTTTCGTTCAAGCCAACAATTGAATATTGGGATGTACTGTCTAATGAAAAAAAGTTTTATGATTTACTAACTCATGGTGTTTTTGCCTTCTATGAAAGAGCAGTAGACGAGCATTATGATTACGGTAAACAAGCCTCTACATACGCATTAGGGGATAGAATAGGCCAAATAATTATATTACCATACCCAAATGTAGAGTTCAACATTGTTACTGAACTAAGCGATACCGAGAGAGGGGAAGGAGGTTTTGGTTCTACTGGTAAATAACTATTAAAGGTAGGTCAACCTGTGACAATGGAGGGGTTATGAATGTTAGGTGCATAGTGCTGAAAGCTAAGGCAGCCCCTCCACTACCGATTCAATAAATATTCACAAAAAATTGATTTTTATATAACTTTTAACTATCTTTATAAAGTTTTATTAGAAAATTTTAAATTTTATAATTTTATGTACTTAAACGTTGGGATGATGGATAAGTATCAAGTTGATTGTTATGGCGTTCTAATACTTCAATTTGCAAAACAGCAAAAGAATGAAGACTTAGGGAGCAGGATAAAATCTCTTGGTAAATCAAATATTTCATTCTTGGAAGAAATAGGTCTTCTAAAAAAGATTAAAGGTAAAGCTGGACAACTTGAAGAGTCTAAACTACGATTGACTAAAAAGGGCTCTAAAGTTTTAGAGGACATTGAAACACCAGAGATACTACCGGAAGACTTAATCCTTTTTGATTGGATGTCTGATATATACCTAAAGTTAGGAAAAGATGTAGGCAATAAAAAGAAGACAAAGATGTACATCGCATTGTTCCGATCACATAGTGGCATAGAGAAAAATTGTCTAGCTACACTACTAGAACACTTTGTGAATGACGAGGATAACATGGAATATAATATGAAACTAGAGTTCGCATTCTTTAAACCTACAAATGTGTTTCAAGTTAAGTTTGACCTTGACCAAAGCCGTTTGTACTCCTACTACATAAAGAGAAAAGATTTCTTTGACTCCAAATTTGAGAAACTAAACAAGTCAGTAGCATGATTGGAAGTAATAATTGGAAAGAAGATATAGACTCTATAATAGAGAAAGGGAATAAGGGAGCTGTACTTGAGGCTTGCGAAGAGATAAAGGCTATTCAGAGAGGGGAAGTGCCTCCTATACTAACCGGAATCAATCACTTAGATAAGAATCTCCCTTCAGGATTAAACAATCAGTGGGTTTTTTACGGTTCAAGACCTTCTATGGGGAAGACACACATGGCCCAACTAATAAAGAAAAATCTACTTGATAAGTCTATAAACCCCAAGGTTGATATAGCTGTTCTGATGATGAATTGGGAGATGCAGTTAAAATCACTTTTGTTGAGGGATATGAAGTCTGCACTTAACAGAGGTATAAGGGAGATACTATCAAATGAGTTCACTAATGATGAAAGTGCTAAGGTAAACCAAGCAATACAAACGTATCTTCAAGATAATGTCCTTGATGTAGATAAAACGCTACAAGGCGTAGAATTTCTATATCTTTTAGAACAGTTTAGGAAAAAACATGAGGGCAAAGAAATAGTTGTGATAATTGATCACATACATGTTATACTTACAAAACAGGAAATAGATGAGTTCAACAGACTTTGCAATGATATAAAGAAAGCCTACACAAATGTATCTTTTATTGTTTTCTTCCAGCTTAGAAGAGACATAGAAAAAAGATGGAGAGGAGGTGAAGATGCTAAGGTTAAACTTAATCCAAAAAATTTCCTACCAAACTCAAGTGATATCTACAATACCGATACTTTATATCAATTCGCTGATGTAATCCTAACATCCGTAATACCACAAGTTGTGGATATGGATGAATATACAACGGTAAACAAGGAGAGATGCAGTCATTTATCTAAGCATTTCATAGGCGATGGGAAAGACAACAAGACAGCCAGATTAAAAGGTAGGAACAGAGTCTACTATAATTATGTTAAGATTAGAAATAATGATGACTTCGAAGCTCCTAGGATATTCTGCGATGTAATTAACCCAAGTATTGAAGACATAATAGATAAAATGTACTACAGCGAGGATTCAAAGGAAAAAGTCTCCAGAAATAAACCATCTTTTACAACCTCTGACAAAGGGAGTGATAGGCCGGTTGTTGACTTTAGCAATAGCACTTTAAACAACAGTGTGGCTAAAGGGGAAGGTTTTGAAGATAAACCTCAAAAACCATTTTAATATGAGCAGAGAGCACGTAAAAATAGTTTCAGATGCATCATACCATTACAAGACAAAAATTGGTGGATATGCATTCTGTATATTTACCAAAGACTTTTCTGAGAGGTTTTGGGGATCTTTTGAGGATAGTATTTCAAATCCAACAGAAGCTGAATTAAAGAGCATAATAAAATCCCTGACAACCCTGAAGAATATGCAGGTAAAAATAGGTAGGTTGGAAATAGTAACTGATTGTGAATTTATAGCCAAATTTTTCTCCCACAGCAAAGGAAAAAATTCGATTATAAAAGACCTTTGTAACAAAATAACTGAACATCTTGATGACTTAGATTTTACAGAAATAGAATTTGTACATGTAAAAGCTCATAAGGAAAATTTAGAATCATTCAATAATCACGCAAATAATTGGTGTGATAAGCAAAGCAGATTAGCATCAGAGATAGCTGTAAACAAATATCTAAAATCATTAAATTAGTATTGTTTTTATGTTTTTTGAAATGTGGTATGCTTGTCGTACATTTGAAGTGTACGGTTGGAATTAACCACTTGTAGAAACAGGATAAACAAGAGGCTGTCACACGTAAGACCTCAGATTTTTAAGCACCAATTTACTGCAAGCGCAATTCACTGATATACTAACCCCCAAAATTTTATTGGGGGTTTTCTTGTTTATAAGAGGTAAAATTATTAATTTAGCACCATGCCAATAAAAAGAGGAACAGACAGTAAAGGCCCTTTCTTTAGGTACGGATCATCCGGTAAAAAGTATTACTATACTCCAGGTGATAAGGAATCTAGAGATAAGGCTAGAAACAAAGCCGGGAAACAAGCACAAGCAATCAAAGCAAGCCAAAGTAGAAAATAGAAATTCAAAAACCAACATGAATTTAGAAAAGGTAATGATTGCGGACATCGAATGTGATGGCCTATTAGACGAACTGACTACATTACATGTGCTATCTGTAGCATATCAAAACGGTAATGGAGGTTGGGACATAATAAGTACAAATAATCCTGAAAAGGTGCAAAAGTTTGTCGGAAACCCTGAAAACATTATCTGTGGGCATAACTTTATATCTTATGACAAACCAGCTTTAGAGAAGTTGGGTTATGATTTTAAGGCTCAAGTTATAGACACACTTGGTCTTAGTTGGTATCTTTACAACGAATATCTTAGACATGGACTAGAATCTTGGGGAGAAAGGTTTGGAGTACCTAAGCCGGAAGTAGAGGATTGGAAGAATCTATCTTACGAAGAATACAAGCATAGGTGTGAAGAGGACGTTAAGATAAACACAAACCTTTGGGTAAAAATGCTTGCACTACTCAGAGAGCTGTACGACAATAACGAAGAACAAGTTGTATCAGTTATAAAGTACTTCACATTCAAAATGGAGTGTTTGTACTATCAAGAATCAAACAAGATATTAATCGATAAGGAAAAATGTGAAAAGAACCTAGAAATTCTTCAAGGTGTTATAGATGAAAAAATAGAGCAACTGAAGAAGATAATGCCGGAGGTTCCGAAATACGCTATTAGAAAGAAACCATCCAAACCCTTTAAGCAAGACGGATCACTGTCAGCTTACGGTGAAAATTGGTTTAATTTACTTGAACATGCAGGCTTACCTCAAGATTATGATGGAGAGATAAAAGAAGTTGTAAAATACATAGAACCAAACCCCAACTCTGACTCTCAAATGAAAGAATTCTTAATGTCACTGGGTTGGAAACCTAAGTTTTATAAAGATGGTGCTAACGGTAAAGTTCCGCAGCTTAGAGATGATAATAAAAATCTATGTCCAAACATACAGAAGTTATTCGATGTAAGACCTGAATTAAAAGCTTTGGATGGACTATCAGTCGCATCACATAGAGCAGGTTACTTAAAAGCTTTTCTAAAGTATATGGATGATGATGGCTACGCATGTGCTAGAGCCAACGGATTCACAAAAACGCTTAGATTAAAGCATGCTAATCCATTTGTTAATCTACCTAAGCCCACACAACAGTATGGGGAGTATGTAAGATCAGTTATGATAGCACCTCCTGGAAAGGTATTAGTTGGTAGTGATGTATCTTCATTGGAAGATAAGACAAAACAAATAGCTATCTATGATTACGATCCTGATTATGTAGAACAGATGAATGTTAAGGGGTGGGATGCTCATCTTGATATTGGTAAAAGGTCCGGATTATTAAATTCAAACGAAGTAGACTTCTTTAAGTGGTTTAAAAAGAAGGATAAGGATATAAATGAATGCCCTGAAGTTTATAAAAGCATGTCTGAAGAAGATATGCAAGAAGAGCATATCAGATTAACTAAAAAGAGAGCTGTAGCAAAGACAGTAAACTATGCTGCTACATATGGAGCTGGGGCTTCTAAGATATCGGAATCGGCAGGGATATCCCAAAAAGAAGCAAAGTCTGTACTAGAGGCTTATTGGGATAGAAATTGGTCTGTAAAGCAATACGCTGAAGACCGTCAGACTAAAGAAGTAGATGGTAAGACTTGGATATATAATCCATACAGTCAACTTTGGTTATATCTAACTTCAGAGCATATAAAATTTTCTGCTTGTAATCAGAATGCTGGAGTTAAAATGTTCGATCTTTGGGTATTCTTTATGATACAGGAGGGGTTAAAACCGATAGCACAATTCCATGATGAAGTCTTGCTGTGTATTGATGAAGGTAAAGAAGCTATAACTGAAAAAATACTACATAATTGTATGGACAAAGTTAACAAATGCTTTGATTACCCAATCAAATTGGAGGTTGATGTACAAGTTGGCAAAACTTATGCAGATGTACACTAAATATATAGAATTTAAGTAATCTTTTTGGAATAACCGTTTCTTATAACTATTTTAGTACATATGCTAAAAATAGGATACGTGAAAAGGTTGAAGCAAACCAGGTTTGGTAGCTCTGACTTCCACGACAAAAAGAAAAGGGAAAATTCATACGCTACTGTTATAGCCTGCTTCTTAGGATTTGAAGATGCTGAAGATAGCTTACAAATACAAGAGCATTATCCTGATTTTGATAACGATGATGATGTTACTTGGGCTTTAGCTTTTTCTAAATGGATAGAAGATCAGGGTTATGATTGGGGTAATATGGATGGTCATAGTTACGATGATTCCTGCTACATAGTTTTGGGAGTAAGTCACAGAGGTGATGCACATGCTTGTATCTACAAGAATGGCCAACTTTGGCATGACCCTCACCCAGATGGTACAGGCTTAAATCAAGAAATGTATTACGAGTACTTAGAAAAATCTAATAAGGTATTACAATAAAATTAATGCTAATCTTTTTGTACTCAAACCGTTGTTTTAGTATCTTTGCATAGAAGTATTAAAGTCTGTTGATTGCATTGTTAACCCCTACCTTAACCGGTGGGGGTTTTATCTTTCAAGAGGTCCTTTGTATGACTTAAAGGAATTTTTTGTTGTCAATGTGGGCGTACTCACCTTTGGACTTGAAAAAGATTTAACCTTAGAGGAATCGATTTGTGACTGCTTTGATATAGCAATAATTCTATCTCTGAATACAGGATCTAACCAGTCTTGGTTTAGAAGGAAGGAGATATACCAAGGCTTTGTTTTACATATGAATATAACCTTTTTGTCTTTATATTTTCCAAATGGGAATGTCATATCATAATCGATATCTTTATTCTCATCAAGCAAGTCTCTCTTTGTTATTGGAGGGTTATCTAAGTAAACTGACGTTACTAATCTATCTTTATTGAACACACACCAACCATGTCCTGGAAAGTTTTCTATGACTAAGTTCCTTGGGTGACCTAGCCTCTTCAAGTTGTTACAGTAATCAATAAATAGAAAGTTTTTCTTCCCCTCTGATATCCTTACACCACGACCATATATTTGATATAAAAGCGACAATGAATTTGTTGGTCTACCCATTATTATACAATCCAGCTTAGGGTAGTCAAATCCGGTTGTAAGTATACCATAATTAAATAGTACTTGTATTTCACCTGACTTAAACTTATCTATTATTTCTGTCCTATTTTTATTAGTAATTTTATCTGTTAAATACGCACTTTTAGGGATATAATTACAAAACGTCTCACAAGTTTCTACACTATCTGTGAATACAAGTATCCCCTTCCTAACTCCGGAGCTCTGTAAAGACTTTATTCTTAGGTATATATTGTTGTTTATACCATTTTTCTTCACAGTATCTTTTACGCTATCCTCAGTAAATTCTGTTCCACTTGAATTAAGTACTAATCCGGTTTCATCCATCTCCCACTCTTCATCTTGAGATGGACACCAAAATTTCCTATCAATCATTTCGGATATTTGCGTTATATGTATAAAATGTTTAAAGTACCCCGGTCTAGTCCTATTAAGCATAACTAACTTACTTCCAGCTCGATCACTCTTTAATCTGAACGGTGTAGCTGTAAGACCTATAACCTTATCGGGGTTTAATTCTTTTATGAACTTAGAAAACATTGAATCTGCTTTAGGGCTTACCTTGTAGTGACACTCGTCTATTATAACTAATTTAACACCCCTGTCTTTAAATTTTTTAGCAACAGATTTTATGCTTGGCAGTATAGCATATGTAACGTGGCCTATCTCCTTTGAATCTACCCCATCAGAATACAATGAAGCTTCTCCACCAACAATTTTAAACTTCTCATAGTTCTGTTTTAAGAGCTCAATGGATGGTTGAAGTACCAATATTTGATTTGGATATCTTTTAGCTGTTTCAGCTATTATCCAGCTTTTTCCTGCAGCTGTAGGAGCTACAACAACACCAGGTTTTTTATCATTAGAGTTTATGTAATCTATGCATCTACTTACAGCTACTTCTTGGTAATCTCTTAGGGTATAATTCATTTATTTTCTCCTAGTCTTTCGTTTATTTTTTCCCTAATTTCAGGATATCTTTGTTCTATAACATATTTCATAGCTATTGGAATAGGTTTGTCACCATGTATAGGCACATCTAATCCTGTATCCTCTTCTCCAAAATTTATCTTCCTAAGACGCTCTCTATATATAGTCAGATTTTTTAAGACTTCAGCTTGAAAAACCATTTCTGCTTCCTGCTTTGCCTCTACATTTTCATCATCCTGATCAAACTTTGTCCAATCAAATCTTTTGTCAACAGATTCGTATCTATCTTGTAAAATGTAGTAGAATTTAAGGAATAATTTGACAGCATCTTTAACCACCGGATGGTTTAAATCCTCTTTAGCTATTGCATGTAACTTAACTAATGCATTTATATTCCGGTCATTAAGTATATTCTGAACAATATATTTCTTCTCTCTTTTATCCAAGTTTGGTATCTTAGACCAATCTAAATTTTCTATGAAATTTATTTCTTTCTTAGCTGCAGGAACAGTTAAATCTAAGTGGTCCTGTATTTTTTTATCTAGTTCTCTAGCCATCCTTAAAAGTTTTAGTAAAAATACGCAAAACAATTGACAAAAACAAGAAAAGCCCCCACTAAATGCGGAGGCTTACTAAGTAGTAGTAATTGATTATTAGCTTTTAAATGCAAGTAAAAATTCTCTAACACCAATACCAAATGCTATACCTGCGTAAAGCACTTCACCTTTTACCAGTAGACCTAATCCAACTAGTCCTGATAAAGCTGATCTAAACCAAGCTGAGTTAACAACTGCTTTTACTTTTTCCATTTTTATTTATTTTTGGGATTTGAAATATTATAGGGGCAATGTTTGCACCCGTTCTTACAACAGTATCCTCTCCTTTTATGATAGGATTCTGTCATTACCATATAACCGTCTTCATAATAAAAGTCAGTAGGCAGTAACTTACCACCAAATTCTTTTACATAAGCTTGCTGTATCCAATCTTTTTCTGTAGGCACAATCATATTTCGCATTGACCGCCAGCACACGCAATCGCACCCAATGTGTCAACCTCTGTGTATCTAGGCTCAGTTAATATTTCTGTGAAGTCGATAAGTTTGAATCCTTTACTTATCTTACTCCACTTATGCCACAAGTGAACATCTTTCATACAGTAGACCATTTCGTTAAGATCACCCTTAAAGTAGTTCTTAGCCATCTTTTTGGCTCTCCTTACAAAGTCTTTCTTAAGTAGTACTTGAGTTCTATCTCCACTAAATTCTATATCCTTGTTAAGGATATGCATAGTAGCAGTCCAAAGATCACCATTGAAGTAATGAATTCCATCAACAATCAACCCTGACATAAAAATAGCACCATCACCGTATTTATTGATAAGTTCTTCAGTATTCAACACTGATGTGAATGGAGCTTGGTTGTAATCTTTATCACCGAATAATGAAAGAAAGGAAACAGCAGTAAAGTTGTCTTGATTATCAAAAACGTAATCAACGATTTCATCTTTATTATCAATCAGAACAGTGTTACTTATATTATGCTCTGTTTTTGGATTAAAGCATCTGTCTTCACGCTTACCATTTCTAACCCAATGGTTTTGAGCTAATTCAATAAGTTTTAAGTGTTTTACGCCCTGCATTTCATCTTTATACAATGTCCCTTCAGGATTAACACAAGGGATATATACAACGTAATCTGAATTTGTTGATGACCAAGCGGACTCCTCCAACATCTCAGGCTTATTAGACTCAAGCCATTTAGCTGTTTCACTATCTTTATTCAACTGCATAACTCTAAAGTATTTTTCAGAGTGTTCAGGGTGTATACCCGAAGGTGTTTGCAGTACAACTGAAGCATTTCCGGATGGTTTTGTGGTCGTTGTTCTAGCTGCTGTTTTTATACCTATTATTTTTGCAACCTCCTCGTTTGTACTTTTAACTATTTCAGCACCCTTTTTAAGTATTTCAGGGTCAAATAGTTCAATTCTAGCCATCCAACCTGTAATTGAAACACCCAATAATGCCTCTTGAGATACGATATATTCTGTCTGTTTACCCAAGTAAGGGAATTCAGTATATCCAGCTTGTAAAGTTCCAACTATTGAAGCTACACGACAAAGTTCGTAAAACTTTTCTTCATCAAACTTACCTGTTGATGTAGAACATGCACTAGCACTAATCTCATCTAAATTGCAGAATTGGAAAACAGCCTCATTTCTATCAATAACTGATTCATAGAAATTGAAACCTATCTCGAAGCATGGGTTGAACATCTCGTCTTCGTGCCCCATAAATACAAATCCGATATCATTATCGCCTTCGTTCATAGCTACGAGACTCTCAAACTCCTCTTTTGTGAACTCTCCACGTATAAGACCAACAGAGTTGTTGCTTCTAGCTCTCCAAGGATGAGTTTGTCTCCAATTACCCATCTTAGCGTTAATCATCTCTTCATCATCCTTATCGATAACGACATTCATCGCTGATCTTCTAACACCGCCAGATAAAACAGCATCGGATAAGTGCATAAAAATGTCGTAAGCTATGATAGATTTAAATGGTTTTGATTCAGAATCGCCTAAATAACCGTCTATCAAAGCCTCTATTCGCTCTAAACTTTGTTTTAGACCATCAGGACCAGGAGCCTTAAAACCACCAGTTATAAACGCTCCTTTTGGCCTAATTTCTGAAAAGTCAAATCTAATCTTGCAATTATAATATTCTTCATCTAGTGAAGGATGTTTGCAATATGAACTTATAAGTACCTTAGCAGCGTCAGCCCAACCTTCAATAGAATCTTCTACAACAAATGTTCTAGTACCATTCTCTCTAGAATCTATTGTTGGTAGTTGTTGAATAAACTTATTCTTCAAGGAAATACCAAGACCTGTACCGGATAATAGTATGAAAAACCCCTTGTTGAAAACATCTGGTGAATAAGCATATGACACACAACAGTTATATAATTTACAATTGTTTTTCAAAATCAAATCTTCTCTAAACTGAAGGTTTCTTTGGGATGCCAAAAATTCTTTATTGTAATACGGAGTTTTAACTTCTTCTAGTAGGGGATTAATAATATCTCCATATTTCATTCTGTGAGTGTTAAGAACTTTATCACAAGCTTCCTCCCATGTTTCGTAGCGACCTTTGCCTTCATCAAACTTGAGGTAGTCGCTGTAAAGTTTCAAGTCTGATAGAAATTGTTTCCCCTTATTACTCATTCGTTTTGTTTTAAAATGTTTAAAAAATCTCCGACCTAAAAAATAAGGCCGGAGGATAAAGATACGAAACCAACTATGATTCCACAAGTAAGTTAAAAGATATTAAACTACCTCAATGGATTTTTCTGATGCCTCAAAAACCTCCATAATTTTTGATTCCCTAACCATAGAGATTTCAGGATCAAACGTGATAGGATTAACTATCTCCATAACTCTCGAATAAGCGTCTTTTGCATTCTCAGCTTTACTTAAGAATTTAGATGTAACCTTCTTATCTTTTCCACTGTTGTCATCCGTTATGGTATGTTTTACATTTACTTCAAACCAACCTTCGAATGGGCTGTCTTCGTGGATAAAAATATCCTGGAAAGATGTCTTTGTTATAGCCTCCACTAGAAACTCACCTCTTATAATCTCTCCTAGGTGGGTGTAAATCTCTTCTTCAGCTCCACCAAAAGTGGGGGCGTGAACTAAGAATGATTCGGATACTCTTTTCAGAATACCGTTCTCCATTGTTCTTGTGTACTTCACCTTGCACACAAATTGATAATTGTGATTCATACTGTATATGGTTTTTAAATTTACTAAAAAAAGCCGGTGGCTACTATGCTTCACCTCCGGCTAATCTCCTTATTAGGCAGCTAAAAAGCTTGCGCTAACAGGATTCATTTCAATAACTTCTCCAGTTATCTTTCATTGATTCAATGCTTTTCGACCTCTTTCACCCTGTCAAATCCAAAAACAGCCCCATATTTTTACGTGGGTTTTCTCTAGGAGTTTTCCACGTTCATAATTGACTTGAGTGGAGCTGGAGGGATTCGAACCCTCGTCCACAAGTGCGACTAATCGCAAAGTGTAGATTAAATATCTACTGAATCAATTCCTTTTAATATCTTAAAATGTTCTTTTTCTACTTGCTTTTTAACGTGTTCTTCCATTGATAAATACATATCACTGTCGACACTCAACAAAGGCGCAAACCTCTTTTCATGAAACCCAGGTTCTTCGTAAATAACTTCACCGGCCAAATCAATTGGGACTAAGGGGTTACTTATTTCTTCTAACTTAACGGCAGGAGAGTCGTATTCTCTTATTGTATAAACCTGATCTTTCTTCGGTAAATTTCTGAAAGTATTGTTGAAATCCTCATTCGATGTATCAAAATTATCATCTATACAAACAACCTTTTGCCCAACTTTAAATTTCATGCCTTATAATATTGTGACTCGTTTAGGATTCGAACCTAAGACCGTCTGCTTAGAAGGCAGATGCTCTATCCAACTGAGCTAACGAGCCAAAAAAGGAGGTTTAAAACCCCCTTTTAATTTAGAACGATAAGCTTAATTGCTACTATTCTGTAGCTTCTTTAGAGACAACCTTAACAGAAGCCTTCTTTTTACCTTTCGAAGATTTCTTTTTTGGTCTTTCAATTTCATTAACTGTATCAACAGCATCTTCTTCCCTCTGTTCATCCAAAGAGATAGTAGCACCATTGTCAACATTGTTTTTGTGTTGCTCCATTAGCCTCATTGTCATTTCATTTACATTGTTTGACAATCCGTTTAAAGTGTTATCAATAACACCGAGTACTTGTCTAACGGAATTCATATGTTTTGATTGCTCATTTACAAACCATATGAATGAATTAAACAAAGAACCTGGAATATCAACTCTTGATTCTTTACTATAAGTTTGATCAAAGTAACCCCCTTCTTCTAGTTCTTTGAAAAGGTTATCGTACCTCTGCTCCATTTCTTTAGCTTCCTTTTCCATAAGGATTTTCATTTCTTCTTCAGACAATTGTGCTTTTTCTTCTGCCATTTTAAATTTATTTTTGGTAAAACTAATTATTATTTTTCACTTCTGCAAATTTCTCCTTAAAATTTTCTATAGGCCTTGCCCAAATCATAAAATCAGCCCCTCGATAAACAACAGCTTGAGTCCATGTATCCGCCAGCTTAAGAGGTATTATTTCAACTACCATGTAAATATCTTGTGTTCTATGATGCTTATACTTCTTACCTATCATTCCACAAAATATTTGTTGTAAAACTTGAAATACTCACTGATTTCCTTAACTGTTTTATCAGTCTTATCAAAGAATTTTTCGGCCCTTTCTGGAGTATATGGTGTATCGATAGTTTTAACATCTCCTGAGAGTCTTAAAGGCGATTTTTCCATACCGTTACCTTTCCTACCCAACATAACAACACCGGAATAAACAACGTCTTCCCCCTCTTCAATTGCAGCGTAGGTATACAGAGTTGTTTGTTGATAATCATCACTAGCGTAGAAACCTGCCTTCTTGTCTATATTTCCTGTTTTAAAATCGATTACCTCTAATTGTTCGTGTTCTTCTTCCCAACGATCTCTACGAGCTCTATCAATAAACCCTTGTATAACATACCCCATAGGTCGCTTCACAACAATTTCTCTTTCGTACTCGCAACCACCTGGCCTACCAATTTTTTGTAGAACTTCAAGATCAGATTCAGATAGCTTTCCTGTCAAGTCTTCTCCATGCTCAAACCACTCACCTACAGCTGACCCATAATCACTGAATACATTTCCGGGGTCTTCGATACCAAGGAAGTAACTAGCGATATATCTACCTCTATATAGGGGATTGTTCCAACTATCGATTTGGCTGTAGGAGATTTTTGGCATTCCTGCATGCTTTTCGAATTTCTCGTTATTGTTAGGGTTATCATATACCCTAGGTAAGTTTATCTTGATTTTAGGCATTGTGCTCTTCTTTTAATTGATTAACAAATTCAGACACCTCTTCAGCTTTCTTAGCTTTAACATCGTCAGAGTCAGACTTGAACATTTCATTATTCATATATAAGTTAGTCACCATATCTTCTAAGATAGACCACTCCTTCTTCAGGATTTTCTTACCTCTCAGCTTTTCTTTGATTCCCTCCTTTATATCGTCTGTGAACTCCTTAGTCGTAAACAATTTATGAAGAACCCCACCGCTTATAACATCTGATTCCGGTGTACCATTGGAAACATTGTCCAAGTCTATAACTTCTTCAAACTCAAATATAGGTTCATACTTGAATCTCCTAAACACATTGAAGGTAGCAATAGCATCTTTATTACAGTATCCTTTTATCCCCTCCAAGTTACCCTTAAAGTACTCTCTCCCTACCTCATCACCTACCATATCAGCTTTTGATGTTGGTACATCAAGCACATTACATAATGCTTGTAGAGAAGACCCAGGACCTTGCTTACCCATTTTCCATAGATTGTTAGTATCCATGTTCAAAGTCTCCCAAGGTTTCTTATCAGTATCGTCTAGTATTGAGGGGATAGGTAATTGATTTATAACAAACCTCTTACCTAAAAACCCAAAGTCAAACCAATTAGACGCATGCCCAATAAGCCTAAAGTAAGGACTACCTGACGAAATTCGGTTTAGGAAATCAGATAAATCTAACAACAACTCTCTTTCTGCTTCACTAGCAAACCCTTTGCATACCAGCTTTGTACCTGACTTATCTAAGAATGCTATACTTACAGCACAAATCTTTGAAAACTCAGCGTACAGACTAGCTTGCTTTTTCCATAGGTCTGCCAATTCTTCTTGTGTGGGTATTTCACCATCTTGTTTATTCTTATACTCCCAAGCATTCTGATAAGACTCTGGAAGATCATCAAATTCATCACGTAACCTTACTGTTTCTATATCTATAGCAACAACGTGTTCGCTTTTTACGGCTTGTAAAACTCTCATATTTTGTTATTTTGCATCTTTTAAATCATTATACTGAGCTTCCCTACACTCACTAGCCAATGAATCATTTAGCATCTTCATAGCATCTGACATCTTTTGATACTCTTGGTACAATCCGTAAGAAAAAGAAGCTAACGTAATAAATTCTTGGTAGGAACTAGAGGCTCCTATAATATCTCGTAATGCTGAAGTCGATGTAGCTTTTATTTTCTTTTGGAAATCGGCATCATTCTTCAATTCTATCATAGCTATAGCCCTTGCTTCTGTCTTTCTCTCTTCATGAAAAATCTTTGATTTGTTAATCTCAAATGCGAGAGCATCTGTAAAATCTCTAAACAAGAAACTTAACTCCATTCGAAGTTCGTGTAGAGAATTGTAAGGTCTTGGGGTAGGAATTTCCCTGTATCTGTCGGAAATGTTTTTGAATTTTCCTTTCAACTCTTCCATAGTGTCTTTTAATTCCACTAAGTGAGAGTAATTTTGAGACAGGTGTAGTACTTCTGCCACCTTAACCAAGACTTCTACAGCCCCTTTTTCATCATTTGCTTCTATGATATTAGGTAGCAATTCTTTGGCTTTATTCATAGTAAAATCTTTTGCACAAATTTAGTAATTTCTCAGGAATTCTGCAACTTTTTTCGTGTTTAATTTATAGCTGAGTTTCTTTTTTCTATACGATGATAAATGCACTATTGAAGACTGTGTTTTTACTCCCATTATTTTGGCGATAGATTTGTTTGTTCTGTATTTTACAAACTTCCACTTGTTACTAACAAACCATTCCGCAACAAACTGTCTTTTGTCAACTATTTCTTCTTTTCTTGTTTGAAGGGTAAGATTGAACTCTTTACAAACTTGCTCTAAAATCCTATCATAGTCATTCTCGAATCCCCCTCTAGCGCCTATCCAATAGTTCCAGCTCATTTAGTTTAAATTTATGTCCATTGTTTTTTCAGCTGAGTCAAATTTGTTACCTATTACTGTTATAGTGGTATGAAACTCAGACTCTATTAACTCACCTGTAAAACCAGATTTATGTTCATCACAACCCCAACCCAAAGGCTCTGTAAATTCTCTTGATCTTCCACCACAGAAAGCCCCATTTATAAAGTACACAAAATATTTAGCATTTGATTGGCCTGAAACATATACATCTCCCTCATATATATTAGTTCCATTTTTATCATTAAGTCCAGTATATCTTGTTACTGTACCCGGATATACCTCTACTCCATCAGTGCTACCTACTGGTAAAATAAACTTGAGATTGTTAAGTGTATAAACTTCACCGTATATCCACTCACCATTGTCTTTTCTTTTTCCTCTTACTTTCATTTTAATTATTGTTGTTTTATATTTATTAGTTTTCTAAATAATTCATCATCGAATGAGTTGTCTTCTATACCATCAAAAAGATGTACGACATTACCGTTTTCTAGTAACATGACACCTGGCACATCATATTCTATAAAAAATTCTTCAGCAAAGTCTTCTAGTGATAATATTTTGTGATTCCCCTTTAAACCTGTGTAACTGTAAAAATCAGGTATAAGATCAGAAGCTTCATCAGCGAAAATGATTCTTACATCAGGTAAATTATCAATAGCACCCAGCTTTTTTCCAACTTCTTTACAATGTTCGCAATCAGGTGAAAAGAAACATAAAACTTTTAAATCAGAGTCTAAATCTTGAAAATGTTCGGAATAAGGTGTACTAGAAGCTTTTAAGCTTACTTTATTATTAGTGGACAAAGGGGATATTAAAAAAATACTTAACCCGATTGATAAAAATAATATGTACAACCTTGAAAAAGAAAGACTTATAAATATATCCATAGGTCTAAATTTAAATCTTTTAGATACGTACTGTATTAAAGAAAAAAGAACAATGTTCTTAACTATTGAAGATGTTGTACTCATATTAATTAATGATCCAAAACACCCACAATCCGATTTATTACCATTAAGAATTAAATCATAAGTTAAATAAATTGTAAAAAATACCAACAAATACCTTGATATCTTGACTGCTAAACTGAAGAATTCTTTCCTAAAAAACATTACACCAATAACCAACTCCAATGTGACTAGCATCCTTGATATGTAAGGCGCAAAATATTCGTTTATACCGGAACTTATTAAAATCTTAGATTCGAACAAAGCGAGACCTGAAGATGGACTAGGAATCATTTTACCTACTCCAGATAATAAAAATACTAATGCAATAAAAATAATAATTAATCTGTCTACTCTTTTTTGATACTTAAAAAGTATTTTTTCTATGGTATTTTTCATTTTTTCTCAGGTTTACGTATTTCTCCTAAGTGGTTCTTGATTAGACCACATACTCTACATTCTTGTTTTAGCTCTATACTGCTTACTGAAATCCATTCATGTGTGTGGTTGTTCTCAATAAACCGTACTAGCCAATCAGCTATTCTTCTTTTCATAATCAAATACTTTTTACAATTTGCTTTGTTTTTGTCAATACTATTTTACGTTACTCATCTTTGTTTTGGTTTATTATATTTTCTTTAACTTTTAACAGATATTTGTAATCTTTGCTGCCGACTTTAGACATAAACAACAGTTGATTAATAAATATAATACAATTTTCATACGCTAATTTTTTAGAATCGGCTATCTTAAGGTTGTACCGAAAGATTTTTTCAGCTTTAATTTTTGGTTGTATTTTTGTATTTATTAATTTCACTATTTAACTTTAAAAAAAATACATTCATCTTTTGGTATTCTGTACATAAGATCTTCTCCAAATCTTTGATTGGTATCGATATACACCTCTTCTTTGTACTCATCTTTGAATATCTTTGAAGAGTGGCACATCAAAGCCCACCCAGTCTCTCTACATATTATTACATAAAAGAATGGCTCTTTTTGATGCAATCGCTTCTTCCTGCCTAGAAAGGATACTGTATCAAATTTAAACGATGCTTCATCAGTAAATGGGTAACCCCACTTAAACTCTAATTCAAATAAGAATTTACTACCAGCTTTATTCGTTTCTAAATCATGGTAGAAGTCTTCTTCGTCACTAACAATCGTGTGACCTTTTGATACAATAAAATCCTTAAACATAGATTTAGCTAACGCATCTGATTCTTTATAGGCTTTACCTACGAATTGTCCGGCTCTATAACTCATATCTAAGTATTTTTTTCAACGTATATAATTATAGAAAGAATTGTAGAAACAACAACTAATAAAGTAATCATAATGTTCATATATTCTCTTAAATTAACTAACACTATCATCATAGTGTTGTACTTACTTACTTTTTGTTTTCTTTAACAGATAAGAGATTACACTATAAACCCAAGAAAAAGTAATAATAAGTAAAAGTAAACCTTGTAATTGTTTCATATTATTAAGCTGGTAACTTAAATTTTTCCTTTAAAGCTACTATCATATCATCGTAATTTTTAACCATATGAATTATAGCTTTCTTTATTCTCTCATCATCTGTAGTTTTAAGATCATGGTTTAAATGATGCTGTAATGTTCTCTGCGGAATTACTACACCAGCTTTTTCCAAAGCTTGATGAAGGTCTAAAGTACTAATTCTTCTACTCTTCATCAAATCGTACATACTTCTGTCTAAATTATCTGTTAACGGCATATCAATTGTTTTAATTTGTTATTTTATTAAGTATAGTTTCTAGAGCTTGTTCGGATAAGTTGGCCATTTCTCTTAGGTCATCTTGTACCTCTGTACCACCTAGATTAAGCTCACTGTCGTATTTATCAAAAAAATCAGCAAGTATTCTTAACCTATATGGCGGAACTTTCATAAGCGCTCTCACCATTAATTCACTATTTTCTTTTAGTGTATCCTTTTCTTTATCAGATATTTTAAATTCTTTTCCCATACAATAAATTTAGTAATTATTTTTTACATATTAGTTTTTTGATATACAAAATTTGCAATTTATAGCAGTTTAAAGAACTCAAAAATTACATCTACAGTCCAGCCGTTACCCAACATTTTGTAACGTTGGGTGTTGGACACCCCCTCCGTGTAACCTTCCGGAACTGTTTGTAATCTTTCACACTCTAATGGGGTTAACTTTCTGGCCATCTCACGTTCACGATCTAAAACCTTTGGTTGTCTATGCCCACCGGTTGAAGTTGTTAAGCATGGAGACTTACCATTCTCATCATAAACTCTACGGATACTGTCATTACCCTTCATATCAAGGGTAGCTATTTGATTACATTTATCTAACCGAATAACTCCATAAGGAACCCCCTTATACATATTAGCAGTTAGGCATGCTGATTTCCCCTCCGTATCATTCTTATGGAATTCCCATCTAGATTTTCCAGGCTGACGCTCACGGTCCATGTAATCAATTGCCTTGTCGCTTAGGTAGTACTTCTCTTCAACCTCATCTTCTAGGATATCTGCCAATACAATACCCTTATCTTCAGGAAGTTCAAACCCTTCGATATTAGTCCAATATAACCTAGGTCTGTTTTGAGCAGATACCAGCTTACTGTTGAACTCAATCGGCTGAACACCTACGGCATCAGATATGATATCCTGCCATTCTTTTTTCATTTTGACATTCTCTAAGAAAAACTTTACGTTTGGATTTAGGGCCCTAGCTTCTTTTAATAATCTTACATATTCCCAAAAAAGTTTCGAGCTACCATCGAATCCAGAACCATCACCGGCAACAGAAAAACTTTGACAAGGTGATCCACCTATTAGTAAATCAATTGACCCCCCTGCAAATTTCGGAGTAAGCCCACTACCATTACTCCCACCTTCAATTACATGAACCCCATTGGGAGTTTTGTAAAGTTTGACTTGGGTTACATCTCCAAGCTGTATGATATCCGGGTAGTTCTTTTGTGATATCTTCACAGCATACTTATCAATTTCACAAGCAAAGTATTTTTCTACCTTAATACCAGCTCTCTCTAGTGCGATACGTCCACAGGACATACCATCAAATAAACTTAATACATTCATATCTTTATTTTAAGGGTTTTCTGTACCTAGCGTTCCACCATTCCTTAATAGCTTTTCTTAAGTTGTAGTCGCCACACATTTCATATATTTCTCTGACCACACCTGGACCCCCTTGTTCTGACATCAGAGATTCAAAAGCTTTTTTATAATCAACCTTATCCATGTATATTCTTCTTTATAGGCCTCAACGCATACACACCATACGGTGAGTAGTTTGTACTACAACCTACATCATTCCTTAATTCAACCAAACCTCTTTCTATTAGAGAGAACACTGTTCTTACATTGAATGGTTTAAATCCTCTGTTGTCACACTCACAATAGAAGTACCCAACTTTGTTTTGGTAGGTACCAGGTTCGTCCACTTTGTTAACCCAATCTAATAGGTGTCTTTGTTTTTCTGTTAACTTCCCTTTTGCCATAATTCTATAATTTAACTTCCCACGGATAATTATCCCACAAAAAATCTGCTGATGGAGCAAACCCCCACATCCTATCTGAGTTCACCCTCAATTGTTTTACCTCTTCATTCTTTATGCCACCGAAAACATTCCAAATAATATCTTCAGGATCATCATCAATATGATAATTGAAGTCCGAATATGCTAACCAATGAAGGTAGTCTTTTATTTGTTCTTCCGAAGGTGATTCAGGTAAAACCCTCACCCTTTCTGTAAATTCGTAACTCATATTCCTAGTCTTTCGTTAATTCTTTGTTGTACTATTTCAGCATCCTTGACAGTCGGCTGATAATCATTCATAAGTTCTGCCGGTAATGAGTCCCAAGCCCCACCATAGTAGGTGACATTGAATCCTCTATCCAAACATTCCCTGAACAAAGCTTCATACCTACGTTTGAGGTAGAATAGTTTGTCATAGAAGAACTTCACATGCCCTGCGCCTAGTTTGAACTCTTTAGGCTGACCGTCTAAACTAAACTTACCCTTGGCTATACAGTTGGGGATACGTTTGATTTCCCTATGCTCGGCCATAAGGTGCTTATCAGTCAACTTCTTTGGTGGTATCCCGCAATTAATTCTTGTCATAACTATTTATTTTCGTTGTACCACTTAATAAACTCAAGGACACCTAAGTAAGCACATCCAATTTTTGTTGGGCTATCTTCTGGTTCAATTACTTGAATTTCTTTGGCAATTATTCCTTCATCATCGTAGCACCAGATTTCAAAGAAATGTTGACCTTCGTCTGTTTTCATCAAAGTTCTGTGATACAAAGATTCAATTTTTTCAATAACTGGTATCAACCAATCCCATGAGATGTTGTATGATAATTCGTGTAACTCGTACCACGATTCATCTATTCCATAATTTAATATGCCTGTATTGAATACCTCTGTAGGCACTCCCATAAACTCTGCTATCAATTTGTTGTTCTCTTCCATAACTATTTATTTTTTGATGTGATATTTAATTAATTCTCCATCGACAGTTGTACGAAGATTGTCGCTGTACGCTTGTTCTTTAGTCCATATACCATCCTCAACTCTATTATCTATACATGCGTTACATACTCCACTTAGATTGTCGTTGTAAATTTCCTCTTCATTACATATGTTACAGACTCTATGCCCGTACTCATCGTGTATTATTATTCCGCTTTCCATAACTACAAGTTTTCTTTAATCCATTCTTCACATTCTTCTTTGGTTTTGAATGTTTTCATTTCTCCTGCTACTTCACCAAAAACAATTGCCCCATATTTTGTATAAGGTGTCCATTGTTTTCCATGATGTATTGTACTTACATTTTTTGCCCAAACTTTCTTCTCCTCAACCAAACTAACAGCTAGTGTTCCGTCTTTTTTCATCTTTGTTTTGGTTTAATGCTATAATTCTGATGTTATATCTATTGGTGACTCATCGTCAATCTTTGTTACTCTGAACCACTGACCGGCAGACCAATCATCTCCAAAATACTCACTTCCATTTTCCATTGCCTCTCTTATCTCTGGCTCAAACTTATCTCTGAATGTATCAAGCCCATCGAAGTTATCTGCAATGTAGTCAATAACCTCATCAATATTTGTATGAACCCTCACCAAAGATTCGTATGGCTGAGACCGTTCTTCAGGATCAAAAGTTCCTTCCGGGGCTATGTAAATATAGTGTCCAATATAAATCATTACGCTGTCTTTTTAAGTTCTCCAAACTGTAACCCGAAGAAAATCTCCGCAATTACATCTACTGTCCAACCATTTCCGAAGGCATGCTTCATTTGATTCTCTGACATACCTGAAGCATACAAAGTATCAATCTGACTTTCAGTCAATGTCTGTAACCTACCGCACTCACGAGCTGTAAGCTTCTTGATTTTACCTGCCACAAAGATACCTTGATTACAACCTGTATTCAAAGTGTTGGTCTTCTGTTTTGCTACTCGACCTCTACGAGTCTTAGAGTTAGGGAAGTCAAGGTTGATTGTATCAAAGTTATTAACAACCAGGTACCCCTTCTTAGTAGCGTTACGTACTCTCCACTCTCCATCTTCAAACCATAGGAAGTCCTCCGGCATATCAATGAATGAATCTTCCTCATCAATAATATCAATTGTAGTGATGTCTCTGTCAGCTGGCTTACACACTGCCTCAATATTAGTCCAATACAAACGCTGACGTTTCTGAGCAGACACTAATGTACTATCAATAAGAATAGGCTCAACACCCAGCTCATCAGTAATTATTTGTTCCCACTCCTTCTTCATGACAACATTTTCTAGAAGGAATTTAACATCCGGATTGTACGACTGAATCTCTTTCAGTAATCGTAACCATTCCCAAAATAATTTAGAGCTCCCATCGAAGCCACTTCCATCACCACTACGACTGAAAGATTGACATGGACTACCACCAATGAACAAGTCAATAGGTGGAATATCAGAAGCTTTTACATCTAGTACACTACCTAGATGTTTTGTGTTGGGGTACAAAGCTTTAGCACCCTTAATAGCTGATTCATTAATCTCACTCGCAAAGTAATTTGTTACTTCGATATTCAATCGATCGAGAGCCATTCTACCACAGCTAATCCCATCAAATACACTTAGTACATTCATCTTTTATCTATTTTAATTTAACAATTATACAAAATTTTTGCAATATAACCTAACAAAAGGTATTTAATATGGAGCCATACCTACAAATAAATATCTCCCTTCCTTCTCTGACTTTGATTTCTTGTACGAAACCACAGCGCATTCTACGTTTCCAGACACTAACCTCTTAGAGATTTTGATTGTCAGATTAACATGCTTATTCTTTTCAACATATGCCCTTGCTTTCTTGATACACTCGGTTTGTGTCTTGCCTTCAACAACAACTGTCTCAGACCATTCACCAAGTCTCCCCCATTCTCTAGACACAGCTTGATAAACAGTTTCCCATTTACGAGTACCTTTTTGAGGTTTATTTACCACCTTAGATTTTGTTTTACTCTTATTCGGTACAGGTTTGTCAAGACATATACCTATTACCTCTCTCTTATTACACTTTCTGAGTATCTCTTCGCAAAGTGAATTTAAGTTTTTACCATTATACTTGTAAGTCCAATCAGCTATCAATTGACAATGATTGATACCACCATTGTAAGGATCAGTTCCTAACTCTGTCTCTGCATCCTCTACAGCTCTATTAAAAGCATCCTCAATGTTTTCACCTCTTGCGCTTACGTCTATTGATATTGCTCCCATCTTTAATAGTTCTCATTTAAAATTAACAAATCACCGCAACAATCGCAGTAAACTCTTTGCTCCTCATGAAGAGCTGGACTTTCATACCCCACATCGTGGTGTGTTACTTCCTCTTTGTCAGTAGGATTTGGCTCTCCATTGTACGGTCCGCCTAATTGTTCTAATAGGTCTCTCTCGCAAGTGGAGTTGTTTAACTCATCACAATCAGTACAAACATCCCACATAGAAGATCCATCACCAGTCTCTTCACAATACTTGTTTAATCCTTCGTATTCAAACGCTATCCTTGGCATAACTAATCTTGGTATTCGTTAATATACTCTTCTACTTCTTCTTCATTCATGTGACTAAAGATATCTGCAACTTCTTTGCAACCCCTAACAAAGTCTAGGAATCCGTATAGTTCTCTTTCAGACATATCCTCTAAATCACCATCTCTGATTGCATCAATACAATCATTTAAATCATTTGAGGTATTTTCAAACCTACAATAACTCATGTTACTCATATCACTCTATTTTATACAGTTGTTTTCCCATTGTCTCAATTAGCGGAATTTCTTTCTTGTCAATGTTGTTACCTTCATGGTCTCTCCAAAAAGGTTTTACTTTTGGATTGTAGCTTATAGCATCTTCATTTGGGTAGCAACATCTACCCCCCACTAAATATGCTACTTCCTTAGCCATAATCCAAGCGCAAACTGTTTTGTTGTTACCTAAATGTATCTTCTCTGCTGTACCACTATGGTTGTGTAATTTACAATCACGTAGTTCTAAATCATATACCTCAGGATCAAAAAATTTTACAGACTTTGTTTGCAAATTTTCTACACGCCATTTCTTAAAGTTCTTACCAGCTCCTAGGTGGAATCTAACTTTGAATATTCTCTTCATAACTTCACATTTAAAAGGTTTCTTACCTTAGCAAAATGTTTTTCAATTCTCTTCACGAATGCGATGGCACTTTGCTTTGTCTTAGCATATGCAAAGAATTGGCTGTACTCACTATCGAATTGTATTCCTTTGCAAGGTATCTTAGCTTGTATCAACTCTTCTAATTCATACGCTCCATCGAATTCAACTATTGTTAATTCTTTTTTTGGGAATCCAGTGATTGTCCATTTAGCACCATCCCAATCTCCTTTATATACTGTTAATCCTATATCAAAGTTTATGTCTCTACTCATTTCTCGTCTTTAAAAGTTTTAACTTCTCTTATTACACTTCCACCATACATTGCAGCTACCTCTCTAGCTTCATTCAAATCCTTAGCATCTATTAAGAATCTTTCTCCATGTTCAATACATTCAAACGTTTTTAGTTTTTCTTTACTCATCTTTGTTTTGCTTTAAATTTTTGGTTTAAATAAGTACCATCTTCCTCACACTCTTCACCGTTTACATCTTCATACCCAATAAAATAATAAGTACAATCAGTACCATAATTATCATTTTCAAAATCCTCTTTTGATATAACTAAGTCTTGCCCACCTAACCTTACAAATACTTCTTTAGCTTTTTTACTCATCTTTGTTTTCTTTATTGCATCTCTTACTTCTGCTCTTGTGCGTTTTGGATTACTCATCTTTGTTTTGGTTTAATTATTTTTCCCAAACTCAACACCTAAATAAAAAAATGTTGAAGCAATTAAAATATATGTTATAAAATCAATCATCATCTTTGTTTTGGTTTGTTTCTTCTTGAGAATCTGCATACTCACAAGCTTCATTATAAAGATTGCTATTTATGTTTCCAATGTAATCTACAAAATGATTAAACCACTGAAGAACTTGTTCTGTATTCTTGTCTTTACTCATCTTTGTTTTGGTTTAAAGATCTAACACATTTACAATTGAAAATTCAATAGTATCCCATGAAACACCTATGTTAGCATCCCATTTGCTCTCAATAAAAGAAACTACATCATTTAATTGGTCATCAGTTAAATGTATAGGGTTTTCAAAATTATTTTCAGCAACATGCTTAATGTCATCTTCCATCCAAAGAACTCTTAAATAACCTCTACTGCAAAGCTCTTTTATTAACTCTTCTGTATTAATTTCTTTTAGTTTACTCATCATCTTTGTTTTGGTTTATGTTTACTCATAAAAATACCCCTGATCAGGACAATTCTCCGGGTAATCAATGTTGTTCCATTCGTTTATCCAATCAACCGCCTCAACATCAGGCAGAAACTCTACTA